>ERZ1669249.103-NODE-103-length-49223-cov-5.636084_pt1 | contig 49223 bp, 53 predicted proteins | sample MGYA00579293_ERZ1669249 | MGnify/ENA primary metagenome ERZ1669249 (study PRJEB41166, sample SAMN08046057) | hot springs metagenome | biome: hot spring; feature: neutral hot spring; material: thermophilic sediment; isolation source: thermophilic sediment from... | reverse complement strand
TAGTCTCGTGGGCTCGGAGATGTGTATAAGAGACAGGTTATGGGGTTACAACTGGGTCGTGATGAAAGGCGGGCTTAATGACATTGCCGCCCTTTGGTTTGGCGCCATCCGAACCCTCGCGCCAGCTTTATTACTTCTACTGCTGCTCCCCTTACTGGGGCGGCCAATTAAACCGCCTCCATTGAGCTATGTGATTCCATTAGGCTTGCTGCAAACCGCCGGTTTTGTCGGATTTATGATGTGGGCTTTGCGCACGGGTGCGGCAGGAGAAACCGCCGTGATTGTATTCACCATGCCGCTTTGGCTGACCTTAATGGCGCATGTGGTTTTGCATGAACGCTTATCCCGTTTGCAGTGGCTGGCACTTGGCATCGCAGGCTTCGGCCTTTTTATGATGGTTGCGCCATGGCGCGGTCATTTGGCCATCGCTTCATCCATTTTTGCCCTACTATCAGGCATCACATGGGCTGGCGGCTCCATCTGGCAAAAACGCTTCGGGCATCGCTATCCGCTTGATTTGCTGAATGTGACCGCATGGCAAATGCTGTGGGGTGGGCTTGCACTATTGCTCATGGCCGCGCTGTTCGATCCTTGGCACCTAAATGCAACACCGCATTTATGGTGGGTTTTGTTTTACAACATTCTCCCAGCAGGCGCCTTAGGTTGGCTACTCTGGATTTATGCGCTACACAATTTACCCACGCGGGTGGCAGGTTTTGGCTCATTGATGATTCCCACCGTCGGCGTGCTGGGCGCATGGCTGCAACTCGGCGAGCGCCCTGGGCAGTTCGAGCTTATCGGCATAAGCTGTATCTTGCTAGCATTGGTATTGGTGCTGCTACCTAAACGCGCAAAGTAAATAGTCGATCCTGAAAAACTCTCAACGCCCTGTTTTTGATGTAAATTAATCAAATTTGCATGGTTTATTTCTTGCAAATACGCAGGGATTTTTACATGAGACCGAAGCGTTAATCTGGTATTCATGGTGAGTTGTTTTAAAATGAGCGAATTCACCCCGCCTAACCTAGAGCGAACCGGCGTTGCGCGGCTTTATCGCGCAGCGCCCGTGTTGATGGCATGGGTTCGGTTTCGCTTCACTCATAGTGAGTCCACATGCGCAAGACGCGAACCGTTTTCTCTTTGGTAAAGACCTCGTAAACCATGCGGTGCTGAATATTAATGCGACGAGCGTAGGCGCCAGCAAGATCACCGACCCGCTTTTCGAAGGGCGGTGGATTTTGAAACGGGTCACGGACAAGACTTGCAGGGACTGCTTAGCCTCGCATTGTATTTTCGTAATTCGGGATACTCCCAAATGAAGCGCACGCCAATTCGGTGGCAGGTGACGCCAAGGCTTAAGCCAAGTACCATTCACCAATTAAGTGAGGGTATTTTTGCCCTTAATTGCCCAGAATTTATGTGACAGGCCCTATTGATGACGCACCAAACCGACGATTTACGTATTCTTGATATTCAAAATTTATTATCGCCAGATGAGATTCGCGCACGATTTCCATTAACGGATCGCGGTGGCGAGACAGTTTTTAACGCGCGCCGGGCGATTAAGGCGGTGTTAAATCAAGAAGATGATCGGCTGATTGTGGTGATGGGGCCTTGCTCGATTCATGATGTGGCCTCGGCGCGGGAATATGGGGCGCGCCTTAAAGCGTTGGCCGATGAAGTTCAAGACGATATCTTACTCATTATGCGGGTTTATTTTGAAAAACCGCGCACTACCGTGGGCTGGAAAGGGCTTATTAACGACCCGAATCTGGATGATAGTTTTGAGATTAATAAAGGTCTGGGTGTCGCGCGGCATTTATTGGTTGATTTGGCTGATATGGGTGTGCCGTCGGCGACGGAATATCTGGATTTAATTAGCCCGCAGTATGTGTCTGATGCCGTGGCTTGGGGGGCGATTGGCGCGCGCACCACCGAATCACAAGTGCACCGTGAGCTGGCCTCGGGCTTATCTTGCCCTGTTGGGTTTAAAAATGGCACAGATGGCGGCTTGCAGGTGGCGATTGATGCCATTCGCGCGGCGGCTCGTCCGCATCATTTTTTATCCGTCACCAAAGCGGGGCATTCGGCAATTTTTTCAACCGGAGGCAATAATGATTGCCACATTATTTTGCGCGGCGGTAAAAAACCGAATTTTGATGCCAATAGCGTGAATGATGCGTTGGAGAAATTGCGCGCGGCAGAGTTGCCCGAGCGGTTAATGATTGATTTCTCTCATGCAAACAGCCAGAAGCAGCATGCGCGGCAAATTCAGGTGGCTGAGGCAGTCGCAGCCCAGGTGGCGGCGGGCAATGCGGGCATTATCGGTGCTATGGTGGAAAGCCATTTGGTGGGCGGTCGCCAGGATGTCCATCCGGGCAAGCCTCTAATTTACGGCATGAGTATTACCGATGCCTGTATTGGCTGGGAAGATAGTATTGGGGTGATTTATCGGCTGGCGGAATCGGTGAAAATGCGGCGCGCCGGGGGTGGCGTTCTGGTGGATGTATGCGCAACGCCAGAGTCGTGAGAGTTGATCACCGGTTTTAGACTCGCGCGCTGGGTGGTGTGTAGGTGAATTTAAGTGGCACTCAACTCAATTAAGTGCTTCTTGGCTCAGTCAAGACAAGGTTGTGATCATTCAATAAGACGAGGGCTGTCTGTGCTGATGCGTAAAATCAATCGGTTCGTTAGTGAGTTGGGGGCCTTGGGCGGGTTTGCGCGGGGCGCGCTGGGTTTGATGTTGTGCTGGGGGGCGGCCACTGCGGTGCTGGCCGCAAACCCTGAGGAGGAGTCCGCCTTGTCATCTATGGCGGTGCCTGAGACCTCAGCCAATTTATCTGCACCTAAGCGTCTCAATGACGCATCCAACGCGGCGCTTAACCTTCCTTCTAAAGTAACGCCCAGCAAAATTACCGCGGTGACGGTTTTACCCGAAGGGGCTTGGATTACCCGGCAGGTCGCTATTGCGCGGGATATAGGTGAGCATGCTTCGATTGAACTCGCTGATCTGCCGCCTGGCGTGCAAAAAGATAGTGTGCAAATTGAAGGCAATGCCGTGCGTGTGATAGGCCCCATGCAGTGGCGTGTGGTGCCGGTTGCGCAATCTGAGGCTTATCTTGAGCTTGCCAAGGCTCAAGCGTTAGAGCGGCGTGCGCAAGATCAGGCGGAAGATACCCTTGAAGCGGCGCAAATGCGTTTAGCCATTTTTCAAGCGCAAATGGGTGCCCCTAATGCACTGGCACCTAAGGCGGGTGTTGGGGCGGGTGCGTTTTTAGTTGAACCGATGGTGCGCAAAAAATTTGATCAACTCTTGGCGCAACTCATAGCAAGCCAGCGGGCAGAGCAAGATGAGGTTAATGCGATTCAGCTAAAAATTAATGCACTGAATGCAACAGCCGCGCAGCTTGAAGCGCAGGGGGATCGGCTTTTATTAAGTGTGCCTATTCAAATACGAGCACCTGCGCGCGCTGCTTTGCCTGAAACTGGCGCGGCTGATCAACCCGCCATCGTGTTCATTCGCTATCGAGTGAATGAAGCCCGCTGGCAACCCGTGTATCGGGCAGATTTGCGCACGGTGCGTGCACCACAAGGGGCGGCCACGCCAGTCGCAGGCGATGCGCCATTGGTGGCCTCTCATGCTGAAGTCGATTGGTCTTTGGATGCGCTGGTGCAGCAAACCACGGGGGAAGATTGGGCGCACGTGCCTTTAACCCTCGCGCTGCAAGATAGCCGGCACACCACCCCCGTGCCAAAATTACCGCGCTGGTTAATTGGCTTTAATGCGCCAAGCCCCATCACGCCTCAAGCCAGATTGGCGTTAGCGGCACCTATGAAGGTTTTGGCCTCAAGCGATGCGCTGTTAGTGCCTCAAGATAGTACGGGTTTTAATGCGGAATTTAAAAGTAGCGAGCCTGTGCACATTCAGAGCGGCGCGGGTGATAGCTTGATTCCTTTGCTGCATCAAACGGTTGCGGCCGATGCGATGGTGTTGATTGCCCCAGCGCTCGCGCCCCAAGGCGTGTTGACGGGCGAGTTCACGCTGGATAATAAAATCCCCCTCCCCGCCGGGCAGTGGCAGTTATTTTTAAATGGGGCACAAATTGGCCAAGTGGCGCAAGCTGCGATCAAGCCGGTGCAAAAACAAAATCTCAGTTTTGGGGTCGATCAACGTATTGCGGTTAACTTTGATCAAATGCCCGATCAGCGCGATGAAAATGGGGTAATTGGTAAGTCATCTCAATTGGTTCGCCGTTCGGTGATAACGATTCAAAGCCAGCACACAAACCCTGTAGCTATCACGGTGCTGATGAACGTACCCACGGCGGAGGATGCGGAAATTTCGGTTGAGCCGCTGAGTGACAATACGCCGCCCACCACCAAACAATATAATGGTGAGGAGGGTGTTTGGGCTTGGTCGAACCAAATTAAACCAGAACAAAAAGTCACCTTGAATTTTGGCTTTCGGTTACGCTGGCCCTCCGATAAAACATTATTTGGCTTGTGATTGTGATTTTTAAGGATGAAAAGTTAGGAGTATCAAGGAGATGATCGGATTGATTTTGGCCGGTGGCGGGATGATGATTCCCATTCTTTTAGCCTCAATCGTGGCGTTGGCCATTGTTTTTGAGCGCTTATGGGCGTTGCGCTATAGCCACTTAATGGGCGGCGATCTTGTCGGCTCAGTTGAAAGCTGGATAACCCAAGGCCAGCTCAGCTCGGTGAAAATTGCAGAATTAGCACGCATATCCCCATTGGGTATGATTTTGGCGGCGGGCTTGCAAAATACGGGCAATATGGATGCCATGCGCGCACGGATGGAAGATGCCGGTCGGCATGTGGCGCATCAAATGGAGCGCTATCTCAATACCTTGGGCACCATCGCGGTCATCTCGCCTTTATTGGGGCTTTTGGGTACGGTGGTGGGGATTATTGATGTATTCCAATCGATTACGGCCAGTGGCGGTGCGGCAGGGGTTAATCCTGAATTGCTGGCGGGTGGCATTTCTAAGGCCTTAGTCACCACCGCCGGCGGCATTATGGTGGCGGTGCCTGCCTATATTTTTCATCGATATTTTCGCGGCCTGGTGGATGAACGCATTATCGACATGGAACGCGAATCGATTCGTTTGGTTGATCTCATTCATCCGGTTGAATCACGGCAACGTTGAGGGTGAGCTTATGAAATTTCGTCAAAAGCCGCGCGAGGAGCTGGAGCTTAATTTGATCCCATTAATTGATGTGATCTTTATGCTTTTGATTTTCTTTATGTTAACGACCACCTTTATTCATGAACGCGCTTTAAACGTGAGCTTACCCGTCTCCAATCAAGGCAGCGAGCAGCGTGCGCCGGTTAAAGATCATGTGATTGAAATTGCTGAAGATGGCCGGATTGCACTGGATGGTCACATTCTGGATCAAAGCGCCTTACGTTCCGCCCTTGTTGCCGTTGCCGCTGACCATAACCCGGTTGTAGTTTGGGCGGATGCCAATGTGATTAATCAAAAAGTAATTACGGTGCTTGATTTAGTGCGCAGTGCCGGCATTACCAAAGTCGGCTTGGGCACCACCCCCATTAAATAACTAGGTTTACGCGTTGAATCAATTGAGTTTGCTATGAGCACCGCATCGAAACATCCTGCTTCGGGTTGGCAAACCTACCGGCGGCTTTTGATGTACACCCAGCACTATTGGCAGCTTTTGGCTTTAGCCATTTTGGGCATGATTGCAGCGGGACTAACCGAAGTGGCTTTTGCTGCCCTAATGAAGCCCTTGCTGGATGGCAGCTTTGTTCATCGTGATCCTGCCACCATTCATCTCATGCCGCTCTTGCTACTGGGGGTGTTCGCCGTGCGGGTGATTGCCGAATTTGCCTCGGGGTATGGCATGGCTTGGGTGGGGCGCTCGGTTATTCGGGATTTGAAGCGCGATGTGTTCGATCATGTGTTGCATTTGCCGGTGCGCTATTTTGATCATGTGCCGGGTGGCGATATCTTAACGCGGCTCAATTACCAAAGTGAGCAAGTCTCTGAGGCGGCCGCCAGCGCGCTCACCACCTTAATTCGCGACACCATCACCGTATTGGGTTTATTGGTTTGGCTTTTAATTTTAAGCTGGCAATTGGCTTTATTTATTGTGGTGTTGGCGCCGATTTTGGTGGTGTTGGTATGGAGTATTTCACGCGCGTTTCGCCGTTATGCCCGGCGGATTCAAGATTCGATGGGGCAGGTCTCTCATGTCGCCGAAGAGGTGATTAATGGGCATCGGGTGGTGAAACTGTATGGCGGTGAAGCATTTGAGGCGGCGCGGTTTTCGGCCATTAATGCCAAAAATTTTCAAGATTTCATGCGCATGCAAGCGGTCAGCGCGTTATCCTCGCCCTTAACGCAATTTGTTTTAGCCTTAGGCATTGCGGGCATCGTTTGGTTTGCCACCACGGGCGATCGCATGCACAGCATCAGTGTGGGCACGTTTGTCTCGTTTATAACGGCGCTGAGCCTGATTTTATCGCCTATGAAGCGCTTAATTGGCGTGAATGCCGTGTTGCAACGGGGTATCGCTGCCGGGGAGAGCTTATTTGGCTTGCTCGATGAGCCACGCGAAGCGGAAGCAGCTCAAACGCTGCCCTTTGGCCGAGCCAGTGGGCAAATTCGCTTTGAAGGTGTGGGGTTGCGCTATCAGCCAGCAAATTTTTCGGCCGATAGCGCGGCCTCAAATGCCCCTTGGGTCTTATCGGACATCAACCTTGATATACCCGCCGGTAAAACCGTGGCGCTGGTGGGGCGCAGCGGTGCCGGTAAATCCAGCCTAATGGCGAGCTTGCCTCGGTTTGTTGAAATTGAACGCGGTGTGATTCGCCTAGATGGTATCGACATTAGCACCCTTAAGCGCAGCGATTTGCGCCGCCAATTTGCGTATGTATCGCAAGATACCGTGTTGTTTAACACCAGTGTGGCGGCAAATATTGGCTATAGCGATGGCTTGGCCGCCGATAAGACGCGCATTATTGCGGCGGCTAAAGCGGCATTTGCCTTTGATTTTATTGAACAATTGCCGGAGGGTTTTGATACGCCCGTAGGCGAAAATGGGGTTTTATTGTCTGGTGGCCAGCGCCAGCGCTTAGCCATTGCGCGGGCGTTGTATCGAGATGCGCCCATTTTAATTTTGGATGAGGCCACCTCAGCGCTGGATACCGAATCGGAGCGGTATATTCAAGCGGCGCTTGAAAATTTAAGCCGGGGGCGAACCACGCTCGTGATTGCGCATAGGCTATCGACGATTGAACACGCCGACCTCATCGTGGTGCTCGATCAAGGGCGTGTTATTGAATCGGGTAGCCACCACGACTTGTTAAGTATTGAGGGTGCTTATGCGGCACTGCATCGTCTGCAATTTAAGTCTGCGGATTTGCCGCAGCCGAGGCTTTAGTGCGTTATCCCGCCTTTTGGCAGCATCGCGGCGTACTGAGCATTTTGCTTTGGCCGTTCTCGTTAATTACCTGCAGGTGGGCTAAATCGCGTCGATTAAAGGCGCAAAACCGCACCGGCGCGCTGGCAACGGATTGCCCGGTCATTGTGATTGGCAACATTACCGTAGGCGGCACGGGTAAAACCCCCGTTTTGATTGCTTTGGCGCAAGCCCTAACCCTTCGGGGTAAAAAGGTGGGCATTATTAGCCGGGGCTATGGTGCAAAAATTGGCGTGGAGCCGCGTGATGTGGCGGAATCGTTGTCGGTACAGATGGTGGGCGATGAACCCTGGTTAATCTATCAGCGATTGGGTTTGCCCGTGGTGGTACACCCCGATCGGGTGCGAGCAGCAAGCCAATTGCGTGCGCGTTATCCTGAGGTTGATGTGCTGCTCAGTGATGATGGTTTGCAGCATTATGCATTGGTGCGCGCCATTGAGCTTGTGGTGATTGATGGCGTGCGGGGCCTAGGCAATCAATTCTGTTTGCCGGCAGGCCCGCTGCGTGAGCCCATGAGTACGCTATCAAAGAGGGATTTTGTGCTGATTAATGGAGCGCCTCCGAATTTGTCCGCCCCCATGCCGGCCAATTATTGGCCTGTCGCGTTTGAGTTGTACGAAATTTGCGATTTGCATGATGACACGCGCTACACCATTGATGAGTTTATTGCGCAAGTTCTGCCAGCCTGTGAGGGTAGGGCGGCGGCGTTGGCTGCAATTGGCAATCCCGCGCGTTTTTTTGATGCGCTGCGCAGCTTGGGTCTAAAATTAGAAACCTATCCCTTGGCCGATCATCAGCCCGTGCCGGCTGAGTTGCTGGTGCATTTGGGGCGGTTAGCCCAACCGCTCCTGATGACTGAAAAAGATGCCGTGAAATGGCGTGAAAGAAAACCCGCCTGGCATACCCAACCAGGTCAGGTTTTTGCTGTGTGTGGCCACATACCCTTAAGCCCGGCGCTTGTGGATTCAGTTCTTGCCCTGCTCGATGCGCGATCCAATACGGCTAGTTAATTACTTGGAGATAATTGTGGATAAACGTTTGCTTGAAATTTTGGTTTGCCCGGTGACTAAAGGCCCCTTGATTTATCAATCGGGCACGAAGGAATTGATTTCCTTATCGGCACGTTTGGCCTATCCCATTCGCGATGACATCCCGATTATGCTGGAAACCGATGCCCGTGTTTTAACCGATGAGGAATATGAAACCTTGCGGAAAGCCCATCCCGCCGGGCCAATGGCCCCATGAGCCCGCTGCCCGCATCACCGAATTTGGCGCCCGGGTTTTGCGTGATTATCCCTGCCCGCATGAGCTCAACCCGTTTGCCCGGCAAACCATTGGCCGATATTCATGGTCGCCCCATGTTGGCTTGGGTGCACGATTGCGCGGCATTAAGTGGGGCAGAATTCATCGTGATCGCAACCGATGATGCAAAAATCCAGCAGGTTGCCAAAGACTTTGGTGCCCAAGCGTTGCTCACCAGCCCCGCGCATCAATCCGGTACCGATCGATTAGCTGAAGTGATTATCGAATTGGAATTACCCGATCACCAAATTGTCGTCAACCTGCAGGGGGATGAGCCCCTTATGGTACCGGCATTGCTGCAGCAAGTGGCGCAACTACTGGTCGATCAACCGCGAGCTGCACTCGCCACGCTCATGGTGCCTATTGTGGATGCGCATGAGTTTAATGATCCTTCGGCCGTTAAAGTTGTGGTGAATAACCAAGGCCAAGCGTTGTATTTCTCACGCTCGCCCATACCTTGTTATCGCGACGGCTCGCCTGCACAAGGGCAGGTGTTAGGCTATCGGCACTTAGGGCTTTATGCTTATCGGGCAGGGTTTTTGCGCCGTTTTGTGGCCACACCGATGGCCGAATTAGAGCAAGCCGAAAAGCTGGAACAATTGCGCGCACTGGCGATGGGGGAATCTATTGCCATAGCAAAGGCGCAATGTATTCCGCCGATTGGGGTAGATACCCCATCTGATTTGGCGCGCGTGCGCGCAGCTTTAGACCCGCATAAAGCATAACGTCATCAAGCGTACCGCTAAAATTGCCGCTATTTTGGGTAGCGCCAGCCTTGTTTTTATGCGGTTAGGTGTGCGGGTGCCTAAATTTTGGCGACAGGGTGGGGCATTATGCGCGGTCATTCGGCGGGGCTTGGTTGGCTGATGGCTTGGGGGCTCTACGTTTGAGCCGAAATAAAATCACGATGACCCAAAACATAATCACGAGCGTACCCGCCCCGTAGCCAAGATACGAGGTAACCAAAATAATGCTCCCAAAAATGGCACTAATGACTAAAAATTCAAATGTTGAACGCTGAATACGCATAAAAAACTCAATGTTGAGATCAAGAAAAACCACGGGTATTGCTGATGCAATTAATCCGAAGGGGCGAGGCAGCCATGCTGCGAATGGCATAAGCCGTGTCGGGTTGAATATAAATCACATCGCCGGGCACCACCGCGAATTGATTCACACCGAGTGTCATTAAACCGCTACCCGCCAATATTTGCCAAATAGTTTCTCGATTAGGCACGCCAGGCGAGCGGATTTGCGAGCCGCTGGGCAATTCCATTTCCAGCACCTCCAACCCCCAGGCGGTTTGGGGTAAAAGCGTGCGTTTTATTGCATAATCATTGAAATTTTCTGGCGAGCAGCTGGCGCGATGGCGCAAATGAGCGCGGCTTGGGGGTAGTTTTTTGCGTTTTTGCTGCACAGATTCAGCCATGATGGACACTCAAATAAAGGGATTAAGCCGCCAAAGGGCGGTCTTTTACAGTATGAACACTTTATCACTATCCGAGCGGCACGAATGACGAAGAACAGTAACGCAGCTAAGCCCCACGCCACCTTGCAGCCCGCAGGCGATTTATCAGAAGATCGATGGGCCTTGTTTTTAAGCCAAACGGCGAAGATTAGCTGGCCTGAGTTAGCGCCTTTATTTGCGCGTGGGCAAGTTGTCCATGTGGCAGACGGCCTTGATTTAATTGCGGCGGCCGTTGCCGTGGCTGAAGATGACAAAAACCAAGTAGCGCACTGGATGGCGCAGCAACAGTTTGGCTTGCTGGATGTGGCAACCGCCAAGCGCTGGGCGCAAGGTGAGCCTAATTTGTGGGCGGTGGTGGTGAACCCTTGGGTTTTGGTGCAGCAACGCGGCGCAGATGAATCAGAATTAAATCGCTGAAGTTTTGCCCTTCCCGTGCTACTTTGATAGCCTGCTATTAATTTATGTATTTATCTATAGTTGAGGGAGCCCCATGAGCAACACGTCTGTTTTGTTACAACCCATCACCTTGGGTGCAATTGAGCTTGCCAACCGCCTTGTGATGGCGCCATTAACCCGTTGCCGGGCGGGGGCGGGTAATGTGCCGACCGATTTGATGGCGGAATATTACCGTCAGCGCGCTTCGGCGGGTTTAATTATTAGTGAAGCGACGCAAATCATGCCCGAAGGCCAAGGTTATCCCAATACACCGGGCATTTATAATGAAGCGCAAATTGCCGGTTGGCGCAAAGTCACCGATGCCGTGCATGCGGCGGGCGGCAAAATAGTGCTGCAGTTATGGCATGTAGGGCGAGTTTCTCATTCCAGCTTTCAGCCGCATGGCGCACTGCCGGTAGCGCCATCGGCCATCGCGATTCCCGGTGAAGGGCGCGATGCCACGTTTAAAAAAGTGCCCTTTGAAACACCGCGCGCGTTAGATACCGCTGAAATCCCCAAGCTTGTGTGGGCTTATGAATTGGCGTCGCATCACGCCATTGCAGCGGGTTTTGATGGCGTGGAAATTCATGCGGCCAACGGCTATTTACTCGATCAGTTTTTGCGTGATGGCAGTAACCAGCGTAGCGATCAATACGGCGGTTCCATTGTGAATCGGGCGCGTTTTTTAATGGATGTAGTGGATGCCGTGACTGCTGCCGTGGGCGCGGATCGGGTGGGTTTGCGTATTTCACCCTTGCAGCCGGCCAATGGTATGAGTGATAGCGACCCGTGGGCGACCTTCTCGCATGTGGTGCGCGCCGTGGATGCCTTTAATCTTTCTTACCTGCATGTGGCCGGCATGGGAGTTGATCAGCCGGGTGCTGCTGGGCCTACTTTTGATTTAAACGCGTTGCGGCCGTTGTGGTCGGGCAAAATGATGGTGAATTATCAGTACGATCAAGCGCGGGCTGAGGCCGCCGTGCACGAGGGACTGGCCGATGTTGTGGCATTTGGTGTGCCGTTTATTGCCAACCCAGATTTAGTCAATCGATTTAGGTTGGATGCGCCGCTCAATGCGGCCGATGCCAACACGTTTTATGGGGGCAACGCGAAAGGTTATACCGATTACCCCGTGTATTCAGTCTAAATTGACTGCCACGGGCGCGCACGCAGCCTTGGCCGGTTATTTTTTACTGCGGATAACCCAAACGGCTTGCGCCAATGACGCGTTAATGGCGCGGGTTTGTTTTTCGATTTGCAACACCACATCACTTGCGCCGGGGATGGGCTCGGCGCGCCGAATTGTTTGCCCCGGCACCAATCCCAATTGCGTGAGCAGCCTAAGCTGAGTGGCATTGTGCGCCGCGATTCGCACAATGGTTGCGCTCTCGCCGGCTGCTAACTCAAAAACAGCGATTAAATCCCGGCGCTCGATGGGCGCTTCGGATGCCACGGGAATCGGTGCGCCATGCGGATCAAACTCAGGTTGGCCTAAGTGCTGCCAAAGCCGATCAATCAAGGCGCTAGAAAAAGCGTGCTCAAGAATTTCTGCTTCAGCATCGACATCGGCCAAGGGCACGTCCAGATCGCGCACTAAAAAGGTTTCAATCACCCGATGGCGCCGAATCATATCCACAGCAATCGCCGAGCCTGCATTTGTTAAGCGTGCGCCTTGATAGCGCTCATAGGTAATCAAGCCATCGGTGCTTAAGCGTTTGAGCATCGCCGTGACAGAGGCTTGGGCAATATTTAGACGCTCTGCAATGGCTGAGGTGCCTACCGTGGCTTGGGGGCTGTGCTCGGCTAATTTGAAAATGGCTTTGAGGTAATCCTCATGTGCCGTGCTGGTTTTCATCCCGTATTTTTATCCTTAGCCGCCGTGGCGTTCGGCGGCATTTTCCAAACTTTGGCCGCCCGATTTAATATCTTGGCCTAATCCTTTCATGGTGCTGCAGCCGGCAATGCCCGCCAAAAAAATCAAAGACAATAAGGCAAGCATAAATTTTTGAGCAATGCGGCGCATTTTAAAGGCTCCTGTCAGATTAATTAATCGAGCGTGCGGCTCATCGCGGCATGCTGCGCAGCTAAGTTGCGGTACAGTTCAGCCGATTGGGTAAAATAATCCAGTTCATCGGCCGTGAGTGGGCGCACCTTGCGGGCGGGCGCACCTAAATACAAAAACCCCGATTCCAAGCGTTTCCCCGGCGCAACAACGCTACCGGCACCAATAATGACCCAATCTTCAACCACCACATCATCCATCACAATCGAGCCCATGCCGACCAGTACCCGATTGCCGATGGTGCAGGCGTGCAAGGTGGCTCTGTGCCCCACCGTAACTTCAGCGCCGACGATGCAAGGCGTGCCAGTGGGGTGTTTGCTGCTGGGTTGGTTGACGTGCACAATCACGCCATCTTGCAAATTACTATTCTCGCCAATCGTGATGGCGTTTACATCACCCCGGAGCACGGCGGTTGGCCAAATTGAAACCCCATCGGCCAAATGAACGGCACCGATCACCACAGCCGAAGGATCGATCCAAACATTCAAACCCAAGGTCGGGGATTGATCTTTAAAATTTCGTATCATTCTGTTTCCCGAATACTGAGCCTGAAAAGCCATTGCACTGATCGCAGTGCGAGGCGTTGTGTGAATGACGGATTTTAGCCGATTGAGCGCCCAAATAACCATTTAAACCACAGTGAGTACCGCCGTGCGCAGCAATTTTGCCATTTTGCGACAAAAAATGATCGCCTACAGTGAGCTAACCCGATTGAACCGGCCGATTGGCATTTTGCTGTTACTTTGGCCAACCTATTGGGCGCTATGGATTGCAGGGGTGGGCATGCCTGCGCTCAGTGTTTTGATTATTTTCACACTCGGTGTAATTGTGATGCGCTCGGCCGGATGCGTCATTAATGATTATGCTGATCGTAGAATTGATGGCCACGTGGCGCGCACTCGGAATCGCCCGATCGTGCGTGGGGCGGTCAGCCCCAAAGAGGCTTTAGCCGTTTTTGCGGCTTTGTTGCTCTTGGCGCTGGTTTTGGTGTTGCAGCTCAATCAATTGACGATTGCGTTATCGCTGGTTGCCGTTGTGCTGGCGGTCACCTATCCCTTAGGCAAACGCTGGCATCAGCTGCCCCAGTTACAATTGGGGCTGGCATTCGGCTGGAGCATCCCGATGGGGTTTGCCGCGCAAACGGGCGCTGTGCCAGCTATTGCTTGGGTATTATTCGCGGCCAATGTATTTTGGACTATCGCCTACGATACGCTCTATGCCATGGCCGATCGCGCAGATGATTTAAAAATTGGCGTTAAATCGACCGCGATTTTATTTGGGCGCTTTGATTTGCTTATGGTGAGCTTGTTGTACGCCGCCGCCTTGCTGTGTTTGGGTATTTTGGGCTGGATTAGCCATTATCCTCTTGGGTATTACCTTGTTTTGGCGCTCTCTGCGGTACTCGCTGCTTTTATTGTGCGCGGCGCGCGCACGCGCACGCCTTCAGACTGTATGCAGGCTTTTAAACGTAACAATGGGTTTGGCGCGCTCATCATGCTGGCCTTGATTGTGGCTCAGGCTTCAAACGTCATTTAAGTTGCTCGCTCAGGTTGAGCCCATCGCACGAGATGCGGCCGCTTGGTAGGTTACTTTTGCTTTGGGGGTGGTTTTAATGGTTCGCGCCACAGGCAGAAAAAACCATGCTGTGACATTTTAAGCTGCAAAACTTTTCGCCTTAACCTCGGGTATTTTCTTAATTAGGTTAATAACTTGGCGGGCGTTATTCAATTATGACAAATTGATTAGCTAAACTTACTTTGCAATCTTGAGCAAATCCTTATACTTTTAACCGAGGCGGTTACCTAAGGCTGCGTGCGCAACTGAGTTTGCCGCCGATGAGTTTATTTTTTATTGGCAGTGTGAAGGAGATACAACATGCGTTTTGTGAAAACAGCAATTGCTGCGGTACTGGGGTTATCTGTTGTGGCGGGCGGCTTGGCGCAAGCGGATGCGATGTCGGATGCGATTAAATATCGTAAATCGATGATGGAAGTCACCGGCTATAACTTCAAAATGATGGCCGCAATGGTCAAAAAAGAAATGCCTTTTGATAAAGCGCAATTCGAAAAAATGGCTTCAACCGTGCACACTATGAGCATGTTGACGCAAGATGGTTTTCCTAAAGGCTCCGATGCGTTAGCCGGTGAAACTAAAGCCAAAGATGAAGTTTGGAGCAAGCCAGATGAATTTAATAAAGATGTGGTGGCGTTTCAAAAAGCGTCTGCTGATTTAATGGTGGCGGCAAAATCGGGCGATATGACCGCGATTGGGCCTAAGTTTAAGGAAACAGCGGATTCTTGCAAAAAATGTCACGATGGTTTCCGTTCAAAATCTGAGTAATCGGTAAGACATCTTCATTCCTCGGGGCTGAATGCCCCAGAGTGAATGCCGCAAAATAAGCTAGTCCGTTAAATTGTGACTGGCTTTTTATTTTTTACAAGGCAATGCGCCCGGGGTGCCTAAAATAGCGCCACAAGTGACAGGGCATTTAAGGCGCTAAAAATCCCGCCGCACGATAAGTTAGCACCAAGGTATCGCGCCAGCCTTGATGAGTTTCTTGAAGCGGGAGGATGGGTGTGCTCTCATGAATCACTCGGGTGTCATCCATCAGCAAAGCGCTAAAGGGCTGGTTGAGCGTAAAGCGCACACCGTGATGACCCTCGAGTTCAAATACGCGGGTTTCCCCCCCTTTAACGCCCTGCCGCCCAATAAATACAACCGCGACAAAATCAACCCCATCGCGGTGGGCGCCTTCTGGGGTTGGGCGGCCAACCCCGCCTTGGGTGTCGATGCGAAATTGATGCGCTTCTATAAACCACTGTTGGGTGGGTTTAATTTGTGCAAACAATTGGCCAAGCCCGGTGAGCAGTGGGTTCCAGCACGCTAATTGAACAAGCTTTTCAGATAGCGCCTCAAAATGGCGGAGCATGCCCCCGTGCAAGGCATTGTAGGCGGTGGGTTGCCAATGAGGGCGTTGTGGTACTTCGCTTAACGCGGGCGCACCGGGTAATGGCGACAGGGTGTGAATAAAGCTCGCGTGGCGACGCGAGCGATAATGGCCGCCGTCTTTAAGGTATTGATCGGCGGGTAAATCATCCCACAAGGGCACGGCGGCGGCGCAGCTTGTCGGCTCGATGATGGCGAGCGCCGTTAGCTCCTCGGCGCTGGCTAAACAAAAGCCTTGATGCGTTAATCGATGAGTAATATCCCAGCCTTGCGGCAGTGGGGCACCAAAACTCAATGTTGCAAAATGTTGAGGGGTGTTGATTGGGTAGGTCATGGTGGGGTGCTTTTTTAACCGTGTTGTTAAGGGGATGGTGCCAAGTTAGGGCGCAGTGTTGATTAATACGGCGTTGTCATCGATATAAAACCCGAGCGCTTTAATGCATACCTCAGCTGTAAACGCGCGTCCGATGGCCACAATCGCAAGCGATTTTAATCGTTTGGGGTTCAGGGTGGATTGGGTTTTATAGGGGGTAAATTCACTATAGGGAATATAAAACCGCTGCCAGGCGGCGCTTGCGGTAAATGTGTGGCGGTAAGATTGCCATGGAAGCCACAATTGATGCGTGCGCAGATGCAAATTGTACGGCTCGTTGTTGCCCCAAGCATCAAAAAATACGCCGGTATAAGCGCTGGCATCTAAGGCGGTCGTAAAAGGCCATTGCATTTGGATAAAGCCGCCGCGATTAGCCAGCGAAACTTCGCCCGATAAGCAGGTACAAGCGGCTTGCTCGATAAGGGCGGGCTTAATGACCCCTACAGATACCCCGCCCATCACGCGGTCATCTGCCGAGCGCCAATGTGCGTTGGCATCCATTGGGTTTTGAAAAAGCGGGTAATGTTGCAGGCTCATGCTTGGGCTTCCTCTTGCTGTAGCGCCCAAAGTTTGGCGTAAACCCCACCTTCGGCCAGCAATTGGCGGTGGTGCCCCCGCTCGACAATGCGCCCTTGCTCCATCACTAAGATTTGATCGGCATCGACAATGGTAGAAAGCCTGTGTGCGATGGTGAGTGTGCTGCGGTCTTTGGCAATTTCTTTGAGCTCGGCCTGAATAATTTTTTCGGTTTGGGTATCGAGTGCTGAGGTAGCTTCATCCAAAATTAATAGGCGGGGATTTTTTAACACGGTGCGGGCAATGGCCACGCGTTGTTTCTCGCCACCGGAGAGTTTTAAGCCCCGTTCGCCTACGGTGGTTTCCCAGCCTTCGGGTAGGGATTCGATAAAATGCAAAATATGAGCCGCGCGCGCCGCCTCAATGACCTCATCTCGGCTGGCCTCGGGGCGGCCATAAGCAATGTTGAAGTAAATGCTGTTGTTAAACAAAACGGTATCTTGCGGCACGATGCCAATGGCGGCGCGCAAACTGGCTTGCGTCACCTCGCGAATATCTTGCCCGTCGATGGCGATGTGGCCGCTTGTTACATCAAAAAAACGATATAACAACCGGGCGAGGGTTGATTTACCCGCGCCGCTGGTGCCCACCACCGCCACATTATGACCGGCGGGAATCTGAAAACTAATGCCATGCAAAATCTGGCGGTTGGTTTCATAACCAAAATACACTTGCTCAAATTGCACAGCACCGCCCGCCACGATTAATGCCTTTGCCTTTGGCGCATCAGAAATTTCACGATGCACATTAAGCAGCGCAAACAGGCGTTCAATATCGGTTAACGATTGTTTAATTTGCCGATACATCACGCCTAAAAAATTAAGCGGAATAAACATTTGGATTAAAAAGGCGTTAATCATCACCAAATCACCCACGGTGAGTTTGCCGGACACCACCCCACGGGAAGCCAAAATCAGCATAAGAGTCATGCCGATGGCAATCACGAGGGCTTGCGCGGCATTGAGCACCCCAACCGAGGTTTGGTTTTTAACCGCTGCGACCTCCCATTTTTGCAGGCTGGCATCATAGCGGCTGGCCTCATAAGCCTCGTTGCCGAAGTATTTAACCGTTTCATAATTAAGCAAACTGTCAATGGCGCGGGTATTGGCCTGGGAATCCATCTCGTTCATTTGGCGGCGCAGCTTGGTTCGCCATTCGGTAATGCTGATTGTGAGCGCGATATAAATCACCACAATCACCAAGGTGATGGCCGCAAATTGCCAATCAAACTGGCTAAACAAAATGCCCGCCACGAGGGTAATTTCAATTAAGGTAGGCAACACTGAAAACAGCGTCATTTGAATGAGGGATGAAATGCCATTGGCGCCGCGCTCAATATCGCGCGTAACCCCGCCGGTTTGTCGCCCTAAATGAAACCGCAGCGATAAAGTATGCAGGTGTTTGAACACCTCAAGCCCCACCCGCCGCACCGCCCGCTGCGTCACTTTGGCGAACACAATATCCCGCATATCGGCAAATACCGTGCTAGCCAAGCGCAGCAAACCATAACCAAACAAGAGCGCCATGGGTACCACCAGCAAGTCTTTAGGCTGGTTTAAACTATCAACAATGTGCTTGAGCACAATCGGAATAGCGACAATGGCCAGTTTGGCACCGATAAGAAAACTCAGCGCGATCACAACCCGCCACTTAAATTCCCACAAGTAGGGCAATAATAAGCGCAGGGTGCGCCAATCGGCCGATCCGGGTGGGCTGGTATCTGAACCAAGATGACGCATACTTCCTCGATTGAATTTAAGTAAAGTGATAAGTTTAGTTAACTATCTTGTTGTCCGGGAATTTGATTGATAGGATTTTGCATAAGAGCGCTCTTGTTGTGTTGGGCTGTCCCATCAGCCGCCAATTCTCATCAATTCGCGCTGCCAGTTTAGGCGGGGCAGGGCGTCCGTCACGCGGTTAATTCCGACAGGCTGCTAGGGGCTGGCTTTAATCATGCCTTCGGTTCGGTTTTTTGGCGTGTTTTACCGCCAACCAAGATGGCAAGGTTGGTTATTCAGTTTGAAAGGTTTTTTATGGAATCCCCCGTCGAAGCATTTGATTTTTATGATAGCGCACCGCGCCTGTGCATCGTGCCGAGTCCGTCAGCCCCGCTATCACCCGCGCAACAGGCATTTAATACCTTAATTGCGCAAATAGAAACCCAGCAGCAAAAACTGGCTGCTTGGGATACGGCTCGTACGCATTTTCGGCAAAAATATCAATCAGAACTCCTGCCGATTATTGCGCAGCAGTTAGATTTAAAAGTGCAAATTATTTATCGGCTAGATGCCGCTTTTGATCAAAAAGGCTTAAATAAAAATGAACGAAGTCATTTGGTTGATCTTATCTTGCATCTTGTTGCCAGTGTGCAGGGCGAGCGGGAAGATGAGGCGCTCTTTGCATTAGCCGATAAATATCAAGCCCAAGTCGAATTAGCGCACGCGGCGTGTGCGCCTGATGATGAGGCGCTTTTGCCCACGCAAGCTTGGCTTGAGCAAATGGCGGGGCTGGATCAAGGCGAATACTGCGATATGAGCGATCCTGAGGCGGTGATGCGGATGATTGAAGCGCGCATGGCCGAAGAAGACGCCGTTGCTGAAGCACACAGGCAAGCAAGGCAGGCGGCGCAAGCGGCTCGACAGGCCAAACGCATGAAAACAGCCAAACAAATTGAAAAAGAAGCCCGCCTGCAAGCCGAGGAGAAACAGATGAGTCAATCCATCCGCGAGCTGTACCGCAAGCTTGCAAGCTTATTACACCCCGATCGCGAGCCGGACCCGATCAAACGCTTGCGCAAAACCGATTTAATGCAGCGCGCGAACCAAGCGTATGAAAATAATAACTTATTTAAATTGCTTGAATTGCACATGCAATTGGCGCTGATTGATCAATCGGCATTGGGGCAGCTAAGCTCTGATCGATTGCAGCAGTTTATGCTCAGCTTAAAGGCAGAACTTAAAAACGTGACATTGCAGGTCAAACAAGCCGCGTTCGATTTTCATCTCGAATATGGCATTAATCCCGCTGAGCGTTTAACCCCAAAGACCGCTGTGCGATTTTTGTCTCAAGAGGTGCGCGACTTGCGCCAGCAAGTGCTTATTCTCGAACACGATTTAATCCATTTGCGTGATATTAAAGGCGTTAAATCGTGGCTGCGGGTGATGCAATCTATTTAAGCGGTTGCTTGCGGCAGTGTTTAGGAATCAGGCTTGCCCTGCGCGGTTAACACGTCGATCACCGCGCGCAGATTGGTTTCTAAAGTTTGACGATGGCTTGCCGCCTGTTCATCCCATTGGTTTAGCGCGGCTTGATATTGCGTGGTTTGCCAATGGATTGCGCGGATAAATTCATCACGGGCGGGGTTAAAAGCCTGCTGAATTTGGTTTTTTTTAACCATCGGTTGGCTAATGAGTTCCGATAATTGCCCGTTTAATTGCGTGCAAACCCAAGGGGCGATCAACTGGCGCATCAAATACAAATCATGCAAATCCCCTAAGGTGGTTTGCAGGGATTTTAAGTGGCTAATTGCCGCTGTCATGATGGGTAACGCCGCCAAGGGCTCAATTAAATATCTTAGGTGCTTGATGTGAATTCTGGCCTTGTGCAGGCAGGTTTCATTGCCATTAAAGCAAACCTCGCTCTGGTGCTGGGCTTCTTTTAAGCGCTGCGCCAGCCAAAGGCCAAACGCTTGGGGTTTTTGTTTGCGGCGGCGTGGCGCCAGCTTGGGCAAGCGGGCGGCGAGCGCTTGGATTAGTGTCCGGGTATTGGTCGGCTTTTGCGTATTGGGGTGCGCGCACGGCGCGGAATCTCTTGGCTCATGGCGTGGCAAAGCCGGCTGTGTTTTGGCCAATAAATCGAGGAAAACTTCCCTATCCCTCGGGGCATTGCTTAATTTGGCAAGCCGGCGTAATTGAGTCCGGGCGGCACGGCGGGTGGCAACACAACCGCGCGATTGCACCAGCCACACGCGCAAACGACGCAATTCCACCCGAAAATCATGCAAGGCTTCCGGGTGTTGGGGCATTGTGTTGGCATCCACGCTTGAATGATGGTGTAGCAGCATGAGCCAGCGTTGGTGTTGCACATTTTTTTCGATGGCCTTGATGATAAAACCGATCACCTGATGCGCCGGTTTTTCTAAGTGCTCAAAGGATATTTCAACCATTGACATAGAAAACCGTCTCCCTGATACCCATGAGTTTGTGTGCAACTTAGAATCCTGACACAGGATGATGAAGCATTTGCTAAGATTGTGAGCTTAAATTAAGCCTTTATCGAGTGGCGTTTCGCCCAATTGATGCAGGCTCACCTTTTCGCGATCGTTAAAACCTTGAGTAACCCATGATTGGTGCCCCCCCTTTGCCATTACTGCTCCTAATTGAGCGTGCGCTTAATCATCACATTGCGCGTGATCCTTCTGCGGCGGCTGCTTTGCGCGCGCTACAAGGGCGCTTGTTTGAGGTGTTGCTGCGTGATCCCGCCTTAAGGCTATCAATCAGCATCACCCCAGAGGGGGTGTTATTGCTGCGTGATACCGAAGATATGCCTGATGCCACCTTGCGTGCCAGCAGCTGGGCGCTGCTGCGGGCAAGTCAAGCGGCGCATAAAATGGATGCGCTGTTTACAGGTGATATTCAAATCGAAGGCGATCAGGCGGCGGCGCAACAATTTTTACGCTTATTGGTTAATTTAGATTCCGACCCGTTCGCCCTTCTTGCCGAACGGGTCGGGGCGGCTCCCGCGGGTTTGATTGAGCGAAAAGTTGAGCAAATGCGCGCACAAGCCGCCATTTGGCGCCGAACGCGGCAAATTGAGGCGGCTGATTTTCTTATTTTTGAGCGCGCGTTGCTCACCGAGCGCCCCGCGATGCAACAATGGCTTGATGCGGTTGACACCTTGCGCGATGAGGTGGATTCGCTAGCCGCCCGTATTGAGCGGCTAGCCGCTGCCCACCCTAATTCACCCGCCCCAGCGCTGCGAGATACCCCATGAAGCTGCGCGTAATCTGGCGTATCGCCGTTATCCAAACCATTTTTTATCGCCATGGGCTCGATGAGCTGGTGCTGTCACTGCCTGTTTTGCGCCCGTTTAAATTTCTCAAATTTCTCTCACCGTGGTATTGGCTCTCCAATAACAAAAATCGCCCCGAGGGTGAGCGCTTGGTCGCCGCGCTTGAAGATTTAGGTCCCATTTTTGTTAAATTTGGCCAAATGCTCTCTACCCGGCGCGATTTATTGCCCGGCAAATATGCCGATGCGCTCACGGTGCTGCAAGATCGCGTGCGTCCGTTTGCGGCGGATATTGCCCGCGCGCGCATTGAACGAAGCCTAGGCTTCCCGCTCGATGCGATTTTTGCAGAGTTTAGTGCCGAGCCCATGGCTTCAGCCTCAATCGCCCAAGTGCATGCGGCCACCCTGCATGATGGCAGCGAGGTGGTGGTGAAAATTGTGCGCCCCGGTATTTTGCCGCGTATCCGCCAAGATTTAGACGTGCTCTACGCCATTGCCCGGCTGGCCGAGCGGTATTGGTCAGAGGGCCCTAGATTGCATCCGGTCGAGGTAGTCGGCGAGTTTGATAAAACGCTCATGGATGAGCTGGATTTAATGCGCGAAGCGGCGAATGCCTCAGAGCTAAAACGCCATTTCTCGGATTCGCCTTTGTTATATATCCCTGAAATTTATTGGGATTATTGCCGCACCGATGTGCTGGTTCAAGAGCGAATTTTTGGCATTCCCATTGCCCAAACCGATCGCCTGCGGGCGGCAGGGGTGGATATGCGCGTGCTGGCGGAACGCGGCGTCGAAGTGTTTTTCACCCAAGTATTCGATAACAATTTCTTTCATGCCGATATGCACCCCGGCAACATTTTTGTGAATGCGGATAACCCCGCCAAGCCACAATATATTGCGATTGATTTCGGGATTGTGGGGAGCCTCACGCCGGAAGATCAGCGCTACATTGCTGAAAATTTTCACGCGTTTTTTAATCGAGATTATCGCCGAGTGGCCGAGCTGCATATTGAATCGGGCTGGGTGCCCGCCACCACGCGCTTAGAGGAATTTGAATCGGCCATTCGCACCGTGTGTGAGCCAATTTTTCAAAAACCGCTGCGGGACATCTCCTTTGGTAATTTTTTATTCCGATTATTCCAAGTGGCGCGCCGCTTTGACATGGAAGTGCAACCGCAGCTCACCTTACTGCAAAAAACCTTGCTCGCCATTGAAGGGCTTGGGCGTGAGCTTTACCCCGATTTAGATTTATGGGCCACCGCCAAACCGTTTATTGAACGCTGGATGAAAAATCGCATCGGTCCTAAAGCCTTCGTTAATCGCCTTAAAACGGAACTTCCTTTTATTTTTGAGCACATTGCCGAATTGCCCAGGCTGCACATTACCGCCGCCAAACAAGCTGAGCGCCAGAGCGAATTAATCACCGCGCAAATAAAAGCAATCAAGCAGCTGCGCCTTGAGTTGGCTTATCAGCAACGCAGTCAACGCAAAACGCTCATCGGCGGCTTGCTGCTGCTGGCCTTTTTGCTTACCCAATATCCGAAGCTTGACACCTTGGGCGGCTGGCAAGAACTCTCCCTAATCGCTTGGCTAAATTTGCTGATCGGGCTTTTTTTTGTCTACTTTGGGCTTAAAGAAAAAAATAAAACGTCATGATTTTAAAACAAATTTCCCCTTGGCGCTTCTGTGTGGCGCCGATGCTCGATTGGACTGATTCTCACTACCGGGTACTTGCCCGCCTGATGACTCGGCATACGCGGCTTTATACCGAAATGGTCACCACGGGCGCACTCATGCACGGCGATAGCGCGCGCCATCTGCGGTTTAATGCATCTGAGCATGCGGTGGCATTACAACTCGGCGGCAGCGATGCCTCGGCACTTGCCCAATCAGCCGCGCTGGGCGCGCAGTATGGCTATGATGAAATCAACTTGAATGTCGGCTGCCCGAGTGATCGGGTGCAAAATGGCGCATTTGGCGCCTGCTTAATGGCCACACCTCAAATCGTTGCGATGGGCGTGCGCGCGATGCGGGCGGAAGTGGCGGTGCCCGTCACCGTTAAAACCCGTATCGGCATTGATCGCTTGGATAGTTTTGATGAATTTAGCCGCTTTATCGACACGGTAGCCGGGCAGGGCGGGTGTGAGGTATTTATTATTCACGCCCGCAAAGCTTGGCTTGATGGACTATCGCCCAAACAAAATCGAGAAATCCCGCCGCTGCGCTGGGATTTTGTGCACCGCATTCAAGCAGAGTTTCCTGAATTAACCTTTGTGCTTAACGGCAAGCTTGAAACCTTGCCGCAAATGGCCGAGCAGCTCAACATGGTGCCGGGCGTGATGGTGGGGCGCGCAGCCTATCAACATATCGACTGGTTAAGATTTGTGGATCAAACCCTGTTTAATGCAACTTGTCCCGTTATTTCGCGCACCGAAGTGATTCAGCAATATCTTAAATACCTAGAGGTGCAGTTAGAACAAGGCCAAACCTTGCATAGCATGACCAAGCCGTTACTTACCTTAGTGAATGGCCTGCCCGGTGCGCGCCAATTTCGGCGGCATTTATCAGAACAAGCCCCCAAACGCAGCAGGGACGCCGACGTATTGCGAGAAGCCGTAGGGATGCTCGGTGATTTTGAATCCGATCAAAGCGGCGAGCTGCAATGGCGACTTACCGGGCAGCCATTGCCGCTTGCGTCCACGGGATAGCCGCAAACACCACAAGCCCGCACTGATTGGCGGGATAAAACGGTGATGATATTTAAGCTTTTGTTTTATTTATTCTTTGTTGCCATTGGCGGCTTTTACTGCGGCGTGGTAATGCGCTTTAATTTCTTCAATGTTGACATGGGTGGGCGGCAGCTCAAGCTTCATCTCTTTTAAGGTATCGGCAATGATCTGCGATATGGCGAGGTTGCGAAACCATTTACTGTTGGCCGGAATCACATACCACGGCGCATGCGGGGTGCTGGTTTTGGTTAAGGCATCTTGATAAGCCTCAATGTATTGCGGCCAGAATTTGCGCTCTGAATAATCGGACTCACTGATTTTCCAGTGGCGTTGCGGGTCATCAAGCCGCTTTTTGAAGCGCGCCAGTTGCTCCTCCGGGCTGATGTGCAGGTAAAACTTTAAAATTTTTGTGCCATTTTCCGTAAGGAGCCGCTCAAATTCATTGATTTTATCGAAGCGTTGCGACCAAACCGCCTCAGGCACTAAATTATGCACCCGCACCACCAGCACATCTTCATAATGTGAGCGATTAAAAATAACCACTTCGCCATCGGCGGGCACATGTTGGTGCGCGCGCCATAAAAAATCGTGGGCGGCCTCGATGGGTGTGGGCTGCTTAAAGCCGTGTACGCGGGTGCCTTGGGGGTTCATTGCGCTAAACACATGGCGGATAACACCATCTTTGCCTGCCGCATCGAGCGCTTGCAGCACAACCAACAACGATTGCCGGCCATCGGCGTACAGCAAAAATTGCTCGGCTTCCATTTGCGCGCGATATTGATCGGTTAAATCGGCGGCCGCACTTTTGGAATCGAGATTGCCGGTATTGCTGGGGTCTATATCGCCGAGAAGAAGCTGCTTTGTGGGATCAACCAGAAATTGTGTGCGATAGTCCATCAAAAACCTCGTGCGCCTTAAATATTAAACCTAGTTGCTTTGGCAAAGATTATGCCGGAGTTTTGGTTTGCGCGCGCAGCCATTGCCAGCCGGTTTGGCCGGCGATAACTAGCAAATAAATGGCGCAGGCCGTCGCAATAATGCTGGCGCCTGAGCTTAAATCAAACTGATAGGCCACCGCTAACCCCACCACACAAAACACCAAGCTCCAAAGCCCAGAGGCCACCATTAAGCCCGCTAAACTTTTTGTGTGGCGCTCGGCGAGGTACGGTGGCAGGGTGAGCAGGGCGATGACTAAAATTAAGCCCACGACCTGAATCATCATAACGACTGCTTCGGCGACCATAATCAGCAGCATGAAATACAACCCGCGCACGGCAATGCCGCGCGAGCGCGCAAAATCAGGGTCAAACGAAAACGATAATATATCCCGGTAAAAAAATAGCGTTAAGCCAACAATAACCCCGTCAATGCCGAGCATGACCCATAAATCGTAGCTGGGCACGGTGAGAATGCTGCCAAATAGGTAGCTCATCAGCCCCACGTTATATCCTGGGGTTAAGTTAATCATAATGATGCCAAAAGCCATGCCGGCCGCCCAAATAACACCAACTAGCGTATCGGTGCGCTCGCGCTTAGTTTGGGTGAGTGTGCCCAAAATAACCGCAGCGCCCGCTGTAAATAAGCCTGCCGTGGGTAGTACGGGCGTGCCTAAAAAAAAAGCCAAGCCGACGCCACCATAAGCGGTGTGGGCAATGCCGCCCGCCATGAAAATCAATCGGTTGACCACAACCAACGCGCCAATCACGCCGCAGGTAATGCTGACGAGCAGGCTGGCCATGAGCGCGTGTTGCATAAAGGTTTGTTGAATTAAATCAGCGAGGTTCATGGGTGTGTTCTGTTGTGGCGTGTTCGTGCGGGGCGTGCGCGGTGGGCGCATGGGGTTGGGCGGAATCGACTAATTGCTGCAGCAAAGCATGCACGGGGCACCCGGCTTCATGGGTGCCATACATAAGCGCTAACATGGCAGGGGTAAGCTTGGTGCCACCGGCGCTTAAAGCATAATGATTGACGGCGATAATGTCGGTGACCGCGTTGGCGGTTATGCCTAAATCATGGCTTACCATCACGACCGTGGTGTGGGAACCGAGCCCGGTTAGTGTCTCTAAAATACACTGGCGACCATAGGGATCAATGTTGGATAAGGGTTCATCCAGAATCAGCAATTCGGGCTCGGTAATGAGCGCGCGGGCAATTAAAATTCGCTGGCGCTGGCCACCGGAGAGTTCATTTAACCTTCGATGGCGCAAATCCAGCACCCCCGCACGCTGCATGGCATGCTCAGCCGCGGCGCGTTCGGGTGCAGTAAACCGAAATCCTCGCCGCTTGCCTTGGGCGAGCCCCATCAGCACAACCTGCTCGGCTGAGGCCGGAAACCCTTGCGTGGTATTGCTGTGCTGCGGCACATAACCAATGCGATCTGGGGTGGTGCCTGGCGGCGCGCCAAAAACCAATATTTGCCCTTGCTGCGGTTCCAGCAAACCTAAGATGAGTCGCATGAGGGTGGTTTTACCGCCGCCATTAGGGCCAATAACGGCAATAAAATCGCCTCGGTTAATGCGAACATTCACGCCACTTAACGCTTGGGTGTTGTCATAGGCGTAGGCTAAATCGCAAATTTCAATAATGGGTTCTGGCGTCATGGGTTGTGGATTAATTCAAGGTTTTTTGCAGGGCAGCAGCAATGGCGGTCATGCCGGCCGGCCAATCTTCTTGCAGGGGATCGATGGTGACCACTTCGCCGCCAATGGCATCGGCAATCGTTTTGGCGGCTTTTTGGGCAAATTGTGGCTCAATAAACACGACTTTAATAGCGTTTTTCTTGGCAAAATCAATTAATTCAGCTAGCTGCTTGGGGCCAGGTTCCTTGCCTTCAACTTCAATCGGCACTTGGGTTAAGCCATAGGCCGCCGCGAAGTAGCCAAATGCCGGATGAAACACGATAAATTGGGTTTGTTGCAATGGGTGGGTGCTTAGGGTTTTTAAAATGGCACCATCCACCCCATCAATGGTTTGGGCGAGTTTGGCATAGCCTTGGCGGTAATCGGCCGCATGGCTGGGATCGGCTTTGATTAACGCATCACGAATATTCATGGCTTGAATGCGCACCAGTACGGGCGATAGCCAGATATGGGGGTCTAGCCCGGATTTACCGACGTGCTCATCAGTGCCTTTGATCATGGGCATGCGCTCGATGCCGCGCGTGGTATCTACTACCACCATTTTAGAATTAGCGTTGGTGAAGCGCTCAAGCCAGGCACGTTCTAACGGCACGCTAATTTTCATATATAAATTGGCGTGCGAGAGCGCGGTAATTTGCTTTGGGGTGGGCTCATAGGTTTCAGGTTCCGCCGTGGCGGGCACCAGCACTTCCACTTGCACATGCTTGCCCCCAATGGCGTCAACAAAATACTTTTGCGGTGGAATGCTAACTGCGACTTCCAAAGGCGTATCGGCAAAGCTTGCGGGCGCCCAAAAGCTCAAAATTAACGCAAATAATGCAATAAAACGCATGGATAACTCCTTGAAATTGGGTAAAACGCCCGTGGGTCGCTGATAGGCTTGCCAAAAGTTGACTCAAGCAATGCCATAATCGCCGTATTCGCTCAAAAACGGACAATCTAACGTAATACTATAACGTATTATTCCGTATTCAATCGGTTGGTGTGCAATTTTTAGACAGGTTGATTTTTTAATGCAAAACCCAGAGCTGGCTTTGGAACATAACACCGTTGATGGGCTGATGCCGTTGCTTGAGGCTTTGCTTTTAACGCACGCTGAGCCTTTAACACGCGCCGCGCTTGCCCGCATGATCGGCAATGAATTGCCGCAAGCGGCCATTGAGATGGCTCTAACGCAGCTTGAGCGCCAGTATCAAGCGCACCCCTTCATTCAAATGAAATTAGGGGGATCGGCTCAAGAACCCAATTGGCAATTGGTTGCTAATGCGCGTTTAGCGCCCTATTTAGCACGCAGTGAGGCACCTAAAACAAGCCGATACTCGCGTGCGGTGCTTGAAACACTTGCGCTGATTGCCTGGCGCCAACCAATCACCCGCGCAGAGATTGAAGCCGTGCGCGGTGTGGCGGTGAATGCACCGATTATTCGTCTGTTAACGGAACGCGGCTGGATTCGCGCTGTGGGCGTGAAAGACAGCCCTGGCAAGCCTGAATTATTGGGCACAACGCCGCAGTTTTTACAAGATTTCAATTTGGAATCACTCAGTCATTTACCCGCGTTTGAATCGTTTGCAGGGCAGGGGGCGCTGGATGTTTAACGCCCTAAACTAGGGCTAACGCGGTTTGTTCGGATAAAACACTTGTCATCCCCAAAGATGCCCCGCCTTTACTGGGTGAACGCCGTGGCGGGCGGGTGCCGCGATGGGTGGGCTGATTGGTGTTACGCCTTATCGGCTTTAAGCGGATTGCCCCGCCACCCAGCCAGATGACCAGGCCCACTGAAAGTTATAGCCGCCAAGCCAACCCGTTACATCGACCACCTCACCGATAAAATACAAGCTCGGCACAGTGGTACATGCCATGGTTTTCGATGAAAGCGCACGGGTATCCACGCCGCCTAAGGTCACCTCTGCCTTGGCGTAACCTAGGGTGCCGGCGGGTATCAGCATCCACGCGCTCAAGGCATCACGCATGGCGATAATCTCTTTATTGCTGTGCTCGGCCATGGGTTTACGCCAGCCTTTAAGCTCGCACCACGCTTGTGCGATGCGTTTTGACCAGGCAGATCCTTCAGGCTGAGCCAGCAATTGCGCTAAGGTTAATTTGCTGGTGCGATGGCTTTGCAGCCAAGCTGGGATATCGAGATCGGGCAGTAAATTGATGCAGATGGGCTGCTTTTTGCCGCCCTGATACGCTTGCTTCTGCCAGTAGCTTGAAACCTGCAAAATGGCCGGACCCGATAATCCTCGATGCGTAAACAATAAATTTTCCCTAAATTGCGGGGTGTTATCGCCGCATTGGGTACGCACCACAAGAGAATTTCCCGCCCATTTGCTAAAGGTTGCAACCTCATCCGATGCCGCAGCCAAGGGCACCAATGCAGGTTGCGGCGGAATAATATTCAGCCCAAATTGCTCGGCAATACGGTAGCCAAATGGAGTTGCACCTAATTGGGGTATGGCAAGCCCACCGGTGGCAATTACTAATGATTGACTGGAAAAGCGGCCTTCTGCGGTGTCAAGCGCGAAGCCTTGCGGGGTTTTTTCAACTCTGTGCACGGCGCAAGGATACGCCCATTGCACTTGGCCTTTGTCGCATTGGTCTTTAAGGAGGGCGATAATTTGCGTGGCTGATTCATCACAAAATAGCTGCCCTAAGGTTTTCTCATGATAAGCAATGCCGTATTGCTCAACTAAATCAACAAAATCAGCGGCGCTAAATTGCGTTAAGGCAGAACGAGAAAAATGCGGATTTTGTGAAATAAAATGCTCGGGCTTAACAATTCGGTTGGTGAAATTACACCGCCCGCCGCCTGAGATGCGGATGCGCTCACCAATTTTGGCGGCATGATCAATTAATAATACCCGCCGGCCACGCAAACCCGCTTGCGCCGCGCACATCATGCCTGCGGCTCCAGCGCCAATCACAATCACATCAAAATCCATACGCAAACTCTAAAAGCAGTTAAGGCTAATCAGATAAGGGCGGCGGGTTAAATTCGCAGTATCCAGCGTGAAATTAATACGGCCAACCCAGCATGTTTTTGCAGGCTTTGGTTGATGTGCGCATAAAGGCTAGGCAGGACGCGCACCGACAACGCGCCTGTCGCTAAGGCCACACCCATGCTTGTTTTGGGATACTGCCGCACGGTTTTTTTTAGAAGCGCGATGGGGGTTAGCGCTTGGCTTGTTGCGCGAAAACGCGCTTTTGCTTCATCAAGGGAAGGCGGTTGTGGCATCGTGTTCATCTCTTATCGCAGGGCGCGATAGGCGGCGAACCCCAGCGCTGCGGCAACGAATAAAATCATACTGCCCATAATAAGCGCTGAGATGCTGGCGCTAAAAAAGGCGGTGAGCGCCCAATACCCCGAAGCCATTAAAAAGCCGAAACCTGAAATGACAAGGAGCGTAGCAATACAAAGAAAAGCGGCGCCAAAGCTGGCACGACGAAATGCGCGCCGCAACGCCCTGCCTTCCGCTTCAAGCAGCTCCAGCAGGGCAATCACAAATTCAGACATAAGGCTTTTAGTTTTTGCTAAATAATTTTGCCAGCAAGAAACCCACCCCAAAAGCGGTTAACAAGGTGGCGACGGGATGGCGATCGACGAGCTGTTCTGCTTGTTCGAGCGTGGCGTTGGCCTGTTGGCTTGCCCCTGCGCGAGCTTCGGTAACGCGCGCGGTTAAGGTGTCTATCGCAGCATGCACGGCGGCGAGGGCATCGTGCTCTAAATTACTGGCGCGGGTTTTGCTTGATTCTTTCATAACGATAAGCAGTTCGGCCAAATCTTTTTTGAGTAAGGATAGATCCGCTTTAACAGCGGCAAGTTCATCCATGCTGGTCGTAGGCGTTGGTTGAGACATTTGAGCTATTCCTCATCAATTTAATAACAATTGATCCTATTCTTTTGGCCGCTGTGATACAAGGCTTGGGTGAATTAAATCAATTAACAGAGGCGGCTTTGTGGATACTCCCATCGTGATTGATACGGTTCGAACCTGGGTTTTTGATGTGGTGATTGCATTGAATTTGTGTCCGTTCGCCAAGCGTGAGCTGGTTAAAAATCGGGTGCGCTTTCAGTTAAGTGCGGCCACCGATGAAGAGCAGCTCCTGCGAGATTTGGAGGCTGAGTTAATGTTAATTCAGCACACCCTTGAGATTGAAACCACGCTTTTAATTCACCCCGATGTTTTGCATGATTTTTTTGATTTCAACCAGTTTCTCACCCGGGCGGATAACCGATTAGCGCAATTAAAACTCAAGGGCGTTTTTCAGATTGCAAGCTTTCATCCCGACTATCAATTTGGTGGCACCGAACCGGATGATGCCGAAAATTACACCAATAAATCGCCGTATCCCGTGTTGCAAATTTTGCGAGAAGCCAGTTTAGCGGCGGCGATTGCGAATTATCCTGAGGTTGATTTAATCCCCGAACGCAATATCGCGCTTTTAGAGGGCTTGGGCGCGATGAAATTAAGTGCCTTACTGCAAAATTGTGCCCCAAAGCCGTAAGACTTTGCCCCGGCTCTTACCGGAATCAATGCTGGGGTAATTTCTCACCCAAGCGGATCAGTGGCATTGGTGCAAAATTTAAGCTTAGGGCACCAAATGGCGGTAGGGGTTGTCCTAGCAACTAACATACGCATAGTGTGCCTATGCAATGGTAATATACGGGTGTTTTTATTGCCTGCTACCGGAGTTAATGTTACGAGTGAAGTTATGCCAGCGCCAGAACAAAAGCCCGATAGCGCCGCGAGCACAATCTTAGCCGGGGCGGGGCTCACCCAAAAAGAAGCCGAACAGCGCCTAGCCGAATTTGGCCACAATGCCATTGCGGAGCAAAAAACTAACCCGCTTAAAATTTACTTACTTAAATATTGGTCGCCCGTGGCTTGGATGCTCGAAGCGGTGATTGTGCTTGAGCTTGTTTTGCAGCATTGGGTGGAAGCGGTTGTCATCGGCTTGCTCTTGATTTTTAACGGAACGCTGGCTTTTATCAATGAACAACGGGCGCAATCGGCCCTGGCTTTATTGCGTCAACAGCTTGAGGTAAACGCGCGGGTGCAACGGGATGGCGCTTGGAAAACCATTCCTGCCTCCGAGGTGGTGCCCGGTGATTGGGTGCATGTGCGGGCGGGCGACATCACCCCCGCCGATTTGCAGTTGCAAGAAGGCCAGATAGCACTGGATGAATCTGCCCTCACGGGGGAATCTTTACCGGTATCCGTTGCCGTTGGCGCCACGGCCTATGCCAGTTGCACCGTGCGCCAAGGCGAGGCGACGGGCGTTGTCACCGCCACCGGCGCAAAAACCGCGTTTGGCCGCACAGCCGAACTGGTGCAAACGGCAGCGGCGCCGAGCCACATGCAGCAAATAATTTTAAGAATTGTGCGCTATCTCATTATTTTTGATGCATTTTTATCGATCATTGTCTTGGGGTATGCCTTGGCAACTGGCTTACCCTTGCTCGATACCCTTTCGTTTGTCTTGATTTTGTTGGTCGCCTCGGTGCCGGTCGCTTTGCCAGCCACCTACGCGCTTGCCACCGCCATGGCCGCGCAAGAATTATCCCAGCGCGGGGTGTTGGTCACCCGGCTTGCCGCCGTGGAAGATGCCGCTGCCATGACGACCTTGATATCCGACAAAACCGGCACACTGACACAAAATAAGCTGAATTTGAGTAAAACGGAGCCGGCTCCGGGGGTTTCGGCTGCCCAGCTTTTGATGGCAGCGGGGTTGGCGAGCGATGCGGCCACGCAAGACCCGATTGATTTAGCGATTTTGGCCGCAGTTGCCGCCGATGAAGATGGGCAAAAACTCAATAACCCCGCCCTCAAGCGCGTGCATTTTACCCCGTTTGACCCCGCAACCCGTCGCTCAGAAAGCCGCTATAGCGGCGCGGGCGCCTCTTGGCATTTTGTTAAAGGCGCGAGCAATATGTTGGCCGAAATTGGCGTGGTGCCCCCCGCCGACTGGTTGGCAAAAACCGAGGCGGCCTTAGCCGCCGATGGCGCGCGCGTGTTAGCCGTGGCGGCAGATGAAGGGCAGGGGATGCAGTTTTTGGGATTACTTGCTTTAGCCGACCCCGCCCGCCCCGATGCCGCCGCGTTAATTGCCTCGTTAGGCGCGTTAGGTGTGCGGGTGCGCATGGCGACAGGCGATGCGGTTGAAACGGCGCGTGCGATGGCGCGCGCGCTGGGTATGGGCGATAAAATTTGCGATCGCAGCGTCATCGAAGGCTTGCAGCAAACCGCGACCCAGCCCGCAGGCCATACGGCCCAAGATAAATTACAGGCCAACACCTTGATGGCTACCGCGAAAACAGCGATTACCGATTGCGATGGCTTTGCCCGGGTTTTGCCAGAAGATAAATATCATTTAGTGATGGCGCTGCAAAAACAGGGCGAGATTGGCGGGATGACCGGCGATGGCGTTAATGATGCCCCAGCGCTTAAGCAGGCAGAATTGGGCGTGGCCGTTGCCACCGCGACCGATGTGGCTAAAGCCGCAGCCGGTGTGGTGCTGACCCAACCCGGGCTATCAGGCGTATTAGATGTGGTGCGCACGGGGCGAGAAGTGCACCGGCGGATGCTCACCTATACATTGAATAAAATTATCAAAGTGATTGAAATTGTTATTTTTTTAACGCTAGGCTTGCTCGTGACGCATGATTTTGTGATTAGCCCCACGTTAATAGTGCTGCTGATGTTTACCAACGATTTTGTCACCATGTCGATCGCCAGTGATCGGGTGATGCCCTCACGCTTACCGCAGCGCTGGCAAGTGAAAAGGCTCATGACCAGTGCGGCGATATTGGGTATCGTTTCACTGATTTTCTCGTTTTCGCTCTACAGCATGGTGCGCGTCCACGGTGATTTAAGCCCCGCCCAACTCCAAACGTTTTTGTTTTTGATTTTAGTGTTTACCAATCAAGCCAGCGTGTTCGCCCTTCGCACCGATGGCGCACTCTGGCAAGTCAAACCCGGCCGCCTACTCGGCGTGGCCAGCACCTTAGATATTCTAATCGTGGGCTTGCTTGCCACGATGGGGTGGCTCATGATTGCTCTGCCGTTAGGCTTTGTGTTGCTGGTGGTTGTGCTCAGTGGGTTTTTTGCCCTCGCACTGAATTTAATCAAGCAGGCCGTGCTGCCGCGCTTCGGATTAACTGCGGCGGAGTAAAAAAGTGCGTTGTGCTCCCTTGATTGAGCGCAAGCGCACCTATGATGAGCGCATTTTCGCCTAAAACGGATGCAACATCGCCCGCGTCAGCCCTTCAACAACGATCGGCACGCTCGCCCTAATGCCCTGTTATTTAATTCAAACCATCTTTTTTGATGAGAGGTAAACCCCATGAGCTCCATAGAACCGATTGAAATGGATCACCACCGCAAGCAGTTATTAAGTGATGTGCGGCATTTAGTTGAAAAATATCGCGCGATTTTCGATTGGGATATTCCCGATGTCGATCAAAAAGCGGCCGACCATGAAATTATCGAAGGCATGCGCGGGGCGCTTGCGGTGGTGGAGCAAGAGCTTACTCAATTAGCACCCCGTCAGGAATTATAAAAATCTTGCAATCTTTTGCTGCGAAGGACTGAATTTTTTTCAAAGAGCCAAATTTAAGCGGGTTTAAGTTAACTTAGCTTAGCGAATTATTGATTCGTGTGCTAATTATAAACCGCTTAATTTTATGGCGACAATGAATAAAGGAGATTGCTCTTGATGACCGGCACAATTCAAACCAAATCGATTCCCTACACTTTAGATGGCATCACCATGCAAGGTGAAATGGCGCTTAACACCGCCCAAGCCGGGCGCAGGCCAGCGGTGCTGGTGATGCATGAATGGTGGGGGCGCAATGCGTTTAGCGATGATCGAGCACGTGCTTTAGCCAAATTGGGCTATGTGGGATTTGCGGTAGATATGTTTGGTAACCACGCCCAAGCGGATAATCCCGCCGAGGCATCCCGATTATCCAGTGCAATTAGCGAGAATCTGCCGCTGATGACCAACCGGTTTATGGCAGCCCTGCGCGCCATTAAACAGCAGCCCGAGGTTGATCCGAATAAAATCGCCGTGATTGGTTACTGCTTTGGCGGCTCGGTTGCGTTAAGCATGGTTCGCCAAGGGGTTGATTTAGCGGCGATGGTGGGGTTTCATGCCGGGGTTAGTGGCATCGCACCGATTGCCCATCCTCCGATTAAAACCCCGGTGCGATTATTTACCGGCGGGGCTGATCCGTTTGTGCCCACTCTGCAAGTCGAGGCCACCGTAGCGCAAATGCGAGCTGCAAAAACAGATATTGAGGTGGTTACCTACGCGCACGCCAAGCATGCGTTCACCAATCCTGCCGCCACCGAGAAGGGTGAGCGATTTAATTTACCGTTGCAGTTTGATGCCGATGCAGCGGATGATTCATGGCAGCAAATGCAGGTTTTTTTGAAGTCCGTCTTGGGCACCTAAGTTAGGCGCGGCGATTGAATCTCACCGCACGGCGATAAAAAGCGCCCTAAAAGGGTGCTTTAAGCGAGAAGATTGCCCCATCGTCATGCAGTCGCTGCCCGCTGGTGCCCCCGTTTAAAAAGGCGTTTTAATTTTTATTATTATGATTCTATTGAATAATTTTTAATTGATTGAGTGCGAATGAACATTGGCATGAATGTCGCTATCTATATAAATGCCAAGCAGAGATCATTAAAAAAGGGTTCCTTCCCTGTCCCTCGTTTTGATGAAATCCCGCGTGGCAGCGTTTGACTCCTCCTGTTATTGTTGGGCACCCGATTTGGGGTGCCTTTTTTTATGCTGGCGCCGGGCGCATCGCATTGAAAATGGGTGTATTTTTTATCCATTTTGTTCAAAGGAGCCGACATGACGGCATTGGGACCCTTGATGGTCGATGTGGCCGGTTTGAGCTTGACGCCGGCCGAGTCGGTGCGTTTGCAAAATCCCGCCGTGGGTGGGGTGATTTTATTTGCCCGCAATTTTGAATCCACCGCCCAATTAACCGAGTTAACGCAGGCTATTCGTGCCTTGCGTCACCCCCATCTGCTGATTGCCGTAGATCAAGAAGGCGGGCGGGTGCAGCGCTTCAGGACCGATGGTTTTGTGCATTTGCCACCGATGGGGCGTTTGGGCGAGCTGTTTCAAAAGGATCGGCAAGCGGGGCTTTTAGCCGCCAAAAGTTTGGGCTGGCTTATGGCCACCCAGCTGCGCATGGCGGGCGTCGATTTAAGCTTTGCGCCCGTGCTTGATTTGCAGCGGGGTGTGAGTGGCGTGATCGGCGATCGGGCTTTTGCGCGCGATCCCGCCGCGATCATTGCGCTCAGTATCGCATGGACACTCGGCATGAAAGACGCGGGTATGGCGGCGGTTGGCAAGCACTTCCCGGGGCATGGCTCCATCGCTGAAGATTCCCACATCGCCCATCCAGTCGATCCGCGCAGCTTAGCCACCATTGAGCGCGAAGATTTGCGGCCATTTCTGGCCTTAATTGAGCGCTACATTCCCGCTCTAATGCTGGCGCACGTGGTGTACCCGCAAATTGATGATAAGCCCGCCGGGTTTTCAAACGTTTGGGTAAACACGTTGCTGCGGCAACGCTGGAATTATCAGGGCGCGCTGTTTACCGATGATTTAACTATGACGGCGGCATCAACGGTGGGCGACATAACCGCGCGGGTGGATGCGGCCTTATCTGCGGGCTGCGATATGGCCTTAATTTGTAACCATCCTGAGTGGGCAGATGAGGTGTTAGCGCACCGAAAATTTAATCCCGATCCGCTGCGCGAGGTGCGGCTAACGCATTTAATCGGCCATGGCTTTGTGCCATCACCCAATCGTTTTATGCATGATCCGCGCACTATTGAGGCGAAGTTATGGGCTGAGCGCTTAAAGGATGATCGCGCCGGTACTAATGCCGGCTGGTTTTTAAACGAGGAGTAAGCCGTGATTGAACCACACGCCGAAGAGGGCGCTAATACCCCAAATCCCGATGCAACAGCCCGAGCCCTGCACGCGCAAGCCGCCGAGCTTGAATCCTTGCTTAGCACCTGTGAATGCGTGGTGTCTGCGCAAACCATGCAAACGGTTTATGATCGATTGGCAATAGAAATTACCCAAGCGCTGCGCCATCGTTTACCGATTGTGTTGGTGGTGATGAACGGTGGGCTGATTGTGGCTGGGCAAATTTTGCCGCGCTTAATGTTTCCGCTGGAAGTGGATTACGTGCACGCCACGCGCTACCAAGGCGCCACAACGGGCGGCGAGCTTAACTGGTTGGTGCGCCCCGAGCGGGCACTCAATGGGCGCGATGTGTTAATTGTTGATGATATTCTAGATGAAGGCGTAACCCTCAACGCCGTGCGCGATTGGTGTTATCAAGTGGGGGCGGCCAAAGTGTGGATAGCTGTTGCCACCAATAAAATGCACGATAATAAAATGAAGGGCGTTCATGCTGATTTTATCGGCATCGATGTACCCAATCGCTTTATCTTTGGCGAAGGCTTGGATTACCACGGCTATTTTAGAAACTTAACTGGGATTTATGCCTTGCCTGAATCCGGTTAAGCCGCAGGCTGGGTTAACGTTTAACTTTTGCTATAAAACGAGGTACATCATGCACTTTGCTATTATTGGCGGCACGGGGCTAAGTCAGCTTGAAGGCTTGGAATCGGTTCGACACCAAGTGGTTTCAACCCCTTTTGGTGAGCCTTCAGGTCCTTTGAGTATTGGCCGAATGTCGGGCTGTGATGTGGTGTTTTTACCGCGCCATGGCTATAACCACCGCATTGCGCCGCATGAAATTAACTACCGCGCCAATATTTGGGCGCTTAGAGAAATGGGCATTACCCGCATTTTGGCCGTATCCTCGGTCGGCGGCATTACCCCGGCCATGCAGCCCGGCACTTTGTGCGTGCCCAATCAAATTATCGATTACACCTGGGGGCGGCCTTCCACCTTTTTTGAGGGGGATTTAGAATCCGTCACGCATATCGATTTTAGTTACCCCTTTGCGCAGTCCTTGCGGGCGGCATTTTTGCGCTCGGCGGCCGCGTTATCCATCCCCTTGATTGATGGCGGCACCTATGGCGCCACACAAGGCCCAAGGTTAGAAACGGCTGCCGAGATTTTAAAGTTTGAACGCGATGGTTGCGATGTGGTCGGCATGACCGGCATGCCGGAGGCGGTGCTGGCGCGTGAAAGCGATATAGCCTATGCGAGCCTTAATGTGGTTGCTAATCGGGCAGCGGGTAAAAATGGCGGCGGGGAAGTGGATTTTTCAAAAATGAATCACACCATTGCGCATGCCATGAACAATGTGCGCGCAATTTTTACGCAGATTTTACAAACCCGAGATTGCGCGATTTGCGCCGATCATTAATAAGCCCGCAGACATCAACAGCCGCCGTGAACGGTGGCGGCTCTGCAAAAACGCAAATTATGTGTTTAAGCTTAAACACAAAAAGTTTTTTTGATTGCCTTATGCAAAAGCACGTAATGCAGCGTAAAATGCGGGGTTTATTTTTGCCAAAGCTGGTGTGGCACATTGTTACCCGCCGCGTTCGTTTTCTTTACTACCTAAGTGAGAGCCTAAATCCCCATGTCGCAAGCACAGCGCTACACCGGTTTAATTGATCGTTACCGTAATCGACTGCCCGTCACTTCAACCACTCCGGTTATCAGCTTAGGCGAGGGTAACACCCCGTTAATTCGCTTAAATAATATTCCGAGAATTTTGGGTAAAGCTGTTGAAATTTATGTGAAATATGAAGGGCTAAACCCCACGGGTTCGTTTAAAGATCGTGGCATGACGATGGCCGTCACCAAAGCGGTTGAAGCGGGTTCAAAAGCGGTGATTTGTGCCTCAACCGGCAACACATCGGCCTCTGCTGCCGCGTACGCCGCGCGGGCGGGCATTACCGCATTTGTGTTGATTCCCGATGGCAAAATTGCCATGGGCAAGCTCGCGCAAGCCATGATGTACGGTGCCACCACCTTACAAATTCGCGGCAATTTTGATGATGGTATGCGTCTGGTTAAAGAAGTGGCCGAGCACGCACCGGTAACCATCGTAAACTCGGTTAATCCCTTCCGCTTGCAAGGCCAAAAAACCGCCGCCTTTGAGATTGTTGAAGAATTGGGTCGAGCCCCCGATTACCACTGTTTACCCGTGGGCAATGCCGGCAATATCACCGCGCATTGGATTGGTTATTGCGAATACTCAGCCGTACAAGGTCAAAACCTAACAGAATCTTGCGCGTTTTGTGATGGGAATTGCCAGTTTGTGCAAGGGTCTGTGTGCCACAATCGACCGAAAATGATTGGCTACCAAGCGTCGGGTTCTGCACCATTTATTCGGGGCGGTATGGTCGATCATCCGGAAACCATCGCCACAGCCATTCGCATTGGCCACCCGCAAAGTTGGGCTAGGGCATGGAAGGTAATGAGCGAATCGGGTGGCTGGTTTGCCGAAATCACTGATACAGAAATTCTGGCCGCCCAACGCATGCTCACAATGTATGAAGGCATTTTTTGCGAGCCGGCCTCAGCCGCCTCGCTCGCTGGCCTAATTAACGATATAAAAGCCGGTAAAATCGAGGAGGGCGCAAGTGTCGTCCTCACCTTAACCGGCAATGGGCTAAAAGACCCCGATACCGCAATTGCCCAATGTCAAGGCGAACAAGCCGGAGTAGAAAAAGCCCGCATGCTCACCATTGATGCCAATTTAGATTCGGTTCGCAGTGCAATTTTAGGCTTTATGTAGCCTTTATTTTGAACGTCCGCGTCATGCTGTGGCGCGGTTTTATTATTTATTGATTATCGCAGGATTACCGTGAACGACAATTTCGCCCGCATTAGCCGCTTGCCACCCTATGTATTTAATATTATTGGAGAACTAAAGGCGAAGGCGCGAGCGTCCGGCGAAGATATTATCGACTTTAGTATGGGGAATCCCGATCAACCGACCCCGCCGCACATTGTCGAAAAACTGATTGAAGCCGTGCGCCGAGGTGACACGCATCGTTATTCGCAATCTAAGGGTATTCCTCGGTTGCGCTTAGCCATCGCGCATTGGTATAAAAACCGTTATGACGTGGATATCGATCCTGAAAAAGAAGCGATTGTCACCATCGGCTCCAAAGAAGGATTGGGGCATTTGGCTATGGCCACCATGTCGGCTGGCGATACGGTGCTGGTGCCTAACCCCGCGTACCCTATTCACCCTTATGGCAGCGTGATTGCCGATGCGGATATTCGGCATGTGCGCCTCACACCTGATGTAGATTTTTTTGAAGAGCTTGAGCGCGCCATCAAAGAAACCTGGCCAAAACCTAAAATGCTGATTATCAATTTTCCGGCCAACCCAACGGCGCAATGCGTTGATTTAGCGTTTTTTGAGAAAGTAATCGCGATTTGTAAAGAAGCCGGTATTTGGGTTGTGCATGATTTAGCCTATGCCGATATTGCCTTTGATGGTTATAAAGCCCCCTCAATTATGCAAGTGCCCGGTGCCAAAGATATTGCAGTTGAATTTTTCACGCTCTCTAAAAGTTACAACATGCCCGGCTGGCGGGTGGGGTTTATGGTGGGCAACCCCGTGCTGGTGAATGCCTTGGCGCGGATGAAATCGTATTTTGATTACGGCACATTTACGCCCATCCAAGTTGCGGCAATTTTGGCGCTAGAAGGCGATCAATCTTGCGTGCAAGAGATTAGCAACATGTACCAAAAACGGCGGGATGTATTGTGTGAAGGGCTGCATTCCGCAGGCTGGATGGTCGAGATTCCCAAAGCGACCATGTTTGTTTGGGCAAAAATCCCCCCGCTCTTTGCGCATATGAAATCGCTGGAATTCACCAAGCATTTAATGGAAGAAGCGAAGGTGGCGGTATCGCCCGGCGTGGGCTTTGGCGACTACGGCGATGATCATGTGCGCTTTGCACTCATTGAAAATGAGCATCGTACTCGGCAAGCCTTGCGTGGCATCAAATCTATGTTTCGCAAAGAAGAATTGCGCCAAGCAGACATGGCCGGCAAACGGGGAGCGGCACAGGCATGAGTTCGATCAAAGATGAGTTACCCCCGGTGCGAATTGGTTTGCTGGGGCTGGGTACCGTCGGCGGCGGCGTGGTTAATGTCTTAAAACGCAATGTCCTCGATTTATCGCGGCGCGCGGGGCGGTCGATTGAGGTTATTCATGCGTCAGCGCGGCGTTTGGATGCGGTGCGTATTTGCCCGCTTGATGGCATTCTGCTCACCACAAACCCCATGGACGTTGTCGAAAACCCCGATGTGGATGTCATTGTTGAGGTTATGGGCGGCATGCAGCCCGCCAGCAGCCTGATTCGTCGGGCGCTGGCACTCGGTAAGCCGGTGATTACCGCCAACAAAGCGCTCATCGCCCATGAGGGTAATGAGCTTTTTGCTTTGGCGCAAAATAATGGCACCGTGGTGGCATTTGAGGCCGCCGTGGCTGGCGGTATCCCCATTATCAAAGCCATTCGTGAAGGCTTGGCGGGCAACCGCATTGAATGGTTGGCCGGCATTATTAACGGCACGAGCAATTTTATTCTCACTGCCATGCGCGATGAAGGCCGCAGCTTTGCCGATGTATTGGCGCAAGCGCAAGCTTTGGGTTATGCCGAGGCGGATCCCACCTTTGATGTGGAAGGTATTGATGCGGCACACAAGCTCACCATTTTGGCGGCCATTGCGTTTGGTATGCCGCTCAAGTTTGATGCTGTTTATACCGAAGGCATCAGCCAGCTTCAAACGGAAGATGTGCGGTACGCGCGCGAATTGGGCTATCAAATTAAGCATTTAGGTATTGCGCGGCGCTTCGAGAATGGGGTTGAGCTGCGTGTGCACCCCACGTTAATCCCCGAGCGGCGCATATTGGCGAATGTGGATGGCGTTAAAAACGCGGTACTGGTTTGGGGGGATGCGGTCGGACCCACGCTGTATTACGGTGCGGGCGCAGGTGCTGAACCTACGGCTTCGGCCATCGTGGCCGATTTAGTGGATGTGGTGCGCACGCGCACCGCCGACCCCACCCATCGCGTGCCGCATCTGGCCGTGTTGCCCGATCAAATCACCGATTTGCCAATTTTGCCGATGAGTGAGGTTGAAACTGGCTATTACCTGCGGTTAACCGTGCGCGATCAGCCGGGTGTCTTGGCGAATATCGCCCGCATTTTGGCCGACCACGGCGTGAATATTGAAGCGATGATTCAAAAAGAAGCCAGTATTGAAACTGCGCATTTACCCATCGTGTTGCTCACCCACCCCTTGCAAGAAGCCCGCATGAACGCCGCCATCACCGCGATTGAAACCTTAGATACCGTACAAGCACCGGTGGTGCGCTTACGTGTCGAATCTTTGGCAGGTTAATCCATCCGCTGCCTCTTGTGCTGAGCGGCGGGCATTTCTTTAATTAAATTCAATTGCTTGGGGTTGAATTTAAAATTTGGCATACGTTGTGCTAACTCTTAATTAACTTCTAACGTTAATGAGAGGCACATGATGGCCGCTTACCGCACCACACTCCGCGATTCTTTAATTGAGCCAAACACTTATCGGCTGCCTTTGTCTGCGGTCGTGCCTAATCTCAATCGGTTGCCCACCGAGTGGGCGGCACTCAATTTAGATTTGGTGCTGGCGGCTCAGCGTTGCACGGACCCTGTTAGCGTGCTCAATGAATTATATGAGCGCGTCATTACCTACTTGCCGATTAAAGGGTTTGCTTGGATTCAGGACAGCGAGCTAGTTCAAACGCAAAATTTTATCGCAACAGCCGCGCAAAATTCGCCCATAAAGTGGATTGAGCTGACTCATGCCGATGTGCGTTTGGGTAAATTAGGCGTCCAATCCGTGCGTGCCCTATCGGATGCGGAATGCCATTGGCTCACGCAATTGGCGCAAACAGTGGCTTTTGCTTTGCGCAACAGCCTGTTGTATCAAAGAGCCTTAAGCGATGCCCAGCAAGATCCCTTAACGTGCCTTAAAAACCGGCGCTCTTTTGATGCGCAGTTAGCGCGGGAACACGCCCATTTTGTGCGCTACGGCATCAAATCTTGCTTGGTGGCGATGGATCTTAATAGCTTCAAATCCATTAACGACACCTGGGGGCATGATGTGGGTGACCGCGTGCTCAAGCTCTTCGCCACAGGCTTAATGCACATACTGCGTGAAACCGATCATGCGTTTCGCTTGGGTGGTGATGAGTTTTGTGCCATTTTGTCGGCAACGAATGCCTATGGCGCCAAAAAAATGACAGATCGACTGGATGCGTGGTTAATGCAGCATGCCGTTGAGCTTCAATCGGGCGAGCGCATTTCCATTCATACCTCGTATGGGGTAGCAGAATCAGAGCAGGGCGGTGATGAACGCGACTGGTTTCGCAGAGCCGATCAAGCCCTGTACGAAAATAAACGAGCCCATAAATGGGTTGCAGCGTAAGTTAAATTCGCTAAAAAGTGCTTATTCCTTAAATATCAGTGTGAAAAACCGATCGGCTCCAGTTAAGCTACGCGCTCTATAGGCATGAGCTTTTTCTGCCGCTGTTGAATGAATAAATCCATGATAAAGGAGTTGATTTATGGCCAAGGCCCCCGTGGTGAACGATGAGCAAACCCCCGCACCCAAAAGCGGGAATAAATTGGTCATGATTTTAATGATCGTAATTATTCTTTTGCTCTTGGCGGTGGTTGCCGTGGGCGCCCTGTTATTGCTGAAAAAACCCGCCACGGATGCTGGCGCAGCAGCCCCCGCCGCCACAGCACACAAAGCCGATGCGCATGACGCAAAAGCGGGCGATGGGCATGGCGATGCCAAAGCCGGCGCGCCGGTCACCATTCCGTTAGGGCAACCGGTTACCGTGAATTTAGCCGCTCCCAATGATGCAAAGTTGCTGCAAGTGGAAATGGATATGGTGACTTACAGCCATACGGCCGATGCAGCGGTTAAAACCAATCGCGCTGAAATTATTAATAACATCATGTTGGTGTTAAGCGGCGTTAATGCGGCCAATTTGCGCACGCGTGAAGGCAAAGAAGCCTTACAAAAAGAGCTTAAAGATGCCATCAATAGCGTGCTGGAAAAACGCGCTAATTTAAAAAATGCGATTGATGATGTGTATTTTACTAAATTGTTGATGCAGTAGGGGGCGGCGTGAGTAGTGCGGACATTCTCTCGCAAGATGAAATCGATGCCTTACTCAATGGCGTGGATGAGGGCGATGTAGCCACCGAGCAGGGGCTGGGTGACCCAACTAAAGCCCGCGATTACGATTTAACCACTCAAGAGCGCATTGTGCGCGGCCGTTTGCCCACGCTTGAAATGCTGAACGAGCGGTTTGCCCGCAATTTTCGGATTCGATTGGTATCCATGCTGCGACGCACGGTCGATATCTCCATTGAAGGCGTTCGGATGATGAAATACGCCGAATACTCCCATGCCCTTTATGTACCTACCTCGCTGACTCTGGTGCATGTGCGCCCCTTAAAAGGTGTGGGTTTGTTTATGATGGAATCTCAACTCGTCTTCAAACTGGTGGATAATTTTTTTGGCGGCTTCGGTTTGCACGCCAAGATTGAAGGTCGCGACTTTACGCCAGCCGAACTGCGGGTTATTACCCGCGTGCTTGAGCAAGCCATCGATGAAGTGCAGCGCTCTTGGATGCCGGTTTATCCTATTAGTATTCAAACCCTTAGTCATGAAATGAATCCGCAATTGGCCAATATCGTCTCAAGCACAGAGGTGGTCGTGGTTAATAGCTTTAGAATTGAGGTGGAAGGCGGCGGCGGTAAATTCGATATTGTGTTCCCCTACTCAATGATTGAACCCATTCGCGATTTACTCGATGGGGGGATGCAAGGCGATCGCCTGGAGGTGGATGAACGCTGGACATCGGCGCTCAAACGCGAGCTGGGGTTGGCGGAGATTGAGCTTGTGGCTCAATTAGGCGAAGCCCGCATCCTCATCTCCGATATTGCGAAGTTAGAAGTTGGTCAAATTCTTCCCTTTGAGATGCCGGAGAAAATTATTCTCACCGCCGAGGGATTGCCGCTCTATCAAGGCAAGCTGGGTGTGCATCGGGGTAACAAGGCGATTCGGATTGATTCCCCCGTACATGAGCGTTTAGAGCGCACGGTGCGCCCCAACGATGCTTTGCGCGCCAAAGCAAAAGCGCCCGCGATTGACGATGCACAAGATTAACCCCGTTCAACTTAAATTCGAGCGAATGGATAAACACGAAAGGCAGCAAAATGGCAGAAAATTCTGAAACCTCCCCTGACGGCATGGACGACTGGGCCGCCGCAATGGCTGAACAAGCAGACGCAAATGCCAAGCCAAATGATCCCGCGCAGACGCTAGGGCTCGATCAATTGCAAACCAATGTGGCAAGCAATAAAGAAAACCCCATCAATCTGGATGTATTGATGGATGTACCGGTCACCTTGTCCATGGAAATTGGGCGAACAATCGTTAATATCCGAAGCTTACTGCAACTCAATCAAGGCTCGATTGTTGAGCTTGACCGATTGGCTGGGGAGCCTTTGGACGTGCTGGTTAATGGCACCCTCATTGCCCGTGGTGAGGTTGTGGTCATAAACGAGAAGTTTGGCATTCGCTTAACCGATGTGATTAGCCCCGCTGAGCGCTTAAAGAAGCTGCGTTGATTAGGTTGCCCTGTGATGACCCATTTCATGCGTAGCCTCAACGGGATAAAAGTGTGCAACCCGCAGCAAGCTAGGTGGGCTCCCGCATTAAATGCACGCAGCAGCGCGTTTGTTCTTTTAATGCTATGGGGTGTCGGCGCGGTGTTCGCGGCAGAACCGCTGCCCATGCAAATGCCCTCTCCAGCGCCTGATCCAGCGCCCATGCAAATGCCCACGCCTGTACCCACTTCTGTGCCACCCCCTGTGAGCGCTGCACAGCCGGCACCGTTTGAGTTTTCACCCGTGCAGTCACTCGGGCAGCCGCCGAGCAGCAGCAAAGCACAGCCAGAGCCCGCCGCGTTTGATCCCTTAAGTACGGCGTATCTGCTCAAGCTCGTGTCCAGCCTTGTGCTGGTTTTGGCTTTAATGTTCGCCGTGGTGTGGATTTTAAAGCGCACTGGCCGGTTTTCAGGCCGAGCCGGGCGTTATCCTTTGCAGGTATTAACGCAAATGCCGCTCGGCACCCGCGAGCGGGTTTTTCTCGTGGCTGTGGGCGATCGACAAATGTTAGTGGGCGTGGCGCCGGGTCAAGTAACGGCTTTAGGTTGGGTAGACCCGCCTTTGGCACCCGAGCCAAGCGCGCCGGCTCCATATCCTGATGTGCCGTTCACCCGATTGTTGCAGAATTACATGGGACAAAAAAATAAAGCTCCCGCACCACCCAAAGCCCCCCGCGCTGCAGAGCCACCCGTATGACGCCTTTCTTCGCTTGTTTACCACTAAAACGTCTTTCCGCTGGCCTGATAACACCACGCGGCCTTGGTCTGTTCGGGATTTTAATGGCGGTACTGCTGCTTTTATTTCTGCCGCATACAGCCTTTGCGGCACCGACCGTAACCGATGCACTGACCGCACCGGGGCTGCCGGCCGTTACACTCACCACCAACGGTCAAGGCACGCAATACAGCCTCACTTTGCAGATTTTGGCCTTGATGACGGTTTTAACGTTGCTGCCTTCGCTGTTATTGATGATGACGTCTTTTACTCGAATTATCATCGTGTTATCGCTGATGCGCCAAGCATTAGGCACCGTGCAAACCCCCTCAAACCAAATTTTGATTGGGCTGGCCTTGTTTCTCACGCTGTTTATTATGGCGCCCGTATTCCAAAAATCGTATGACGACGGGGTAAAACCCTATATGGATCAAAAAATTACAGCACAAGTGGCCATTGCCAATGCCGCTGCGCCCTTGCGCACCTTTATGCTGAACCAAACCCGCCAAACGGATATTGCCCTGTTTCAGAATATTGGCCATTACCCCGCATTCAATACACCAGACGATGTACCGTACCCCGTGCTGATGGCGGCTTTTGTGACCTCGGAATTAAAAACTGCGTTTCAAATAGGCTTTTTAATCTTCATTCCGTTTTTGATTATTGATTTAGTCGTCGCCTCGGTTTTAATGTCGATGGGGATGATGATGCTTTCCCCGATGATTGTCTCGCTGCCATTTAAGTTGATGTTATTTGTGTTGGTTGATGGCTGGACTCTGCTCATGGGCACGTTGGCATCGAGCTTTTACCTAGGCGCACCGATTGCGTCTTAGACCCATGGATACATTTTGGAACCACCCCACGGGAGTTAAGCCCAGATGAATGCCGATACCGTCCTCGACATCACGCGTCAAGCCATGGTGATGATTTTATTGTTATCCATGCCCATTTTATTAACAGCCCTAGTGGTGGGTTTATTAATTGGCATGTTTCAGGCCGCCACGCAAATTAATGAAATGACATTAAGTTTTATCCCTAAGCTTTTTGCCGTCGTACTTGCCATTTTATTGGCAGGGCCTTGGATGCTGCATTTGTTAACGGATTACACCTTGAATTTATTTCATCGCATACCGAGCCTTATCGGCTAACGCTCAAAGCCATGACCCTACCACTGGCAGACATCATGGGCTGGGTCGGTACCTATCTCTGGGTACTCATTCGCGTGGGTGCCGTGTTAATGGTCGCCCCCGTTTTTGGTGCTCGCGGTGTGCCCAAACGGTTGCGCGCGTTGGCGGCCATGGTGATAAGCCTTGTTATCGCCCCCACCTTACCCGCGCCACCTGCGATTGACCCCTTATCGGCAGAAGGCATTGTGCTGGTTGCGCAACAAATTATGATTGGCGTCACCATAGGTTTTGTTTTAGGCATGGTGATTAGCTCATTTGTTATGGCCGGTGAGGCGATGGCACTGGGGATGGGGCTGGGGTTTGCCCAAACGGTAGATCCGCAAAATGGCGTGAGCGTGCCGCTCATTTCTCAATTTTTAACCATTGTGGCCACCTTGCTTTTTATTGCATTAGATGGTCCGGCTTTAACCCTTAAGCTCTTGGCGGATTCATTCTTATGGCTACCGGTGTCGCCCATCGGCCTTAATCCTCAGGATTTCTGGCGGGTGGTCGGCTTTGGCCAAGCTATGTTTGTGAATGCCTTATTAATCGCCTTGCCGGTCATTATTAGCTTGCTCATGGTGAACATTGCCATGGGGGTGATTACGCGCGCCGCGCCGCAGCTGAATATTTTTTCGATTGGGTTTCCAGCGACTCTATTGATCGGTTTCTTTCTGATCTTGGTATCTAGCCCGGTTTGGTTGCCCAACCTTGAGCATTTTCTGCAAAAAGCGCTTCAGTTTTTAAGCCATTTATTCCGGCACGTTGATGGTTGAGCTTGCCCATGGCTGAAAACGAAAACGGTCAAGAAAAAACCGAAGAACCCAGTGAAAAGCGCCTTCAAGAATCGCGAGAGAAGGGGCAGGTACCGCGCTCTCGTGAACTGGCATCGCTTGCGCTCACGGCTGGGTCTGCTGTGGTTTTTCTAGTTTTAGGCGGCCAAATGATGACAAGTTTGGCCGGCATGATGCGCCAAGCTTTTATTATTTCGCGCCCGGAGATTTATGATCCGGCCACCATGTTTCATCGTCTGGCCTTGATTTTTTCTGAAGGGTTTTTTGCGCTCACCCCCTTATTTATTGCCACTGTTGTGCTGGCGCTCGCTTCGACCTTGCTCGTGGGCGGCTGGAATTTCTCATCTCAAGCCTTAGCGCCGCAATTTAGCCGCTTAAATCCGATTGCCGGCATAGGCCGCATGTTCTCGATGAAATCCCTCGTTGAATTGCTGAAAACCCTCGCAAAATTTGGCCTCATTATGGCCATCGCGTTTGGCTTATTTACCGCTCAGGAAAAACAATTTGTGGGTTTGGGCTTAATGAGCTTAGAGCCGGCGCTTGCCAGTGCCGGCGCCTTGTTGGCTTGGTCTTTTTTGGGCTTATCGTCTGGTCTTTTAATTGTGGCGCTCATTGATGTGCCGTTTCAGCTGTATGAATACAAAAAAGGCTTGCGCATGACGCGCCAAGAACTGATTGATGAATATAAAGAAATGGAAGGAAAACCAGAAATCAAGCAAAAAATCAGGCAGCTTCAGCGGCAAATGGCTCAGCGCCGCATGATGGAAGCGGTGCCGCAAGCCCTGTCTCTTATACACATCTCCGAGCCCACGAGACTAGGCATGATCTCG
>ERZ1669249.102-NODE-102-length-49233-cov-67.805807_pt1 | contig 49233 bp, 46 predicted proteins | sample MGYA00579293_ERZ1669249 | MGnify/ENA primary metagenome ERZ1669249 (study PRJEB41166, sample SAMN08046057) | hot springs metagenome | biome: hot spring; feature: neutral hot spring; material: thermophilic sediment; isolation source: thermophilic sediment from... | reverse complement strand
TATACAACCTTCCTTAAGCATGCCTAAATCCTCTCACACTCTTCAATAAAAAATCTTTTTAAATTATCTCTTGTCCTTTCCTACTTAAATTATCCCTACTCTTAATTAAGTATTTTCTTTTAAATTTTGTCCCTTTCAAATTTTAATTTATTTCAAATTTTTTATTTATCTCAACCTTTGGCTAACTTTCCTCTTGCTCCGCGCTCAATTTCCTCTTCTTTCATATTTTATTTCATTTTAATTTTTTTACACTTTTTGCACATTCTAAAAAATTACTAAAAGGACTTAACCCTTCTCTGGCACAATTTATTAGCACAATTTATCTGCCTAAGTTCCTAAGCTTTAAAGAAAACAAAGAAGTTTGTAAATGAGCAAATAGATAAGAAAAGGTAAAATTATCCAAAGAATTCTAAGGGAAGGTCTATAAAGAAAGCTTTAATTGGTTGCCTATAAAGCAATTTATAGATTTTAAGAAAAGAGAACTAGAGGAGAAGTTTTTAGAGTTAGGTTGCAAATTTTCTCCTTGACATATTATTAGTATTTTATTAAACTTATTCTTAAAAAGTTTAATACTAACAAATATGGGACTTATAGAATGGAATGAAAATTTTTTAACTGGCATCCCAGAAATTGATATTCAACATAAAAAAATCTTTAAATATCTTAACAATCTATATGAATATAACAAAATTAATCTAGAAGATAAAGATAAAATTCAAAAAATTCAAACTTTTTTAGAGTCTATAGAAAAACATTTTGAATTTGAAGAGAGCCTTATTGATAAATATAACTTAGAAAACGGAGAAGATCACAAAAGAGAACATGCTTTTTTTAGAGAAAAAATTAAAGAAATTTTTGAACAATATGGTTCATCTCCCTATGCTTTGACTTTTGAATTTTGCAAATTTGTAAAAGATTTTTATTCCTCTCATATTATCTACTATGATAAAATCTTAGCGAAAAAAATACAGAATGAAAACTTATAATTAGAAAGGAGGTGACAATGGCTTTAAAAATTAAAAAACTTTTAATATTAATATTTATTTTCAGCCTTTTTTCAGCCTGTGATTTTTTACAAAAAGATAAGAAACTTTTACTTCAAGAAAAGGAAAAATTCATATCTGCTATTGAAGAAGATTCTGAGTATATAAAAAATATTTCAAAAGTTTTAGCTTTTGATTCAGATATAGTAAAAGTTTACAAAGAACTGAAGGAAAGAGTTAGCAATCTTGAAAAAATTGATGAAAATAGAGAAATTCTAGAAAAATATGGTCATAAATTAAAGGATATTTTTAATGAAATAATAAGAAAATATGAAAGAGATATAGGTTTACCAGTAAAATACAGATTCTATTTATCCTCTGAAGTTCTTTGGTTAATACCTGATAAACCCTATGGAGAAGATATAATTTTACAAGAGATATCCCAAGAAACTTTAAATATTAAAGAGGCAATAAATAAAACCCAAATAATTTCCGGTATATTTTTAGGAAATAATGGACTTCTCTTTTCTTCAGCCACACCTATTCAAAGTGAAACAGGAGAAATTCTCGGTATAGTTGAAGTATGGACAGATTTTACAAATATATTGGAGCATTATTTATATAAAAATCCAAAAGCTAAAATAATGGTTATTTTAAAAAGTGATTTTCAGAAATTTTTTAAAAATATTTTGCCTAATCAATCAACGGATAAAGGATTTATACTTTATTCCAATCTTGAAAAAGTAGACTATTCATTTGTAATTAATAAAGCAATTACACTGGAAAAAGACAGTATAATAAAAATTAACAATCAAAAATTTATTGTTATTCCACTTTTTGATTTCACCAATAAAGAAATTGGTAAAATTTTGTTTAGTACAACTTAATAGGAGGGGTTTAGATGAAAAATTTTATTAAAAAATTAAAATTTGAATGGAAACTTGGTATAGCTATTAATTTACCAATTGCAATTTTGTTTATTTTAGTTATATATATTAGCTCATATATTTTTAATAAAACAATTATTGATGAGGCAATAAATGTAAAATTAAATCAAAATTATGATTTTGTTTATATAGCTTTAATTAAAGGACATACAAATTTATCTGTAAACACATATAGAATATACAAACAAGAATTTTTAGCAAAATTTCCTGGGATCAAAATTTATCCCAGTGAATATGTAACTACATTATTTAATTTGGAATCTCCAGAAATTAAAGATGCTCATGTAAAATCTGTTTTAACTAACGGGCAAAAAATTATTTTTTATGATAAAAAAAATAAAATGTTACAAGGATATTTTCCAATAAAAGCTGAAAGTGGTTGCCTAGTTTGTCATTCTAATGTTGGATATAATAGCATATTAGGAGCAATATCTATATCAATACCACTATATTCAACAATGGAAAGTATTGCTTTTATGAAATTATTATTGTTTGCTATTGCTGTTTTTGGAATAATCATCATTTTATTTATTCTATATTTTGTCTATATGAAAATAGGACATACTCCTATTAAGAAAATTTCACAGTATTTAAATCTATTAGCTGAGGGCGATCTTAATTTTAAAATTGATCAAGATCTGCTCGAACAACCTGATGTAATAGGTGATCTTACAAGAAATTTAAATAAATTAAAAGAATATTTAAATAATTTTAATTCAAAAATACTTGACTTTTCTTTAAAATTAACTAATCAGGTAGATAAAGTATTTAAAACAGTAGATGCTGCAAATAAAGATATAAAAACAACTAATTTAAATATAAGTGAAATTGAACTATATATTGAAAATATTTATAGAATTATAAACGAAATTTCTAGAAAAACTATTCAAATAAACACCTTATTAAGAGTTTTAATGAATTTAAGTTCAAAGGAAGAACAAAGAGAAAAAATTGATTGGAATAATCTAAATCAAACTATAAATAATCTTAATAATGAAACAATTGAATTAATTGATAAAATTGAAAATATTTTGAAAGAAGAAGAAAAGATTTTAAATTTATTTGAAGAGATATCTAATCTTTTCAATAAACTAAATAAAACTCTTGAGCATATTAATAATCATGTATATGAAAATCTAATTATTTCAACCTATATGAAAAACTTGGCTTCAACCGTAAGATTAGAAAATATGGAAAGAATAATTTTTGATATCTTTGAAACTGATATTGATAGATTTCTTTTGAGAATAGAATCACATATTAAGGGTATTGAAAGTCTCGATCCTGTCAGATGGAGTGATCCCAAGGCCCTCTCTTTCGGAAAGTGGTTAGATTCGGAGGAATATTGGAATCTAAAAGCTACTGTAAAAGATTTTGAGTTTGAAAGACTTGAAAGTCTATACTTTAAATTATTTAATCTTGCTAAAGAAATAATTATAGCTTCTAACAGAGAAGACTATTTAACCGTTGATAAAACCGTTGAAGAAATTCGTAAAATCTACTTTGAACTCAAGGGCTACCTAGAAGAACTTAAAGGGATTTACTTAGAAATAATAGAATCCAAGGAAAAATCAGGAGGTGGTCATTAATGCAAGATTCACATTTTTCCTTTCAAACCTATAAGCAATATAAAAACCAAGTTTTAGGCCTTTATAAAGATCTTACTACTCTTATAGAACCCAAGATTAATGTTACTCTTTATGAATATATAAACAAACTTATGGAAAACTTGCACAAAGATGAATTTATAATAGCTGTAGCAGGAGAAGTTAAGGCTGGAAAATCTACATTCATAAATAGTCTTTTAAAGGAAGAAATATTACCATCCGATGTTCTTCAGGCAACAAGTACTCTTATTGAAATCTTTTATTCCCCTAAACCTATCTTAAAAATTACTTATGCCTCAGGAAGAAAAGAAACTTACGAAGAGGAATCAAAAACCCTTTTTAAGGACATTTTAAAAAAGGTGGCTTCTATTCCAGAAGAATATCGTGATATTCCAACAAGTCTTATAGATCAATATTTATTAGATTTTAGAGAAAAACCAGAGATTAACGAAGAATTTATCAAATATCTTGAAGAAAGATCTGGAATGGATAATCTTTCTGCAAAAAGAGATAAACTAATACAATATACTAATTATATATCTTTAGACAAAATCCCCTTAAGAATTGAGTTAGGATATCCCTTTCATTGGAAATTTGAAGAACTCAGAATTGTTGATATGCCAGGAGTTAATGCCATTGGAGGAGTTCAAGACATAAGTTTTTCCTTCATTGAAAGAGCTAATGCTGTGCTTTTCATACATCCCATTAAACCAGTGGAATCAGAATCTTTTAAACGTTTTGTACAGTCTATTATAACTAGTAAAAGTAAAGAAAATCTATTTTTAATTTTAACCCATGCTGCTGTCTTTTATGAAGAAAAAGATAGACTTCTTGAAGAGGCTAAAAGAATTTATAGCTCTATTATTCCACAGGATAGAATTTTTGCAGTAGATAGTATTTTAAAACTTATTTATGAAGATTTGGAAAAAGGTAAAACACCTCAAGAAATTAAAGCTGAGCCTCATAAAAGAAAATGGTACATTGTTTTTAAAGAAATGGCTGAGGAATTAAATCTTGAAATAAAAGAAGCATTTTTAAAATTCTCAGGATTTCAAAATCTCTCTCAACAACTTGAAAATTTTATAATGCGTTCTCCCTTTAAAGCTCTCTATGAAATTTTAGATAAACTCAAAGAATTATGTAATGAAGAAATCAAATTCTTAGAAGAACATATTCAAATATTAAATAGCCAAAAAAGAGATCCTCAAGAATTTTTAAAAGAACTAGACATAAGACAAAAAGGCTTGGAAAAACTAGAAATAAATTGCTATTTAATCTTGGAAGAAGCCTCTATTAATTTTTTAGGAGCTCATTCCCCAATTGAAGAGGCTATTAATACTCTAAAGTCAAAATATTATGATCTCTTTATGAGCACAAATTCTATAGAGGAACTTAGAAAATATTACCGAGAAGCGGAAAATGAACTCACTGAGATTGTCTCTAATAACCAAAAGAACATCAATCTTTTTTTTAAAACTAAGCTTGAAGAGATTGGAGAATCCCTGGCTGAAGAATATAAAATAAATATACCCAAGATAGATTTACAAGTACTTGAGGAAGTCTCTCGCTCAAAAGCAGTTAAAAAGGAGAAAATCGTCAAAGAAGAAGTTGAAAGTTTATTAGAGAACTGGAATTTTTTAAAGCCATGGAAATGGCTTAAATCTTCAAGAACCCACAAAGTTGTGGTAGGAAATAGAATAATCTTTGATGAAGTGGCCTTTTTCAATAATCTAAAAAGCTCTCTTATTAATGACTTCATCTCTACCATAGAAAATTTAAAAGATGAATTTTACAAAGCCATTAATTACTACAGAAACAAAATAAGAGAACTCTTAAATGAAAAAAAAGAATGGCTTGAAAACATAAAAAAGGAAATTAAATCCTTCGAAAAAATAGAGCATGAAATATTAACTTTACAAAAAAGAATTAATTTAATACAAAGAGAACTAAAAAAGATTGAAATACTTCAGGAAGAACTAAAATGTTAACCCATGAAAAAATCCTAGAAATTGAAAAAAATATCACCAAGGATATAGAACAGGAATTCAAACTTATCCAGAAGGAATTAAACTTTTTCCTTACTTACAATCTTGACCTTTACTTTCTAAGAGAATTTATAAAACATTATCCTCCCAAAGCTGTAAGAGACAGAGCTGAAGTTCTACTAGAAACTTTACTAAACTATTTTATGAAAGATTTGATCGAAGATATAAAAAAACTTGATCATGAAAAACAATATCAATTTTTTAAAGAAGGCCTTAGAGAAAAAATAAAGGAAAGAGCTTTAAACAATTTAAATAAATTAATTCCTTTAAGCGTTAAAATACCTGAAGAAAAAGATTTTGAAAAAAAATATCCTGTAGTAGGATCTGTAGTTCTTACCACAGGAGGAATTGCCACAGCGGTAATTCTTCCCGAGAGTCTCATAATTAAGAGCATACCTGCAGCCTCAAGTATTTTAGCCTCAATTTTTCTCCTAAAATCTTATAAAGATCAATCTAAAAGACTGAAAAGAAAATGGAAAAAAGAGATTGATAAATTTCTTGATCAATCCAAAGATATCATCACTTCATGGTTAAAAGATGTTGAAAAAGAACTTATTTTTGAAATAAATCGTGTTTATTCTACACTTTTTACCAGTGATATAAAAATAGAACAATCTCTTTTAAACTTAGGCAGTTCCTCTAATAAAACCTAATCAAAGAGATCCCTTTTGATTTTCTCTGCATCAGGAAGTTTATACCCTATCTTTACCTTATGACCAAAATATAATAAAGGTATAAGAAAGGTGGAAAGGATAGTTGAGCCTATCGTTCCAAAAATAAGAGAAATAGCAAGACCATTGAATAAAGATAATATTGATCTTTAAATCTTTTAGCCTTAAACCATTCATTCGGGATAAGGGCTATTTCTCCTTCCCCTGCCCTTGCCCTAACCTCAATGTATCTTACTCCATCAGGACCCTTAGAACGGATATCAAACCCAAGATTTTCCTTAGATACATCTTCAGGAATTCTTCCTTGAGACCTTTCATACTCCATAGCTACTTTCATACCAATTCTTTCAATCTCCTCATCCTCAATCATTTCAGCCTTCTATGGAATAACTCTAATAACAGTTAAAAACTAAGGCATTGAAATAATTAAACTTTGCTCCTGCTCTATTTCTCTTTGGAGCTCCTCTTTTACCCTTTGATACCTTTCTTTTTGCTCCTCTTTTTGTTTAATAATTCCTCTAATATTTCTTCCTTCTTCTTCTCTTGTGTACAGTTCTATAATTTCTGCATCAAGCTCTCCAATAAGATAATCCTTTGCCTTTCTTTAAGAAGTTCACCTTTATATCTTTCAAGGTAAGAAACAACAACGGGTAAGATTGCATTCTTATCAGGAAAATTAGGAGAGGTAGAAGAATTAGAATTTATAGTATTGGCAGGTGAGAGGTCCCATAAAATATCTGGATTAATTTCTTCAATTTTATCTTCCTCTGATTGATATAAAGCAAGAACCCTTTTTCCTGCTATATCACCTTTTCCATCCCTTATCTCACCAATATAAAACCAAATATAACCCTTTAATTTGCCTAAAGGATCTTTAAAAACACTTCCTCTTTCAACAGATTCTTTAAAATTCTGAAGTATCCACTCTAAAAGAGCTTCAAGAAGAGGATGCCCAAAGGAAATAAGTTCAATCGAAGAATCTTTGAAAGCTATATCCTTATCAAAAGTTGTCTTAGGATACCTCTTTTGTAAAAGTCCATACCGGTTTTTAAAATCTTCCCTTTCTGCAATATTATTTTAATTTCATAGGGAATAAAGTCTATAGCTATAACTCCTTTTTTGTTTTCTTTTATTCTCCCACCTGCTTTAGTAAAAGCCCTTTAAAAAACTCTTCTACATATTCAGGGATTAACTTGTATTCCTTGGCTCTTTCTGCAATTTCTTTAATTCTTGTGTAATCAATAAATTTAGTAGCTAAAGATTCGCCAACGACTTCTTTTATCTTAGCGATATATTTTTCATCAGGTTTGATATCAAGTTTCCTCAAAATCTCATCCATACTTTTGGCATTTGTTATAGCATCCATAATGAGCTGGTAAAGATTTTTACCCTCAAAAACTTCACCTATGACATCAAAAACTCTATCACTTCCAAATTTATCCCTTATCTCTTCCAGTTTACCAAGGAGTTTTTAAAAGAACTTTTCCCTCTCTGGTATTTTGGGAAACAGGATTGAAAATGTAGACATCCTTTTGTTGACCGTATCTGTGAATCCTTCCCATTCTTTGCTCAAGTCTTGTTGGATTCCAAGGAATATCATAATTAATCATAATATCTATAAACTACCCCAGAATCTCCTTTATATCAGCCTCTGGATCACCAACGGGCTTCAGGTTGTAATTTGAGGCTATGAACTCAGTTACATTCTTACTCAGAGAAGCAGGCATAGATGGACCCAACCTTATATTCTTTATATTCAGGTATAGAAGTGTGAGGAATATTGCTACTGCCTTTTGCTCATACCAGGAAACGATGAGAGAAAGTAGTTGTTCATTCACACCAACTCCGAAGGAGAATTATCACTGTAACCATATTCTTTCTTAAGAGATTCCCTGATGTTATAAGCCCTCTCAATATACTCAACAAACCTATCAGAATCAAAGTTCACATTGGTAAGAGTGGAAAATAGAGCTTCCATTATGAAATCATCGACTTCGGAATTGTACTTGCCCTGTCTCTCTCCAAAAAGAGAAACCTTGGAAATACCAGCACAATAGTAAATCAACAAATCCTGCAGAACATCAGTCTCTGGAGTCTTTCCACATACCCCAATAGCCTCACAGGCATAACCCCTTGCGGTCTGCTCACACTGATTGCAAAACATGTTGCACCTCCTTCTAAGCTAGCTTTTGCTAACTTTAAAAATTATACCAAGAAAATAAGCTTCATTGACTCAAATCAATCTAGAAAAATTGATCTAGATCAAGGAATTTTTATCAAGTAACCATATATTTTTTTAGAATAAAAAATAGTGGAGGTCCATATGAAAAAGAATCTATTAGCTGCTCTAGCCATAATAGTTGTTATACTTGCTATTGCTACACCAAAAATCATGAGCTCAACAAGTAAAACAAGCTTTTGTATCAAGTGTCATGTCATGGAGAGGGAGTATTTTGAACTAAAGAGAGGAGCAGTACATGCCAACGTAGAATGTGTAGAATGTCACTTGCCCCACGATAACGCTGTTCATTACTTCTATTTCAAAACCCATAGCGGTATAAAGGATGTAATTTCCTTCTACTCTGGAAGAGTCCCAGAAGATATAAGAGCTTCGCAAAGTACAAAAGAAGTCATCGAAAAGAACTGCAGGCGTTGTCATGGGGAACTTGTAGCAAATGTTAGAGAAGATAGTAACTTTCACTGTTGGGACTGTCACAGAACAATCACACATAGAACAAACGGATTCATGTTGACTAAACAATAAAAAAAAGGAGGTGTAAATGATGTTAAAGAAAAAATTCAAAACTTTAACATGTGCCACATTAGGTCTTTCTCTACTTATATTCAGTCCCGGCTGTAAACCGGAAAAGCCAAAGGAAGTAAAAAGAGTACCCATTGCGGAGAATGAGATCGATCCAGAAGTATGGGGTAAAAACTATCCTGTAGAATATGAACTCTGGTTGAAAACGAAAGAACCTAGACCAGAAGGTAAAAGTAAGTACAAAAAAGGATACGACGGTGGGAAAATCTATGATAAACTTTCAGAATATCCCTTCATGGCTCTCCTCTACAAGGGATGGGGATTTGGCATTGAGTATAACGAGCCCCGTGGACACTACTATATGGTTATAGACCAACTAGAAATTGACCCAGCAAGATTAAAAGCTGGAGGAGTTTGCTTAACTTGTAAAAGCCCATATGCTCCCTATCTCGAAAAGAGCATGGGTAAAGACTACTACAGCCTACCCTATAAAGAAGTATGGTCAAAGATACCCGAAAAACATAGAAAGTTGGGGGTAGCTTGTATAGATTGTCATGACCCGAAAGATATGAGCCTTAGAATTTCAAGAAGCTTCACTCTTGGAAAAGCACTTGAAGCAATAGGAGTTAAAGAACCAAACCACCAGTTGATGAGAAGCCTTGTATGTGCCCAGTGTCATGTCACCTATGTCATCCCAAAAGATAAGGACATGAAATCTGTAGGCATATTCTTCCCCTGGCAAGGTAGCAAACTTGGAGAAATCACTATAGAAAACATAATAAAAGTTTTAAAGAGTGATCCCTCCTACAGAGAGTGGAAACAGGAAGTTACAGGATTCAAGCTCGCCTACATAAGGCACCCTGAATTTGAATTATACGCCCATAAGAGTAGCCCTCACTGGAGCGCAGGAGTTGCCTGTGCAGATTGTCATATGCCCTTCGTAAGAGTTGGAGCTCATAAGGTAAGTGACCATAATATCATGAGTCCACTTAAGAATGACATGATCGCCTGTAGACAGTGTCATGCCCAAGACCCAGAACAACTGAAGAAGCTAGTTTTCGAAATCCAGGATAGAACTATGACACTCCTTCTGAGAGCTGGTTACGCCACAGCAAGGGTAGCAAAGCTCTTTGAAATAGCCAATAAGGCTAAAGAGAATGGAAAGCTCATAGATGAAAAGCTCTATAATGAAGCTAAAGACCTATACGAAGAGGCCTTCTACAGAGTAGTATTTATAGGCGCCGAAAATTCCATAGGTTTCCACAATCCAACCGAGGCCATGAGAATACTTGGAGACGCCATGAGTTACGCTAAAAAATCAGAAATAGTTTTAAGGGAAGCTTTGAGTAAAGCTCAAGTTCCTGTACCAGTAAATATAGACTTGGAACTCACCAAATACCTAAACAACAGAGGTGAGAAGAAACTAAACTTCAAGCCAGAACAGGAAATTAAAGATCCTTTTGGTACTCTTGAGACCCTCGGCAAAGGCTTCTAAAATCCAAATTAACTCTGGAAGCCGGGGAATGCCCCGGCTTCTTTAAAATTGTTGACCAGGAAAATCTGTTAACTATAATAAAAGTTTGGATCAAAGAAAAGAAATAGAAAATGCTTTTAAAAATAATCCTTTTTTCTGCCATTACGAGGACAAATACATAAGGATGCTATGTGGTATTACAACAGTAAAAAGCTTCAAAAAGGGGAAAACAATAATCAAGAAAGGCGAAAAGGCAATGGGTTTATATATTGATAAATTTCTTGATCAATCCAAAGATATCATCACTTCATGGTTAAAAGATGTTGAAAAAGAACTTATTTTTGAAATAAATCGTGTTTATTCTACACTTTTTACCAGTGATATAAAAATAGAACAATCTCTTTTAAACTTAGGCAGTTCCTCTAATAAAACCTAATCAAAGAGATCCCTTTTGATTTTCTCTGCATCAGGAAGTTTATACCCTATCTTTACCTTATGACCAAAATATAATAAAGGTATAAGAAAGGTGGAAAGGATAGTTGAGCCTATCGTTCCAAAAATAAGAGAAATAGCAAGACCATTGAAGATAGGATCAAAGAGGATCACAAAGGCTCCAACAATAACTCCTGAGGCTGTAAGGAGAATGGGACGCGTTCTTATAGCTGCTGCTTCAACCACAGCAAGATGAAGGGGGACACCCCTTTTAAGTCTCTGTTCAGCAAAATCAACCACAAGGATTGAGTTTCTCACAATAATTCCAGCAAGAGCAATAAAACCAATCATTGAAGTAGCTGTAAAAAAGGAATTCAAAAGGAGATGCCCAGGAATGATTCCAAAAAGAGTAAGAGGTATAGGAGCCATAATAACTCCAGGAATTCTATAATCCTTAAACCAAGTTAAAATAAGCACATACATAATAAATATGGCTACTGCAAAGGCAAGCCCAAGATCACGAAAAACCTCCAAAGTAATGTGCATCTCCCCATCCCATTTGATAGCAATTCCTTCTTCAAATACAGGATGCTTTAACCAATATTCCTTTACTATACCGTAAGGATTAGCAATTTTCTTTATTTTTTCCCTCACATCAAATATTCCATAGACAGGAGCTTCAAAGCGTCCTGCTGTATCTCCAATTACATAAGTGACCCGTCTTAGATTCTTATGATATATACTTGTAGGAATGATATCTTCTTTGATTTCTACAAGTTCTCTTAGGGGAATTAGCTCCCCAGTGGGATTTACTATTCTTAAACTTCTCAACCACTCAAGAGTTCTAAAACTTTCATCCATTTTAAGAATAATAGGAACATGCTCAGTGTCTGTGCTCTGAAAAACTCCTACTTGTAGTCCGCTAAATAGAGCCTTTAAAGTTTGAACCAGAGTTTCTTTATCCAAAGAGGCAATTTTTAGATACTCCTCTTTAGCTATAAGCCTTATTCTCTTGGCTGGTTCTTCAAGATAAATACCTTCATCGGTAATTAAAGGAGATTCTTTGAAAATTTGTAAGACCTTTCTGGCAAATTCCTCTTGCGTTTTCAAATCAGGAGCATAAACTTCAGCCACAATAGGAGATAAAACTGGAGGCCCTGGAGGTACCTCCACTACCGCCACATATTTTGCTCCATAAGCCTTGGCAATCTCATGAATTTTAGGCCTTATTCTTTTCGCAAAATCATGAGAGGCCTCCTTTCGGTGATGCTTACCTATGAGATTGACTTGTATGTCTGCTTGATTGGGATCTTGCCTAAGATAATAATGTCTAACAAGACCATTAAAATTAAAGGGTGAACTTGTTCCTACATATATTTCAAAATCTGTGACGATTCTTTCCGTTTGAAGATATTTTCCAATAGCTCTTGCCACTTCAAGAGTCTTTTCAAGAGGTGTACCCTCGGGCATATCAAGAACAATCTGAACCTCACTTTTGTTATCATAAGGAAGCATTTTCACTAACACCAATTTGAAATAAAAAAGACTTAAACTTACAAGAAGTAGAAAGATTATCCCTCCGTAAAAGAGATACCTTTTCTTTTTTGAAATAAGTAGAGGATACATAAATCTTGCAAAAATTTGATAAAGTTTACTTTTCTTAGAATGTTCCAATTCCTCTTTTAATTCTTTCATTCTTAATTCTTCAAGATCATAAGCTATTTCATCCATTTTCTCCGAGTCGTTGTGATAATGATGGGTCAAAAAGCGATAAGCCGCCCAAGGAGTTATAACTAAAGCTACTAAGAGAGAAAAGAGCATAGCCACCGAGGCATTAATAGGAATAGGTCTCATATAAGGTCCCATAAGACCAGTAACAAAAGCCATAGGCATTAAAGCGGCAATAACTGTAAAGGTGGCAAGTATAATTGGAGCTCGAACCTCATTTACAGCCCCAATTATGGCAAGCCTTGGGTTGGGAGCAAGTCTTGCTTTGAACCAACGATGAATATTTTCCACATCCACTATAGGATCATCCACAAGGATTCCAATACAAAAGATAAGAGCAAATAAGGTAACCCTGTTTAAAGTGAAGCCATAAAGCATGCTAAGAAAAAGAGCCATAGCCAAAGTCACAGGGACAGCAATTCCTACTACAAAAGCCTCTCTTATACCAAGAGAAACTGCAATTAAAAGAGTCACAGCGAAGGTTGCAATAAAAAGATGTTCAAGGAGTTCATTGGCCTTTTCTTTAGCCGTTTCTCCATAGTTTCTAGTCACAGTAATATGAACATCAGAAGGAAGAAGCCTTCCTCTAACCTTTGAAACCAATTCCAAAACCTCTTCTGCCACCTCAACAGCATTGGTGCCCTTTCTTTTTGCAATAGCAATAGTTACTGCAGGAAAAAGCTCTTGGGAATTGATCTTTATACCTTTATATCCCTTTGAAGGTCCAAGACCAAGAAAAACATAATCATTAACTTCAGAAGGACCGTCGGAAATCTTGGCTACATCTTTAAGATAAACTGGTTTTCCCTGATAAAACCCTACTATTACCTTTTCTACATCCTCTTTTGAACGGAAAAATTCACCTGTTTGTAGTAAATACTCTCGGTTTGCCTCTTTGAGTCTTCCTGAAACACATTGGGCATTAGCATTTTTTAAAATATTGGCTAAAGCTAAAGGGGAAATTCTGTAAGCCTCAAGTTTGGTTGGATCAAGAATTATCCTGATTTGCCTTGGATAACCTCCAATAAGAGTAACCTCAGAGACCTTTTCAAGCTTTTTTATCTCATTTTCAAGAAGAGAAGCCATTCTTCTAAGACTATAGCCATCATAATTTGGACCCCATAGAGTAAGAGCTAATATAGGAACATCATCAATGGATTTAGGCTTAATAAGAGGAGGAAGAATAACCCCAGGCGGAGCTATATCAAGAGCAGACATCCATTTAGAATTTAAGTCAACCAAGGCTTTTACTGGATCTGTACCCACATAAAAACGGGCCGTAACAACTGCCATCCCAGGCCGAGATACAGAATAGATATACTCAATATTCTTTAATTCCCAAAGTTTCTTTTCAAGAGGAGTGACTACTCTCTTTTCTACTTCCTCTGGTTCGGCACCGGGATATTGAATAAAAATGTCAATCATCGGAACCACAATTTGGGGTTCCTCTTCCTTAGGAGTCTTTAAAATGGCAAAAAGACCTAAAAATAGGGTTACCAAAATGATAATAGGAGTTAATTTTGAATCAATGAAATAATTAACAATACGAGCAGTAAGCCCAAGCTTTTCCAAAAGAAGCCCCCTACTCTACTTGACAACCGTCACAGGCCTTCTCAATACCCTCTACTACAACCTTTTCCCCCTCATTAACCCCAGAGAGAACCTCTACTTTACCTTCAATAGTTTTTCCCAATTTAACCCATCTCAATTCAAGAGTTTTATTTGGCTTTAACACATACACACCCGTAAAGTCGTATCTTTTAAGGATAGCTTTTTCAGGAACAAAAAGAGCTGAAACCCTCTCTGGAATAAGAAGGTAAGCAAGAGTCCCGCTTTTAATTCCTTCCCCCTCACCTAAAAGCAATTTAACTCTAAAAGTCCTTGTAGCAGGATCAATAGAGGTATTTTTTTCAACAACCTTGCCAGAAATTATCTTTTGAGTATCAGCTAAAAGTACCTTAAAGGTATCCCCCTCTTTTATGTTTGAGAAGAATTTTTCAGGTAGCTCAACCTTTAATAAATAAGGTAGCTTTTCAAGAACAAGAAGGGGTTTCCCTGGAAGGGAGAGATCTCCAAGATTAACTCTTTTTTCAGTAATACAACCACTAAAAGGAGCTGTTATATTGAGATATTTTATGCGAGAGGAAATAGCTCTTTTTTGTGACTTAACAGCCTCAATAGAGGCTCTAGCTCTCTCCAAAGCCTCTTTAGCTGCTTCATACTGTCCTTTTATTTCATCATATTCCTGAGGAGTAACCGCTTTTTCCTTTAAAAGCTTAGAATATCTTTCAAAGGTGTTTTGAGCTACTTGAAATTGTGCAAGGGCTCTTCTATACTCAGCTTCAGCCTCCTTTGTCTGATAATCTAGGGCTCTAATGGTGGATTCGATCTCTTCTCCCTCTATTCTAACAAGGAGAGCCCCTTTTTTGACACAGTCTCCCTCTTTAACTCTAAGCTCTAAAATTTTACCACTAAAAGGGGTTGCAATTTCAGCTCTCTCCTTAGGTTCAATAATCCCCACATAGGACTGCTCAGTTAATTCTTTTTTTTCAACCTCCTGAAATCTCAAACCCGAAACCTTCTTAACCTCTGGTTTTACCTCACCACTCTCAAGCTTATGTCTAAAAAATCCAGAAATCCAAAGGATAACAAAAAGCAAGACTGCACCAAAACCTACATATTTCCAGTAGGTTTTCATAACTCCTCCTTTATTAAACCAGAAGCAAAGAGAAGTTCTGCATAAGCTTCATAGATTTCTTTTAAAGCCTCAATTCTTCCAAACCTTGCCTGATCCAATTGAGTTTGGGCATCAAGAAGATCTAGCATTCTAACTAACCCATTTTGATAGCGGGCTTTCATAATCTTTAAGACCTCTTCTGAGGCCGAAATACGGGCTTCAGCACTTTTAAGCTTATAATTGGCATTTAAATAGTCAGCATATGCCTTTTCAATTTGCAAATTTATTAAATCCTTTAGGTAACGATATTTCTCTTCAAGAGAGGCTGCTCTTTTAAGTTCTGATTCTGCCTTTCTTAAAGTAGTAAGTCCTAAATCAAATTTCCAAGTAAGCCCTAACCCTAAAATATAACCATTCCCCTCCGAACCAAATGGCTTATCCTTATCATTAAGCCCATAAGAAGCAAAGGCTGTAATTTGAGGTAGGTTCTCAGAAAGAACAGAACGATAGGAATATTTTTTAGCTTGAATCTCCTTTTCAAGAGCCTTTAAATCTTTTCTATTTTCCAAGGCCACTTTCTTTATTTTCTCAAGATTAACTTCAGGAAGATTTGTTAATTCGGCTACTTCAAAATCACCTAAAAAAGTATTAGTAATCACCTCTAGCCTTTTTTTAGCCACAGAATAATAATTTTTAGCCCTAACCAAGGATTCTTCTGCTGTGGCAAGATAGACCTCTGCTCGCTTCACATCAGATAATAGCGCAGTTCCAGCCTCATAACGAGCTTTAGCTATTTTTAAAGCCTCCTTAGCCTCTGCTATGGAACTTTCTGCAACCTTAATGCTTTCCTTAGATAAAAGGGCAAAAAGATAGGCCTTATAAACTTCTAAAATAATCTCCTCTTCCTTTCTTTGATATAAATCTTCGATAGCTTTTAGATGAAATTCAGCTGCTTTAATCTCAGCACCAATCTTTCCTCCAAGCCAAATAGGAAGTTCTATAGTTAACCGGGTTTCAAAATTATTCCTGGCTGATGGATTGTTAAGTTTCTTGATCTCAAAATCACTGGCCTTGAAATCTTCTTGATTTAATTTGAACATAAAAACTTGAGAGGGGATATCAGAACGATAAAAATATTCTTCCAGTTTTAAACGAGGAAATCGAGCACCCTTAGCAGCCTCATATTCGAGCTTTGCAGCCTTAACTTCCTCTTGAGAAGCCTTGAGGTCTAGGTTATTCTTAATAGCCAGATGTATAAAATCTTTAAGACTAAGCTCTCTGGCAAAGAGTGAAGCTCCTGTTAAGAAAAAAAAGAAGATAAGTTTAAAAATTTTTAAAGAAATCTTTTTGGTCATATTATTTTTTTAACACAAGGACTAAAAAATTCAAGATGATTGGTTTTGATGAAGTTTTGAAATAATGGACACTCGTTACCTTGACTTTTCATTATTGAAAGCTTAACATATTATTAAATTCCTTTCAAGAGGGGTGAGAAGAAATGAAAGTAAAAGTAGTTTTACACGGCTTAGCAGTTGATCCTGTTTCTAATAGCCCTGTTATGCTCTTGAAAGAGGTTCAGGGTGAAAGAATTTTACCTATCTGGATTGGAGTGTTAGAGGCAACCTCTATAGCCTCTAAATTAGAAAACATTCAATTTCCAAGGCCCCTTACTCATGACCTTATGAAAAATATTTTAGATTTCTTAGGAATTAAAATTCCTAAGATAGAAATTGTGGATCTAAGAGAAAATACCTATTATGCTATTATTACCCTTGATATTCAGGGTGAGTTGGTGGATATTGATGCAAGACCTAGTGACGCTGTAGCTATGGCCCTAAGAATGGGCTCTGAAATCTATGTAAATGAAGAGGTTCTTAGGAAGAGCCAAACCTTCACTGAATCCCCAATAAAAGAAACTCAGGAAGAAATAGTAGGTGCTACTGAAGAGGAAAAGGAAAAATTGAAAGAACTTCTTGAAAATCTTGATCCTAAACATTTTAAGTACAAAATGTAGGAGTTCCCTTTGTTTGACTTTCACTGTCATTCCGTTTTTAGTGATGGCGAACTTATACCTGCTGAAATCTGGAGAAGGGTCAAAGTTCTTAATTATACAGCTATAGCCATAACAGACCACGCTGATCCCTCTAATTTTGAATTTATTCTCGAAAATCTTTTAAAGATTAAAGTATCCTTTCAGGGGTTGACTCCCCGAATGCTTGTAGGGATAGAAATTACCCATGTTCCTCCTGAGCTGATTCCTGAGCTAATTAAAAGGGCCCGTGAAAAAGGAGCAGACTTAGTAGTTGTTCATGGAGAAACCATTGTTGAACCCGTAGCAGAGGGAACGAATCGGGCTGCCATTCTTGGTGGAGCTGATATCCTTGCTCATCCAGGACTTATCAGTGAAGAAGAGGTAAAGCTTGCAGCTGAAAAGGGTGTTTTTCTTGAAATTTCAGGAAGAAAGGGGCATTCCTTTACTAATGGACATGTAGTAAAACTTGCCAAAAAATATGGAGCTCCTTTAGTGATTAATTCGGATGCTCACTCCCCTTCGGATTTTCTCACAAAAGATCTTGCTCTAAAAATAGCTCTTGGCGCTGGTCTTACCTTAGAGGAAACGGAAAATTTATGGAAATTAGCTCAAAAGAGATTTCTAAAGATTTAATCCTTTCCCATCTTAAAACTCTATTCTTAAAAAAGGGATATCCTGAAAATTTCCTTTTTTGGGAGAAAATCTTTTACTTTAATTACAATAACCTTGAATTTACGGTTGAAATAACCCTGGTAGTAGAAGAAAAAAGGCCCCTTTTGATTCTCAATTATCATGCAAGTAAGCTTGGGCTTGCCTCCTTTGAAAGACCAACTCTCTCCATAGCAAGACTTTTCTTTAATCCCCTGCCCTATTTTGCTGTCCTAACAAATCTTCAAAATTACATCCTCCTTGAGGTTTATCCTCAAAAAATCAAAAAAGGTGGGGAAGAACTTATTCCTGATTATAAGACTATAAGGAGTTATCAACCACCCTTTGAGAAACCATTTAATAAAGATATAGAAGAAAAAATTCTTGCCTTTTATTTAAGTGGTGGCTGAAAGTGTCAGTCTTGTGGGTAGTTTACCTACCTTTATTCAAAAGTCTTTGTCTCAAAACTTCATAAAGGGCAATTCCTGTTGCCTGAGAAACATTAAGGCTTTCCACCCTTCCAACCATAGGGATTTTAGCCAAAAAGTCGCATCTTTCAAGAATACTTGGCCTTATTCCCTTTTCTTCATTTCCAGCAATTACTAAAAGGGGAAGGGTTAAATCTAACTCAAAGATGTTCTTTTCAGCTCGATGCATAAGCCCAAGAATCCAAAGCCCCTTTTCATGAAAGAATTCAAGGGCCTCCTTTAAATTTTTGACCCTTGCGATGGGAACATTAAAGGCTGATCCAGCAGAAACTTTAACCACTGTTCCTGTTACTTGACAGGCCCTATGTTTGGGAATAATAACACCGTGAACACCAAAGGCATCAGAAAGCCTTATAATACTTCCCACATTCTGAGGATCCTGTACTTCATCCAGGGCAAGAACAAGGGCAATCTCCCCTCTTGAAAGCCAATTTCTCTCAATATCTTCAAGCTCGGCATAATTAAATTCTCTCAAATAAGCCACAACCCCCTGAGTATTAGCCTTGGGGGGAACCTTTGGAGGTGAAAAGGTATCTCTTTCCCAAAACTTAACAGGTATGCCCAAGGCTTTTGCCTTTTCTAAAATTCTGTATTTCTTTCCAGAAAGAGTCTTTTTTTCAAGAATTATTTCTTCAATTAAATCAGGGGCCTGTTCTAAAGCTTCAAGAAGGGGATTAACCCCCCAAATGACCTTTGACATCCTTTTAAAATTTCACTCTAAAAGGCCTGCAAAGTTCTGCCCTAACTATAGAAAGAAATTTCTCTTTAGCTATCTCAAGATCATCATTTACTATGACATAATCAAAAAAGGAAGCATAAGTTAATTCGAGTTTGGCCCTATTAAGTCTTTCCTTTATTTTTTCTTCAGCTTCTGTAGCTCTACTTCTTAGACGAGACTCAAGAACTTCTAAGCTCGGAGGAGTAATAAATATGGAGATGGCTAAAGGACCAAAATATTTCTTCAAATTACTTACACCTATAACCTCTACATCAAGCACAAGATGTTTCCCCTGTGAAAAGGCCTTTTCAATTTCGCTCTTAGCTGTTCCGTAATAATTGGAATGGACCTCTATCCATTCAAGAAATTCTCCTCTTTCAAGCATCTCAAAAAAGGTTTTATGATCAATAAAATAATAATCTTTTCCATTAATTTCTCCTGGCCTTGGCTTTCTTGTAGTATGAGATACAGAAAAATAAAATTCCTCTTCAGGAAGAGCCTTAAGAAGGGTGCTTTTCCCAGCCCCTGAAGGCCCAGAAACAATAAGAATAAGCCTATTCAAAACTATTCTTCCTCATCCTCTCTAATCTTAATTCCCTCAGAAACATATCTTTGAGCAATGGTTTCTGCTTGAATAGCCGAAAGAATCACATGATTACTATCTGTGATAATAATAGAGCGTGTTTTTCTCCCCTGAGTAGCATCTATAAGTCTCTTCGTTTCTTTGGCCTCTTCTTTAAGCCTTTTCATAGGGGCTGAATTAGGATTAACAATAGCTATGACTCTATCAGCTACCACAAAATTGCCAAATCCAATATTTAAAAGTTTACCTGAAGACATCCCTTTTTAACCTCCTTTTTCCTTAATAATGCTGAAAAAATTATAACACAACCTTAAGCTCTGTCAATTTTTATTTTTTTTGAATTTATTATCTAATATTTTCTTTAAAAAGCTTTTCATACCCTTTTTAAAAACAATAAAAGGCCCTAAGAGAATATATAAAGTAGCCAGGATTAACAATATAAGAGGAGGATTGGTAGCAGTAATCACAAGAAGTAGAACAAACCCCACCAGAAAATAGAAGGCTGGTATGGTTTTAAGTTTAATTCCTTTAAAACTTGGATATCTGATCGGAGAGACAAAAAGATAGGAGAGAATATAAACCATTAGAAGAGATATCCAGTCCTTATAGCCAGGGTCTAATCTCATTTTATTAAGAAAGAGCACAGTTGCGGAAATAATGGCACCCCCTGCTGGAGACGGAAGGCCTTCAAAATAAAAACCGGAAATCTCCTTTACATTAAATCTTGCAAGCCTTAGAGCTACGCAGGCTGTGTATAAAAAACAAGCAAGCCAGCCAATTTTAGAAAAATCCTTCAAGGAAAAATTGTAAATCAAAAAAGAAGGAGCCAAACCAAAGGAAACCATATCAGCCAGTGAATCATATTCTTTGCCAAATTTACTGGTTTGCCCTGAAAGCCTTGCAATTCTACCATCAAGGATATCAAAAAGAATAGAAAACCAGATAGCCACAGCCGAGTTTAAAAATTTACCTTCAAAGGAGGCAAGAAGGGCATAAAAACCGCCAAAAAGGTTGAGAGTCGTAAAAATACCCGGAAGCAAATAGAACATATAAGATTTAAGCTTTAAGAGGAACTTTGGCTAAAACAGTTTCTCCAGCAAAGACCTTTTGACCCTCTTTGACAAAGAGCTCTCCTCCATTATAGGGGAAAAAGAGTTCAACCCTTGAGCTAAATTTGATTATTCCTATAGGATCCCCGGCAACAAGATCATCTCCTGGAAGGACAAAATTTTTAACTCTTCTTGCCAAAAGCCCTGCAATTTGCACTACCCAAAAGGGAGTACCATCCTCTCTCTCTATAAGGTAGTAAATCTTTTCATTCTTTTCAAAGGCCTCTTCATAAAAGACTGGAAGTTTACTCCCTTTCTCATAAACCACTTTGAGCACCTTTCCTGAAACAGGGCTTCTATTAATATGAACATCCCAGAGGCGCATAAAAATTCCTATCCGAAAAAGAGGCCCCTCAAAAAGTTCCTTTTTCTCTTCTACCCTACAAAGGACAATCTTTCCATCAGCAGGAGAAATAACAAGCTCTGGATTAAGAAGAGGCTCCCTTTTTGGATTTCTAAAAAAGTAGGCTAAAGCTACAGCACTTGAGAGAAAAAAAAGAGAAGCTTTAGGCTTTTTTAAAAGGGCAGAAATTCCTGAAGAGATTAAGGGAAGCAGAATATAAGGTTTCCCTTCTGGATGAATCATAAGCCTAAATACTCCTCTTCACTGAGGGAAATAAAGTCTCATCGGTATGAGGAAGAAAGAGAGCTGCCATATAGTAATCCATATACTGAGGATGGTTAGATAGCTCTACGTGAGTCATCATCTGAGCAATTCTCTCAAGTTCAAGGCGCTTTTCTGCATATAATAGCACCTTTTTAGCTCCTTGTAAACTAGTATTTCCAAGAAAGTAAAATTTATCTCTGGGAAGATCTGGTAAAAGCCCAATAGTTATGGCATCTTCAAGATCAATAAAACTTCCAAAGGTACCTGCAAGAAAAACTCTTTCAAGATCCTGAAGAGTCAACCCTACTGATTCAAGAAGAATCTGATATCCTGCAAACATAGCTCCTTTAGCTCGGATGAGATTTTCTATATCATTTTCTGTAAAAACAATATCGTGCCCAGTTGCAGACTCCTCTTTAAAGACAAGGATATATTCAAAACCTTCCTCTCCCTCTCTTATACGGGGGTGCTTTAAATCTCTTCTAAATTTTCCTGCCTTATCAATAAGCCCTGTTCTAAAAAGGTTGGCAAGAAGAGAGATAATTCCTGAGCCACAAATACCTTTAGGTTTTTTCCTACCAATAGTGATAAGCATAGGTTCAAAGGTTATTGGATCAATATTTACAGCCTCAATAGCGCCACTGGTTGCCCGCATCCCACATTTAATACCTCCTCCTTCAAAAGCTGGCCCTGCGGAACAGGCTGCACACATAAGAAAATCCTTATTCCCCACCACAATCTCGCCATTAGTTCCAAGGTCAATAAAAAGGGTCAAGGCTTCTTCCTTTGCCATAAGAGAGGCTAAGACTCCTGCAGTAATATCCCCTCCTACATAACTTGCAACTGATGGGGCAAGAAAGACAGGAACCCCCTCTCTTAAAGGCAAAGAAAGCTCCCCTGCCCTATACACAGGATAACTTTTGGCCACAGGCACATAAGGATACTCTCTTAAGAATTTAGGCTCAAGCTCTAAGAAAAAATGAGTCATAACAGTGTTTCCTGCTATAGAGAAGGCCTTAATATCTTTTAACTCATATTCTAAGTCTTTTACCAATTCCTCCATAAGAAAGGCTATTTTTTCCTTTACTCTCTCAGCTAAAAGCTTTAAACCGTCTTTTTTTCTTGCAAACTCTATTCTACTGATTACGTCCTCTCCATAACTTATCTGAGGATTATAATCAGAGGTATAGGCAAGGGTCTCTCCAGTTATTAAGTCCACAAGTTCAAGTTGAAGAGTAGTTGTCCCAAGATCCATAGCCACACCAATAGGGTTTCCCTCTTTTTTCCCACTTTCAATATCTATAAGAGAAACTTTTTGGCTTAACGGGTCTTCAAAGTAACTAACTGTAATTTTAAAGTCTCCTTCTCTCAAGACATAAGGCAGTTTTTTTAAAAGGGCATAGGGTATTTCGGGGTTGGTTACCCCTGCCCCTTTTAAAGCAAAAAGAAGCCTTTCAAGATCTGGAGTATTGTCCTCTATGGTAGGAGAGGATAACTCAAGATAAAGCCTTTTTATAGGAGAGTTTATCTCTAAGAGCTCCTTTCTTTCAAAGGCCTTGGCTCTTGTCCTCCTCAAAAGGGCTGACCTTTCAACTTGACTTTCAACTGGGATTCTTATGACTACATCCGTTTTGGGGACAAGTGTACAGGCTTTGTAATAATACTCATCAATTTTTTCTCCCAGAACCTCTCCTGATTCCACTATAACCTTACATTTATTACAAGCCCCAACCCCTCCACAGCTTGCATTAATATGAATACCAAGCCTCATAGCAAGTTCAATGATCGTCTCCTCTTTTCCAATTTCTGCCGAAATCTCATGGGGTAAAAACAAAACTTTGGCCATTCCTATCCCCCTAACAACTATTGATTTTTATAGTTTAAAGCCTTATTTTAATTTACCATGCTATTTTCTTTTTTTCACAAATAATGGAGGTGTATGAAACCTCTTGTTTCTGTAATAATCCCCACTTATAATCGGGATTATATCCTTGAAGGGGCTATAAAAAGTGTTCTCAAGCAGACTTATAAACCTATAGAACTAATTGTAGTAGATGACGGCTCAAAAGACAAAACCCCTTTTATAGTCAAAAGATATCCCCTAAAATATGTGAGGCTTCCTAAGAACTTTGGGGTTTCCTTTGCTAGAAACAGAGGAATCTTAAAAAGCAAAGGCGAACTTATAGCCTTCCTTGACAGTGATGACGAATTTCTTCCCCAAAAAATAGAAAAACAAGTAGATTTTTTTCTCAAAAATCTCCAATGTAAAGTTCTTCAAACAGAGGAACTCTGGTATAAAGGAGAAAAAAGACTAAATCCAAAAAAACACCATGCCAAAGCAGAGGGATTTTTCTTAGACAGAGCAGTAAAGCTCTGTGTGGTCTCTATGTCAACCGTGATGATAAAGAGGGAGGTCTTTTACGAGCTCGGATTATTTGATGAGGAATTTCCTGTGTGTGAAGATTACGAATATTGGTTGAGAGTGGCTTTACATCTACCTGTTTATTTACTGAAAGAACCTTTAGTAGTAAAGCACGGAGGACGAAAAGACCAACTCTCTGAGAGAAAAGGGCTTGATTTCTACAGAATAAAGGCCTTACTAAAAACCTTTAGAAATTACTACCCCAAGCTTTCAGAAGAAGAAAAACTTTTGATTCTTGCTGAGGCTAAAAGAAAGACCCAAATCTTTTCAAAAGGAGCTTTAAAACATGGAAATCTAAAGGCTCTCTTTGAACTTTCCAAGATGTGGAGTAATTTTTATCCTAAGGCTTTACCTAAATTTTAAGACTCCCTTTGAACCATAGGGAGTTATGGAGCAAAGGAAAGTATCTTTGGAAAAAATTCTTCATATCCTTGATTCAGTAACTAAAAAGGACTTTGCTTTGCTTCCCAAAATAAAGGGGCTTGAAAAAACTTTAAGCAATCTCCTTCAAGAGGCCAAAAAAGAGCTTTCTGAAGAACTGACTAAACAACTTGAGATCCTTATAAAGGGTTTAGATGAGGTAAATCTTGAGGAAAAGAAGCTTAGACTTCTCAAGATGAAAGAAATTTTCCTTCACAATAATCTTACCAGCCCCTGCCCAGTTTCAGAAGCTTTAAGCCAAAAAATTTCTCCTTCCTTTGAAATCGAAGATATACCAAATCCCGAAACTTATAGAAACCATAGAACTATCTTAAGTCAAAAAATTGACATTATTAAAGGAATAGGGCCAAAGATAGCCAAAAAATTTCAAAAAAAGGGCATAGAAACTATTGAAGATCTTCTTTTCTTTCTTCCAAGAACCTATGAGGATAGAAGAAAAATCACCCCTATTGGAGAACTTATTGAAGAAAAAACAGCTGTTGTCTTTGGAGAGATAATTAAAAGCGGTGTAAATTACTATTCTAAAAGAAAGACCTATGAGGTTCTTATGACTGATGGAACGGGTTTTCTTACTTTAAAATGGTTTAACTTTCAAGAGAGGGTGATGAGGGGACTTTATCCCCCGGGAAAAAAGATTTATGCCATAGGGGAAGTTCATAGATTTTTAAAAACCTTAGAAATGATTCATCCAGAAACCTTCAGTGAAGAAGAGGAGGAAAAGCTTGAGACGGAACTCGGAAAAATTGTTCCTGTTTATTCAGCTATAGAGGGTCTCCCTGAGAAGACCTTAAGAAAGATTATGAGAAGTGTAGTTGAAGAGTATGTAGATCTGGTTGATAATCTTATTCCTCCCCACATCTTGAAAAAAGCCAATCTTTTACCTGTTAAAGAAGCTTTAAGAAATCTTCATCTCCCTCAGACTTCAGAAAATTTTGAAGATCTTCTTAATGAGAAAAATATCTACCTTAGAAGCCTTTCCTTTGAAGAACTCTTTTTTCTTGAACTTGGCCTTGCCCTTAAAAAATCTCAAGTGGTAAAAGAAAAGGGAATAGCCTTCAGGGTTGAATCCCCCCTTGTTGAAGAATTTTTGAAAAGACTTCCTTTTGAACTAACTAAGGCCCAAAGAAGGGTAATTGAGGAGATAAAAAAAGATATGGCTAAGCCTACCCCAATGAATAGGCTTATTCAAGGAGATGTGGGCTGTGGGAAAACGGTGGTTGCCTTTGTTTCAGCACTTATTGCTATAGATAACGGCTATCAAGTAGCTCTTATGGCCCCTACCGAAATCCTTGCAGAACAACATTATAGAAACTTTAGATCCTATGCCCAATTAATGGGTATCCCTTTTTGCCTTCTCACTGGTGGAATTAGCCCTGCCAAAAAAAGAGAAATCTATCATGGTCTGGCAACCGGGTATTACAAATTAGTCATTGGAACCCATGCCCTTTTTCAAGAAAGAGTTGAATTTAAAAAACTTGGCTTAGTTATCATTGACGAACAGCATCGCTTTGGAGTCCTTCAAAGAGCAGCATTAAGAGAAAAGGCTAAGGGTATTACCCCTGATACCTTAGTTATGACAGCCACCCCTATTCCTCGAACCCTTGCTTTAACAGTCTATGGAGATCTTGATGTCTCAATTATTGATGAGATGCCCAAGGGAAGAAAACCTGTAATAACCAAGCTTTTTCTCGAATACAACAAAGACAAGGCCTATGCCCTCGTTAAAGAAGAATTAAAGAAGGGAAATCAGGCTTATGTAATCCTTCCTCTTATTGAGGAGTCAGAGTCTCTCAATTTAAAGGCTGTTATGACCTATGGAGAGGAACTGCAAAGGGAGGTTTTTCCTGAATTCAAGGTAAGAATTCTTCATGGTAAAATGAGTTCGGTTGAAAAGGATAAAATTATGCAGGCCTTTAAAAGGGGAGAAATTAATGTGCTTGTCTCAACCACTGTGGTTGAAGTAGGAGTTGATGTTCCCAATGCAACTGTTATGGTAATTGAACATGCCGAAAGATTTGGTTTATCCCAACTTCATCAATTGAGAGGAAGGGTAGGTAGAAGTGAAAAACAATCCTATTGTTTTCTCATTGCCTATAATGTATCCTTTCAAAGTGAGGCCTTTAAGAGATTGCAAATTCTTACGCAAACCTATGATGGTTTTAAAATTGCTGAAGAAGATTTAAAACTAAGGGGGCCTGGGGACCTCTTTGGCACTCAACAATCAGGCTTTATTGAATTCAAAAGGGCTGACCCTGTTAGAGACTTAGATCTCCTTCTCCTTGCCAGAGACTCTGCCTTTGAACTCATAAGGGAGGATCCAGAATTGAAAAATTATCCTGCCTTAAAGGAGGAACTTTTTAGACGCTGGGAAGAAAGGCTAAAACTCTCTGAAGTAGCATAAAAAGGAGGTTCCATGGAGGATAACTTTAGCATTGGAATTGTTGGCGGTGCTGGGAAAATGGGTAAATTTTTTAAAAATTTTTTTGAAAGAAAGGGCTATAAAGTTTTTATTTCTGATAAAGGGGTGGGACTTAGCCTTGAAGATTTAATGAGTCGCTCTAAGGTGATTTTCCTATCTCTTCCTATGGAGGTCTTTCCAGAAGTAGTTAAATCTATAGCACTTTTTGTAAAGGATGACCACTGGGTTATGGACATATGCTCACTTAAGCTTGAACCAGCTCGAGTTATGAAAAAATATCTCAAAAAGGGCGAACTTCTTGCTACCCATCCTCTTTTCGGTCCATATGAGAGAGATTTGAGGGGAAAAATAGTTGCTCTCTATCCCCTTCGAGGAAAAAACTGTTACCACTGGTTTTCCAATCTCTTAGAATCAGAAGGCCTAAAGGTTGTAAAAATATCTCCCAAGAAACACGATGAAATTATGGGGCTTGTTCAGGTGGTCAATCACTTCTGGCTCATTCTCCTTGGAAATCTTATAAAGAACTCAGGCTTTTCTATAAAGGAGATTCTTGATCTTTCAACACCTAGTTTTTTCGCCCAACTTAAAATTCTAATGAGACTTTCCTTTCAAGATGAAAATCTCTATGCAAGGATTCAGCTTGAAAATCCCTATGGTAAAAAATTTAGAAATCTTCTCTGCAGAACTTGTAAAAATCTGGCTAAAACTTTAAATAAGTTGGATGACCATAGTTACGAAGTTTTTAAAAAATATTTTCTTTCTGCCAAGGAAGTAGCCTCTCAAATAGAAAAATTAATTTCTTCTAAGATAGAGAAGGAGACCAAGGCCTGAACCAATCATTAGGAGACACAAAACCTGTCCCATAGTCATCCATCCAAAAAAAAGGGAGAAGCTCTGCCCAGGCTCCCTTAAAAATTCAAAGAGAAATCTAAGGATGCCATAGAGGATTAGAAAAAGAGCAAGCTTTGTGCCCTCTTTCCAGTTCTTTTTTCTCAAACTCCAAAGAAGAAGGAAGAGAAAAAGCCCTGTAACTAAGGATTCATAAAGTTGCACAGGGTGTCTGGGAATAGGGCCTCCCTCTGGAAAGATCATAGCCCAAGGAAGGTTCGTTGGCTTGCCATAGATCTCACCATTTATAAAATTTCCAATTCTTCCAAAAAAAAGACCTAAAGGGGCTGGAACAACTACAAGATCAGCCCAATAAAGAAAGCTCTCCCCTTTTTTCTTGATATAAAGATACCCCGTAAGAATGGCACCAATAGCACCTCCATGAAAGGACATACCACCTTTCCAGATAGCAATTATCTCTTCAGGGTGAGAAAGAAAATAATCGGGATAATAAAAAAAGCAAAAACCAAGCCTTGCTCCAAGGATAAGCCCTATAAAGCTATAGAAAAGAAGATTCTCAAGAAAGGGATAGAGGTCTTCCCGCCCCCTTTCCTTCAATTGATAACGACAAAGGAAGAGACTTACAAGGAAACTCACAAGATACATCAAACCATACCAGCGAACTTGAAAAGGACCAATTTTGAAGATTACTGGATCAATCTTGGGATAGGGAAGCATAATAATCGCACAAATCCTTTAAAAAGCACTCTTCACATTTAGGTTTTCTGGCTGTGCAAATGGCCCTTCCGTGAGCCTGAAGAAGATAAGGAAAAGAAAACCACTCCTCCTTAGGCACTATTTCCATAAGTTCCCTCTCAATTTTTACAGGGTCCTTAGACTTTACTAAACCTAGCCTCTGAGAGAGCCTTGATACATGAGTATCTACAGGGATACCCTCTACAATTCCATAAGCATTGGATAGCACAATATTGGCTGTTTTTCTTGCAACACCTGGAAGTTCAAGGAGTTCATCCATTGATCTTGGAACCTCTCCACCATACTTTTCCACTATTATCTTACAGGCCTCTTTGATGTATTTAGCCTTTTGCTGATAAAAACCAGTACTCTTTATATCATTAGCAAGCTCCTCAAGAGGGGCCTCTGCAAAGTCTTTGGCTGTTTTATACTTCTCAAATAATTCAGAGGTTACCTTATTGACTCTTTCATCTGTACATTGAGCTGAAAGTATAGTTGCCACAAGGAGTTGTAAAGGATTCTTAAAATTTAAGGCAATCTTGGCCTCAGGATAGGCCTCTTTAAGCCTCCTAATAATCTCTTTAATCTTCTCTTCCAATCTTACCTCCTTATTCATTATTTAAATCCCTCCCTAATTTTAGCCCTTTCTAAAAAATTTTTAAGCCCCTCTAAGAATTCAAGCTCTGCCTCCCTTTTTAATTCTAAAAGGGCTTCTTTATTAAATTCAAGAGGATTAGAAATTTCTTTTAAAAGTTTTTCTCCCCTCTCTACGATCTCGGAAATTTTAGTTGGCTCTAAAACAAGGACCCAAGAGAAAAAGGAATATAATTTTTTTAATTTTTTAAAATCTTCTTCTGGGGGATTTTGTTTAGTTTCAAAGCTTTCTTCAAGATGGATACACAATTTTTTGACCCTATCCAAAAGGGGGATTTGAATTTGTTTCCTCAATTGTTCCTTAAGATTTAAAAATTCATAAGCTAAATAAAAGTATTCTCTTTCTGTATAAGACCTGCCAAAAAGCATTTCCTGATACCACTTTGAAAATTCGAGAGAAAAAAGATCTTGAGCATACAGATAATCAAATCCCTTTTCACAAAGTTCTTTTTCCTCTGGGTTAAGTTCTTGAAAATACTCTTTTAAAATTTTCTCCCATAAGGAGGTCTTGTACATTCGCAAAAGAGTTGCCAGAAAAAGTTTTGGTGTAAAGAGAATCTCCTTGTCCTTAATAAAAAACCTTTCTTTCTCCAAAAAAAGCTTGAAAACTCTTTCTATCCATTTAATAGTCAAAAACATCTTTTTCATTATAATGAATACCTTATGACTAAACAAGTTTTTAAACAATTTCTTTTTATCAAAAGGAGAAACTAAAGAAGAGGCCCTAAAGGTTATTAGGGCCTTTCTTGAGAAATATAAACTTCTTTGTTATGATGCCTATTACGTAGATAAAGTTCTTAGTGCTAAGGAAAACATTTTTGGGCTGAATTGGAGCAGGCTTTAAGAAAAAAAAGAGACATCCTTGAAAATTTTATTAAAGAGCTATCTGAAGAGGGATACACCCTTTTGTCTGAGCTTAAAGAACTTCCTCAAGGTTATTTAAGCAAGGTTTTTCACCTTATAGCCCATTTTCTTGACGGATTCTTTGGAATAGATTCTTATTTTTATAACCTTCTTGAAGATTCCCACTGGATAAGCCAACCTCTCTTAAAAAAAATAAAAAAGGAGCCTCAGAGGTTTTATTTAATAGAAGTAATAGCCTTTTTAGAAAAACCCATTTCTATGTTTGAGATCTTAACTCCTAAGAGATTTCTTTTGAAATAATCTCCTTTAGTTTTTGGCGGATAATCCCTACAGAGGGATAAGGAAGTAGACGCCCGGTCTCATCAACAAAGAGTCTTCAAGTAAAGCCTCCCTGGGGGAGGGGTTGAATTTCCTCTCCATTAATTCTAACAGTAGGTGAACCCTTAAGCCCCAATCTTTCAGCTTCCTCTGGTGCTAATCTTTGGAAAACTACCTCTGCAGAGATTCCCTCAAGTGAAAGGGCCTTTTCTATGTTCTCTCTTAATTGGGGCTCACTGCTACAGGTAAGACTCATAAATACTTCAATTTTAATAGGTTTTCCCATATGAGCTTACCATCTCCTCAAGTTTTTTTCTTATCTCCTCAAGGGAAACTCTCTTTTTAAAGCTTCCCTGGGCAAGCTCAGCTCTACCTCCACCCTTTAGATCAAGCTCTCTCTGAAGAGCCTTAAAAATTTCTCCAGCTTGAATCTTTTGAGCAAGATCCTTTGTTATCATACATACTGCAAGATTATCCTCTTCCCTTTCCCCGATCAAAAAAAAGATCCCAGAACCTATTTTATTTTTAAAAAAATCTCCCATTTCCCTCAATTCCTCCATTTTTTCAGTTTGAATTTTGGTCACAAGGATTTTAATACCATTGACCTCAGAAACTTCTTTAAGTTTGGCCTCAAGCTCACCCTTAATATCCCTTGCCTTTAGCGCCTTAATTTCTCTCTGAAGTTTGGTTATCTCAGAAAGCAAAGCCTCAACTCGCCTCTCAATCTCCTTAGGTGAGGTCTTAAGTTTCCCTGATAGGGCTTTAATTTTATCCTCCAGATTAAGTAAGTAGGCATATGCTTTAAATCCTGCCACAGCCTCAATTCTTCTAATTCCACTGGCTACACTGCTTTCTGAAAGAATTTTAAAAAGCCCAATCTCCCCTGTGGCTCTAACATGAGTTCCTCCACAGAGTTCACAGGAGATTTCATTAATTCTAACCACCCTTACAATATCTCCATACTTTTCCTCAAAAAAAGCAAGAGCTCCAAGGGCTTCAGCCTCTTCCTTCTTTACCCACCTAATCTCCAATGGATAATTCTTCAAAATCCACGAATTCACCAGCCTTTCTATTTCTTTAATCTCTTCTTCGCTTAAACCCTGAAAATGGGTAAAGTCAAAACGCAGTCTTTCTGGCTCAACAAGGGACCCTGCCTGTCTTACATGAGTCCCTAAAACCTTTCTTAAGGCCGCATGAAGTAAATGGGTTGCTGTGTGATGTCTTGCGGTATGGTGTCTTAAATCCTCAAAAACCTGGAGTTCAACCTCTTCTCCAACCTCAAACTTCCCTGAAAGGAACTTCACTTTGTGATAAATAACCTCACCTATTTTTTGCACATCAACCACTTCAGCTTTTCCCTCTTTCCCAAGGATAAGACCTCTGTCTGCAACCTGGCCTCCTCCCTCAGGGTAAAAAGGGGTTATATCGGTAATTATGTAATCAGCAAAAAGAGAAATAATCTTACCTCTGGTCTTTAACTCCTCATAACCCACAAAGAGAGTTTGTACCCCCTCTTGAACAAGGGCCTTTATCTCTTCAGGTACCTTTTCAAGGGCCCCTTTCCAAGATTTTCTGCTTTCTTCTCTTGCCTTTTCTCTTAAAGCCTCAAAGCCAGAGAGGTCAAGATCAAACCCAAGAGGCAAAACATAATCTCTTACAAGATCATAGGGGAAGCCATAGGTATCATAAAGTTTGAAAAGAAGCTCACCAGGAATAACCTTTTTTCCTTCAACCTTTAGCCTTGCAACCTCTCTTTCAAGAATTTCAAGTCCATAATTCAAGGTCTCTAAAAATCTTTCCTCCTCAATTTTTAAGACCTTAGTTACAACTTCTCTTTCTTCTCTTACCTCAGGATAAATTTCGCCATATTCTACAATTACTGGATCCACTAATTTGTAAAGAAAAGGCTCTTTAAGGCCAAGAATTTTTCCAAATCTCTCAGCCCTTCTTATAATTCTTCTTAGGACATAACCCCTTCCTTCATTGGAAGGCATAACTCCCTCTGAAATAAGAAAGACACTTGCTCTCACATGGTCAGCTATCACTCTGAAGGCAATCTCAGTTTCCTTGCTTTCTTTAAAGGCCCTTCCTGTAATCTCTGAAATAGCCTTCATAAGCCCTGCAAAAAGATCAGTATCGTAATTAGTGGGAACTCCCTGAACCACAGCAGTTATCCTCTCAAGGCCCATTCCAGTATCAATACTTGGTTTGGGAAGGGGTTTTAATGTTCCATCCTGCAATCTCTCATATTGCATAAAAACAAGGTTCCAGATCTCAAGGTAGCGATCACAATCGCAGCCTGGTTGACAATCAGGCCTTCCGCAGGAAAAGGCCTCCCCCTGGTCAAAAACAATCTCCGAACAAGGCCCACAAGGACCTGTATCTCCCATCATCCAGAAATTATCCTTTTCTCCAAGACGAAGGATTCTCTCTTCAGGAAGACCTGAGATCTTTTTCCAAAGCCTGACCGCCTCGTCATCCTCCTTAAACACGGTAACATAAAGTCTCTCCTTAGATAGAGATAACTCCTTAGTAACAAATTCCCAGGCATAGGCTATAGCCTCTTCCTTAAAATAGTCTCCAAAAGAGAAGTTTCCAAGCATCTCAAAGAAAGTATGATGCCTGGCTGTATATCCCACATTTTCAAGGTCATTGTGCTTTCCCCCTGCTCTCATACATTTTTGACAAGATACAGCGCGCTTATAAGGACGAACCTCCTCACCAAGAAAGACCCTTTTAAACTGAACCATCCCTGCATTGGTGAAAAGAAGAGTAGGATCATCCTTGGGAATTAAAGGTGAGCTCGGAACAACTTCATGCCCTCTTTCTTTAAAAAATTCAAGAAATTTTTGCCTAATCTCTCTCCCCTTTAGCATCTCTATCTCCTTGAACTAAAGTCCAAATTGTAAATTGAAAATTTAACTTTTATTAATTGATTTTTCAAGTTTTTGTATCGCTCTATCTCTCTTGAGATCTAAAGATATTTTCTTAAATCCCACTCTTTCTGCTTCTTAGCAAATTTTGGTTTAATGTAAGGAGAAACTTTCCTATTTTTGTTCTCTTTAAAGTTTGGAAATTTATGCACCCTTGTCACCTAAAACTCCCTTTATGAGGGCTCTTAAGAGAGGATCTACCAAAAATTTCTTCAAAAGCCCCAAATTAGTGATATATTTAAGAAAAATTTTTTAGGAGGAGAAGTCATGGAAAGGACCCTTGTGATGATTAAGCCAGATGGGGTTGAAAGAAACCTTATTGGAAAGGTAATAAGTATTTTTGAGGAAAAAGGCTTAAAAGTTGTTGCTTTAAAGAAAGTGAGGCTTTCTAAAGAGCAGGCCAAGGCCTTTTATATTGTGCATAAAGAAAGACCTTTTTATGAAGATCTTACCAACTATATGAGTTCAGGCCCAGTGGTTGCCATGGTTCTTGAGGGAGAAAATGCTATAAAGAGAGTTAGAGAAATTATGGGAGCAACAGATCCTAAGGAGGCTGCTGAAGGCACTATAAGAAAGCTCTTTGCCCTTGACAAAGAAAAAAATACCGTCCACGGGTCTGATAGCCCAGAATCTGCTGCTAAGGAAATTGCCTTCTTTTTCAGTGAATATGAATTGATGAGTGCCCTTTAATGAATGAAAGGGAGTGGCTTGAATATCTAAAAAAATATCTTTATGAAAAACCGCCAGTTATTGCCACTTATAATGAGGATGCCACTGTAATCGAAATTAAAGAAAATCATTATCTCCTTTTAACCACAGACTCCTTAGTTGAGGGTATCCATTTTGATTTGGCCTATTTTGATTTTTACTCTCTTGGAGTAAAACTTGCAGCTTCTAATTTAAGTGATATCGCTGCTATGGGTGGATGGCCTAAATGGGCCCTCTTAACTCTTGGCTCCCCCAAACCTATCGATCCCTCTTTTATTGATCCCTTTATGGAAGGACTTGTCTCAACCCTTGAAAAATATTCTGCCTATTTAACTGGGGGAGACACTGTCAGAAGCCCCTTTTTCTTTTTTTCTCTCACTCTTGTAGGAGAAACAGAAAAGCCCCTTCTCCGAAAGGGGGCCAAAAAAGGAGACTATCTCTTTGTATCTCGAGCCCTTGGGGGAAGCTCTGCCTTCTTAAGATGGATTAGGGAAAAACCTTTAGACCAAATTCCAGAGAATTTAAAAAAAGCCCATCTTAGGCCTGAACCTGAGATTGAATTAGGCCTATTCCTTAGAAATATAGCAAGCTCTGCTATTGATATCTCAGACGGGCTTCTTCTTGATCTTTCAAGGCTCTGTTTGGCCTCCCAAATATCTGCAGAAATTGAAGAGGAAAAAATACCCCTTGAAGAAGGAGCTACTCTGGAAGAGGCTCTATCAGGAGGCGAAGACTATGCCCTTTTATTTACTATTCCCGAAAAAAATCTATCCTATTTAACTAAGATAAATAAAAAAATATTTTACCTTGGAAGAATTATCGAAGGGGTTGGAGAAATTCTTTTCTTAACTAAAAAGGGGGAGAGGAAAAGCCTCCCCCCCAAAGGATTTGATCATTTTACTTTTCTACTTCAATCTTAATGACTTTTTTCTGAGCCTCTTCTTTCTTCGGTAAGACTACTTTTAAAACGCCATCTTTATAAGTGGCCTTTACTTTTTCTACATCTACCTCACTGGGAAGCTGAATAGCCCTCATAAAACTTCCGTAATATCTTTCTACTCTGTAATAATTTTCTTTCTTCTCTTCCTCTTCTCTTTTCTTTTCACCTTTAATAGTCAACACATTATCCACAATATTAATTTCAATATCATCAGGCTTAACACCCGGCAAATCAGCTTTTACAATTACCTCTTTATCAGTTTCGGAAACATCAACAGCAGGTACCCATTCAAATGACTCCCATCTTTCAGGAAATAAACTCTTTGTTCCAAAAAATTCCTGGAATAAACGATCCATTTCTCTTCTTAACTCTTGAAATGGACGCCAAATGGTTAATTCTGCCATATCTATCACCTCCTTTTTAAATTTTGCTTTTTTTAAACTTGCTAATACAAAAATTAAACATTGTCTTTTCAAATTCAAGAGCTCATTTGACAAACTTAATTTTTAAATACATCCCTTGAAATTTATTTTTTTTAAAATTATCTTTACTTTTAAAACTACCTAAAGCTATGGGAGGTTAAGATGAAATTAGAAAAATTTACTTTTAAAGCCCAAGAAGCCCTGCAAAGTGCGCAAAAACTTGCAGAATCTTACAATCATACAGAGCTTCATCCTGAACACCTTTTAAAAGCCCTTGTAGACCAGGAAGGAGGAATTATTCCTGTTATTCTTGATAGGCTGGGTGTAAACTCTAAGATTGTCTCAACGGAGCTTGAAGAGATCCTTGAGAGGCTCCCTAGAGTTTCTGGTGGTGCCTATCAATTGTATCTTTCTATGCCAGCTAAACAAGTTCTTGATAGAGCCGAAGCCCTTGCCAAAGAAATGAGGGATGAATTTATTTCCACAGAGCATCTCTTTTTGGCTATCATTGATAGTACCTCAAGGGCAGGAGAAATTTTAAGAAAAAGGGGCATTACCTTTACTTCTGCTAAGGAGGTTATAAATCAGATCCGTAAAGGAAGAAGGATAACTGACCAGAACCCCGAAGAACAATATCAAGTTCTTGAAAAATTTGGAAGGGACCTTACAGCCCTTGCCAAGGCTGGTAAGCTTGATCCTGTGATTGGAAGAGATGAAGAGATAAGAAGAGTCATGCACATTCTTACCAGGAGAACTAAGAACAATCCGGTGTTAGTTGGAGAGCCAGGAGTTGGGAAAACAGCTATCGTAGAGGGACTTGCTCAGAGAATTGCTGCAGGAGATGTGCCTGAGGTTTTAAAAAATAAACGGATTATCCAGCTTGATTTAGGAGCTCTTCTTGCAGGAACTAAATTTAGAGGAGAATTCGAAGATAGATTGAAAGGTGTTATAAGAGAGGTCCAATCCAGTGAGGGAGAAATCATCCTTTTTATTGATGAGATTCATACCCTTGTGGGAGCAGGTGCTGCTGAGGGGGCTATTGATGCAGCCAATATGTTAAAGCCTGCTTTAGCTCGAGGAGAGCTTCGCTGTATTGGTGCAACTACCATTGATGAATACCGCAAATATATTGAAAAAGATCCTGCCCTTGAAAGAAGATTTCAACCTGTTTATGTAGATGAGCCAACTCCTGAACAGGCTATTGCTATTCTGAGAGGTCTTAAGGAAAAATATGAAGTGCACCACGGAGTTCGTATCACTGACAATGCTATCATTGCGGCAGTTATGCTTTCTCACCGCTACATCACTGACAGATTTCTCCCTGATAAAGCCATTGACCTAATTGATGAGGCGGCAGCTAAATTAAGAATAGAAATTGACTCTATGCCCACGGTTATTGACGAAATTGAGAGAAAAATCAAACAACTCGAAATAGAAAAAGTAGCCTTAGAAAAGGAGACAGATCCTAAGGCAAGGGAGAGATATCAAAAACTCCTTGAACAGCTTGAGGAATTAAGAAAAGAAGCTAAAGAATTAAAGGCTCAGTGGCTAAAAGAAAAAGAAATCATTCAAAACATAAGAAAACTTAAGGAAAAAATTGACCAATTGAAGATTGAGGCTCAACAGGCAGAAAGACAGGGAGATCTGAATAGAGTTGCCGAAATCATCTATGGACAAATTCCCCAACTCCAAAAAGAGCTTGAAAAGGAAAATGAAAGACTATCCCAAATTCAAAAGAGCGGTAAGCGCTTTTTAAAGGAAGAAGTTGATGAAGAGGACATTGCTGAGATTGTTTCTAAATGGACAGGTATCCCTGTAAAAAGACTCCTGGAGAGTGAAAGAGAAAAACTTCTAAAGATTGAAGAGAGACTCAAAGAGCGTGTTGTAGGTCAAGACCATGCTATCAGTGCTGTAGCTAATGCTTTAAGAAGGGCAAGAGCTGGTCTTAAAGACCCCAACAGACCAATTGGATCTTTTCTCTTTATTGGACCAACTGGAGTTGGTAAGACTGAGCTTGCCAAAGCCCTGGCAGAATTTATGTTTGACACAGAACAGGCTATGATCCGTATTGATATGAGTGAATATATGGAAAAACACTCTGTGGCAAGGTTAATCGGAGCCCCTCCTGGATATGTGGGTTATGAAGAAGGAGGCCAGCTTACTGAGGCTGTAAGAAGGAGGCCCTATTCAGTTATCCTCTTTGACGAGGTAGAAAAGGCCCATCCCGATGTCTTTAATCTTCTTCTTCAAGTACTTGATGATGGAAGACTTACTGATGGAAAGGGAAGAACCGTTGATTTTAGAAATACTATTATTATTATGACTTCCAATGTAGGAAGCCACTACTTTCAAGATACCTATCTTGATCGCAAAGAGATTGAGGGAAGAATCTTTGATCTCCTAAAATCTACCTTTAGACCAGAATTTTTGAACAGAATTGATGAAATTATTATCTTTAATAATCTTACTAGAGAGGATATAATTAGAATTGTGGATATTCAGATAAAGTATCTCAATCAAAGGCTTTCCGAAAAAGGGCTTTCTCTCGAACTTACGGAGAAGACTAAAGAGTGGCTTGCTAATGTAGGATATGATCCCCTTTTTGGAGCAAGACCTCTTAAGAGAGCCATACAGCGCTATATTGAAAATCCATTAGCTATAAAGGTTCTTGAAGGGATTTTTGAAGAGGGCGATAAAATCATCGTCGATATCAATGAAGTTAATGAAATAGAATTTAGAAAGGCAACTGTTCATTAATGAAAAAATATAAAGTTCTTTTTTTTGGGACCCCGGAATTTGTCCTTCCTGTACTAGAGTTTCTCTATAAGAATGAAGAACTTCTTGGGGTTATAACTCAACCAGATAAACCTAAAGGGAGGGGACTTACCCTCTCCCCTTCCCCTGTTAAAATTTGGGCCCTTGAAAGGGGCTTAAAAGTTCTTGAGCCCCAAAAAATGAGAGATCCTTCCTTTCTCTCTACTTTAAGAGAGCTTTCTCCAGACTTAATAGTTGTCTTTGCTTATGGAAAGATTCTTCCTAAGGAGGTCCTCGAAATTCCAAAAGAGGGTTGCTGGAATATTCATCTTTCGTTGCTTCCTAAGTATCGTGGAGCTTCTCCTGTTCAATGGGCCCTATTAAATGGGGAAAAAGAGACAGGTGTTACTATTATGCTTATGGATGAAGGAATGGACACAGGCCCTATTCTATTACAAAAGAGCCTTACTATTTCTGAGGAAGATAATACAGAAAGTTTACTCCAAAAATTAAGTCAGCTCTCCATTTCTGCCTTAAGAGAGGCTTTAGAACTTTGGAAAGAGGGAAAATTAGAGCCTAAACCACAGGAAGAAGAGGGTGTAAGTTATGCCCCCCTTATAAAAAAAGAGGATGGCTTTTTTACCTTTGAGGAAGAGGCAGAAAGAATTGAGAGAAAATTAAGGGCCTTTTATCCCTGGCCAGGGGTCTTTACTAAATATAAAGGGAAAATCCTTAAAATTCATAGAGCTAAGGCTTTACCTCTCATAGAAAAAACTGAGCCTGGTAGAATCCTTGAGATTAGTAAAGAGGGGATTAAAGTAGCTACCTCCAAAGGAGCTTTACTTCTAAAGGAAGTTCAGCTTGAGGGTAAAAAAAGAATCTCAGCCTATGAATTTGCTATAGGTCAACATCTAAAACCAGGAGATATTTTCCCTCTATAAAATTTCTTTGCTTTTCAATTCGGGGATTTTCCCTTTCTGAAGGATCTCTAAAATAGGTGAAGCGATAAAAATGGAACTATAAGTCCCAATAACAAAGCCTAAGGTCAAAGCTAAAGCAAATTCTCTAATCACCACACCTCCAAAGAGTAATAAGGAAATCGAAGAAAAAAGGGTAGTTAAAACAGTAATTATTGTTCGGGAAAACACTTCATTTAAACTCTTGTTTATCAGACTGTCAAAATCTTTAACATTGTCTCCTCTCAGGATGACCTCTCTAATTCTATCAAAGATAACTACAGTATCAGTAAGGGAATATCCTGCAATAGTTAAAAGGGCAGTTATTAAGAGTAAATTTATTTCATACCCAAAGATATAAAAAATAGCAAAAATTGCAACAACATCGTGTAAGGTTGCTAATCCTGCTGCTAGGGCAAAATTAAAGTTGAATCTAAAGGAGAGATAAAGAATAATACCTACTATTGATCCCAGGATGGCAAAAATAGCCTTTTTCTTAAGCTCCTCACTAATAATTCCTCCTATTTCTTCTTTAGCAACTACTTGAAATTTCTCCTGGGGAAAGCTCTCCTTTAGGGCCTTAAGCAATCTTTCTACATCCTCTGTCAAGGTTTCTTTTTTACTTTTCATTTTTATTAAAAGAAGGTTTTCACCTTTTACATCTTGAAGAGTAATTTCGGAAAAGCCAGCTTTGTTTAAGGTATTTCTAATTTTTTCAAGATCTGGAGCTCTATCTGTCTTAAGATATAAGATAGTTCCCCCTGTAAAGTCTATTCCTAAATTAGCTTTACCCATAAGAGTCTGAATAAATCCCAAAATTCCTATAATCATTAATAAAATAGAGATTAGGCCAAACATCTTTTTAAATTTCATAAAATTAAAATTAGGTTGATCTAGAAGACTTAAAAAGGCAATTTTTATCTCTTTTCCCTTTTCATAGAGATATTCATAGTAAATTTTGGTTACAAAAATTGCAGTAAAGAGATTTACAAGGATTGATAGGGAGAGGGTAACTGCAAAGCCTCTTATAGGCCCTGTGCCAAAGATAAAAAGTATAAGAGAGGTGATTAAAATAGTAATATGGGCATCAAAGATAGTCCAAAAGGCTTTATCATACCCCTGAAAGATGGCAGAATAAGGAGATCTACCAAGGCGAAGTTCCTCTCTCATGCGCTCAAAAATAAGAATATTGGAATCAATACCCATACCAATGCTTAAGATAATGCCTGCTATTCCTGGAAGAGTAAGGGTTGCCTGAAAGGCAGAAAGAAGAGCAAGAAGATAATAAATATTTAATAAAAGAGCAAAAATAGCTATAAGACCAGAGAGGCGATAATATAAGATGGTAAAGACTACTACAATAGCTGCTCCAAGAAGGCCTGCCTTGATAGCCTTTTCAATAGAATCCCTACCTAAGGAGGGGCCAATAGTTATATTTTGAATAATTTTCACAGGGGCAGGAAGGGCACCTGCCCTTAAAACAACTGCTAAATCTTGTGCCTCCTCCATAGTAAAAGATCCCGTTATCTGAGCCTCACCTCCTGAAATCTTTTCCCTAATAACTGGGGCTGATCTAACCACCTCATCAAGGACAATAGCCAGTCTCCTTCCCACATTCACGGAGGTTATAGCTTCAAAAATTTTAGCTCCCCTTTCATTGAATTGAATCCAGACATAGGGCTCATTAAAAGTAGGATCAATCCTAACTTGAGCATTTTTTAAATATTCACCAGTAAGAAGAGTCTCTTTTTTGAGCAAGATGGGTTGGCGGATAATCTTTCCCGTTAGTTTATCCCTCTCTATCAGAAAATAAAATTCTGTATCTGGTGGAAGATAGGGCCTAAGAGCAGCCCTCCACTCTTCAAGATTTTCCGGATTCTTTATCTTTCCATCCTTCATAAGGGTTGACATAAGAACATTTAGATCAAGCCTTTTCATTGTCTCTTCATCCACAAGCTTGAAGACCAGTTGGGCCGTCTGCCCTACAATTTTTATAGCCCTCTCAGGATCTTTAACTCCTGGAAGCTGTATAACCACCTTATCTGTTCCTTGCTTGGTGATAATGGGTTCTGCAACCCCAAATTGATCAATTCGATTTCTCAAAACCTCAAGAAGCTGATTTACAAGATTTTCCCTTACAAACTTTTCTCTCTCAGATGAGAGGGAAAGAATTAATGTAGGAGACTCTACTCCCCTTTTTTCCTCAAAGATGGAAATTTCTTTAAACTCTGGAAGAATTTCTCTCTTAAAACGCTCAAGATCTTCTTCCCTTTGAAACTTTAAAAAGGCCTTTCCCTTTTCATAGGTTAAACTAAAAAGAAAACCTTTTTTTTCGAGGGTAGACTTTAGATCCTGAAGATAATTTTCAAATTGGGTCTCAAGGGCTTTATCAATATCTGGTTTAAGAACGAGATGAACTCCACCTTTTAAGTCAAGCCCTAATTTGAGCTGGCCTCTGTATATGTATTTGGTAAACCAAGGCGGAAGATCAGGCACAAAGGTAGGAAGTAAAAGAATCCCAGCTATAAGGGTTAATAAAAAAACAAGAAAAATTTTAACCTTTAAAAAGGTTCTCATTTTTCACCTTTTTCGCAATTTAAAACTTCCTGAAAGATCTTCAGATTGAATTTTAGAAGATAGAGAAAATCACCTTCATAATTCTGATCACCTGTGGGAACTTTATAAATTTTAAAGCCCTCTTTTTCTAAAATCTGGCTATATTTTAAATACTCCCATTCAGTGAGAAGAACCCCTTTAATTTTCTTTTTTTGGGCCTCAAGGAGGAAAGCTCTCAGTCTCTTAGGTGTTATTTCCCCGTGATGATGCCCAACAACAAGGGAATTTTCAGATATTCCTGTATCCTTTAAGAGGTAATAGAAAACTCTATGCCCAAGAACATAGAGTTCTTTTTTTGAACATTGGGAAAGAGAGGCATAGGCACTTTCAATCTCTGCAAGTTCCTTTAAAAATTTTTGAAGCCTTTCTCTCCATTTAAGGTAATGAGGATCTTTTTTAATTATTCTTTTTTCCATCAATTCTTCCAGTTTCTCCCTAAGTCTTTTTAGATCAAACCAGAGATGGGGATCTGGCACTTCTTCATCTTTATCTTTCAGAGAAAAAAGTTTGTTTTCTGGGACAAGCTGATAGACCTTTTTAGCAAAAGGCTCTGTTCCAAGGATAGCTACAAGCTCAGCCTTTTTTATCATCTCCCAATCTTTAGGAAGGGGCTCATAAAAATGAAACTCTCCCTTTGGAGGTTGAATAAGATAAAGCTTCTTTTCTGCAAAAATTTCACTAAAAATTTTATAAAGAGGATAGGAAGAGACCACCCAGGTTTCTGCTAAAAGTAAACAAGGATAAAATAGAAGCCCCAAAAAGATTAATCCTAAAAATATTTTTCTTTTTGAAGACATTATACCCTCCTTGAACCCTCAATTTTCCCTCAAATTTTACTAAGATTTTATAAACTTACAAGGCAAATTTTTGTCTTCTTGGCTAATTAATTACTTAGCTGATTAGTTCAAGAGCCTTTACGCGTGCCTAATTTACTAAGCTTTAGAAATGGATACCTATATTTACTTGCCTTTTTTGAAAAGCTTTTTATAATAAAAAAATATGAAACGAGTTAGAGTTTTAATTTCAGGAAAGGTTCAAGGAGTCTTTTTTAGGGCTTACACCAAGGAGGAAGCGGATAAACTAGGAGTTAAAGGTTGGGTCAGGAATCTCCCAGATGGAAGGGTTGAGGCCCTTTTTGAAGGAGAAGATGAGGCTGTAAATGAGATGATTAAATGGTGTCATAAAGGATCCCCTAGCTCAAAAGTTACTAAAGTTGAAGTTTTTGAAGAGCCTTATATTGGGGAATTTAAAGACTTTAAAATTCGCTATTAAAAATGATAAATCCTGAAAGACTCCTTCTTGAATTCAAAAATCTCCTTCAGATTGAAAGCCCCTCTCTAAAAGAGGGTAAGTTAGCTTATTATTTAGCGGATATCTTTGAAGCCCTGGGATTAAAACCTTTTTTTGATACTTCTTCTGAGGCTACAGGGTCAGAGGTGGGAAATCTTATTGTTAAAATTCCTGGAACTATATCTTCCTCTCCTCTCCTTTTTTGTGCTCATCTTGACACAGTTGGTCCCTGTGAAGGGGTGGAAGTAATTGAAGAAAATGGCATCATAAGGAGTAATGGGAAAACCATCCTTGGAGCTGACGACAAAGCTGGAATTGTTATTCTTGTGGAACTTGTTAAAGCCCTTAAAGAAACCCAAATTCCTCACCCTCCTCTTGAATTTGTCTTTACCACTGCAGAAGAAATTGGTCTTCTTGGCGCTAAGAACCTTGATTATCACCATCTTGAAGCTAAAATGGGTTTTGTCCTTGATTCTGAACTTCCAGAAGAGATTATCATAGGAGCACCTTCTTCCTATCAATTTGTCATCAAAATAAAAGGCAAATCAGCTCATGCAGGTCTTGAGCCAGAAAAGGGAATTAACGCCATAAAAATTCTTGCCCAAATTATTACAAATCTTCCTACAGGAAGGATTGATCAGGAAACTACTATGAACATTGGGAAAATTAATGGTGGAAAATATATAAACATTGTACCTGATTTTGCCTTTGCCGAAGGCGAAATGAGAAGCCATAATGAAGAAAAACTTGAAAATTTAAAAAAACAGATCGAGACAACTATAAAAGAGGTAATTGAAACTTACCCTGAGAGGTCCCAAGAACTTCCCAGTGGAGAGGTTAATTTTACAAAGGTTTTTAAGGCCTTTTATATAGAAGAAAAAGACCCTCTTTTAGAGCTTGTCAAGAAAGCTGGAGAAAGAATAGGTTTAACTATAAGGGTAAAGAAAAAAGAAGGTGGCTCTGATGCCAATGTATTTAACGAAAGAGGAATCAAGTGTGTTATTCTTGGAACAGGGATGCAAAAGGTTCATACTACTGAAGAGTTCATTCGTGTAAAGGATCTCTTAACTTCTGCAAGACTTGTTTTTGAGATTGTAAAACTCTGTGGTGAAAATCCTCTCTAAAATTGTAAATTTTTTATTTCCCCAGATCTGTTTTACTTGCAAATCATCTCTTTCCTCAGATGAAATCCTTTTTTGTAAAACCTGTTTTAAAAAGTTACCTTTTGTAAAGAGTTATTGTAAGAGATGTGGAAGGCTCTTTTCCATAGACTTTTCAGAGGTTTTTGAGGAAGATACCCTTTCCTATTGTGGAAATTGCCTTAAAAACCCACCTCCCTTTGAAAGAGTTTTTCTTGGTTTTCACTATAAAGAACCAATAAGTTCTCTTATTCAAAGAGCCAAATTTAGCGAAAATTTTGAGCTTGCCTATCAACTGGGAAGGCTCTTAAGAAAGGCTATAGATGTACCCTTTGAGTTATATGATTATATTCTTCCCGTTCCTCTTTCAAAAAAACGTAAAAGGGAGAGAGGGTATAACCAAAGTCAGCTTATGCTTTGGGGATACGGTGGTTTTTATCTCCCAAAAGAGCTTTTAATTAGAGCACGCCATACAAGGCCCCAAAGTGAACTCAGTCTTAAAGAGAGATTAGAAAATCTTAAAGGAGCTTTTGCAGTGAGAGGCTCTGTTAAAGAAAAAAAGATTTTACTTTTTGACGATGTTATGACCTCAGGGGCAACCCTTTATGAGACAGCCAAGGTTCTCAAAAAGGCTGGTGCCAAAGAAGTTCACCTCCTTGTTTTGGCAAGGGCTTAAAAAACTTGATCTTTTTCGAAAATTTAGTAATCTTACAAAGGTAAATGTGGGAATATAGGCCATCAAGTCTTCAAGAATTTATAGGGCAAAAAAGGCTTAAAAAAGAGCTTGAAGTTTATATTTCTTCTGTAAGAAATAGAAAGGGGATCTTCCCTCACACTCTTTTTATTGGCGCTCCTGGTCTTGGTAAGACTACTCTTGCCAGAATCATTGCCTTTGAGTTAAAAAGAGAGCTGAAAATTACTACTGGGCCAGTTCTTGATAAACCTGGAGCGGTGGCTGCCATTCTTACCAATCTTAAAGAGGGGGAAATCCTCTTTATTGATGAAATTCATCGGATGCCTAAGCCCTGTCAAGAAATTCTTTACTCAGCTATGGAAGATTTTGCTCTTGATATACTCATTGGTAAAAATCAGAGTGCCAAAACCCTAAGACTTACTTTACCAAAGTTTACTCTTATTGGAGCAACCAATAAACCCAATCTCTTGCTTAGCCCTTTAATCGACAGATTTCAGCTTTCCTTTAAGCTGGATTATTATCAAGAGGAGGAGCTAAAGGAAATTCTTATTATGGTTGGTAATTCCTGGGGACTAGAGCTTGAGGAAGAGGTGGCATTAAAACTTGCCAGGGCTAGCAAAGGCATTCCCAGACAAGCCCTTAATCTCCTTAGAAGACTTAAAGAATTTACACATCATAAATATCCGGAAGCAAAAAGCTTAAGAGTTACTTCCCAGGATCTTTCTGAATTTTTCAAACTTCTTGACATTGATGATTGGGGATTGACCCCTGAGGACAGAAGATGTCTTTTCACTTTATATAGGGACTTCAAAGGTGGTCCTGTTGGGCTTGCAACTCTTGCTCTATCCTCTCGCATAAGCCCTGAGGAGCTTGAAAGTCTCTACGAACCTGCCCTAATCCGTATGGGCCTTATGGCAAGGACAAGACGAGGAAGAGTTATTACCAAGCTTGGCGAAAAATATCTCAAAGAAAAAAATCTACTTTATGTCTCTTTTTAAAAATAGTCCCTGGGATCTTGTCAAAAAAAAGGGAGTTGAAAAGATTGTAGGAATCACAGCCTATGATTATATCTCGGCAAGAGTTTGTGAAGAGGCAGGGATGGATTTTATCCTTATTGGAGATTCAGCAAGTATGGTTATACTTGGGCATCCTGATACCTTTCCTATAACTATGGAGGAGATGCTTGTCTTTTGCCAAGCTGTCTCAAGGGGGGCTCCAAATACCCTTCGTATAGGAGACATGCCTTTTATGAGCTATCAAATTTCTCCTGAGCAAGCCATTTATAATGCAGGAAGACTGGTAAAGGAAGGACGTTGTCATGGAGTAAAGGTTGAGGGTGGATTTGAGGTTGTACCTATAGTGAGATCCATTGTCAAAGCTGGGATTCCTGTTCTTGCTCACATAGGAGTTACCCCTCAAAGGAGTATGGAACTTGGAGGCTTAAAAGTCCGTGGGAAAGACTTTGACACAGCGAAAACTCTTCTTGAAGAAGCTCTTGCCTTAGAGGAGGCAGGAGCCTTTGCCCTGATTTTAGAATGTGTGCCTTCGGAGCTTTCAAAGCTTATAACTGAAAAGCTAAAAATTCCTACAATTGGGATAGGAGCTGGCCCTTTTACTGATGGGCAAATTCTTGTTTTACACGATGTCTGCGGCCTTTATCCTGAAATGCGCCCCAAATTTGTAAAAAGTTACCTAAAAGGGTTTGAACTTTTCAAAGAAGCCTTAGAGACTTATAAAAGAGAGGTAAAAGAAGGGCTTTTCCCTGAAGAAAAACATTCCTTTAAAATCAATCCTGAAATTCTTGAGAGATTGAAAAATGATTAAAGGTTTTCGTGGAACAAGTCTTGTTGACTATCCAGGTAAAGTTGCCTCAGTGATCTATACTTATGGCTGTAATTTTCGCTGCCCCTATTGTTATAATATCGAACTTGTGCTTCCGGACTTTTATCGAGACTTACCAGAGATACCGGAAGAGGATGTTCTTGAAAATTTGAAGAAAAGAAAAGGATTTATTCAAGGGGTTGTTATCACAGGAGGAGAACCTACCCTTTGGGAAAGAAAACTTCGTTCTTTAATAGAGAGAATTCACTTTGAGATTGGCCTGCCTATAAAACTTGACACCAATGGTTCTACCCCTCACCTTATAAAAAAATTGTTAGAAGAGGAGCTTCTTGATTATATCGCCCTTGACTTTAAAAGCTCACCTAAAAAATATCCTCTCTTGGGTGGAGACTTTCAAAAAGTAAAGGAAACTCTTGCTATCCTTAAAGATTTTTCAGAAAAGGTAGAAATTCGCATTACCCTTTATCCTCCTCTTGTTACCTCTGAAGATTTAGAAGAGATGCTCCCTTATCTTTCAGAATTTAAAAATATTGCCCTTCAAAAATATCTACCTGAAAAAAACCTCTCTGGTAAAAGCGTTTCTCCCTATTCAGAGGAAATCTGCGAGAGTTTTTATGCCTTTATTAAAAAACACTTACCCCAGGCAAATCTTCTTAGGAGATTTTGAAGTAATTAGCCTACCAAACCTCTTAAAGACCATGGGAAAGGCGTTGATCAAACCTCAAAGAGTGCAAGCCTTTACTAATCTACTCAAAAGGTTTAACTACTTAGTGGCTGGCAGATTATGTTACAAGCTAAAGATGGCTAGACAGCCTTTTGGATAAAAATAGATGTGTAGAAGGGACTAACTTTGGAAGAGAGAATAGTAAAGCTAAATAGTGCATCAGAGAATCTATCTGGAAAGTATGTGCTCTACTGTATGGAGGCATCTCAGAGGGAGGAATTTAACCACGCCCTTGAGTTTTCTGTAATGATGGCTAATCGCTACAAAAAGCCTTTGGTTGTAGCCTTTTTTGTAACAGATCGCTACAGGTTTTCTAACGTGAGATACTACCGCTTTATGCTGGAGGGCATCCTAAAGACCAAAAGAGAGATAAACCAAAGAGGCATAAAGTTTCTCATAAAGAAAAGTACCTTCGTAGAGGGATGTACAGAGCTTTCAAAGTCTGCGGTCTTGGTGGTATGCGACAAAAACTACCTTAGGACACAAAGGCGCTGGAGAGAAAAGCTTGCAAATCTCTTGGACATTCCAGTTTATGTAGTAGAGAGCGATGTAGTAGTGCCCATAAGTCTTGTATCTAATAAGGCAGTGCCTTATGCTTTTATCTACAGAAAGAAGTTAAAAGGTCTTTTGGAAAAGTTCCTCAAGCCTGTTGAGAGGATAGAACCCTTAATTAAATCGGACCACATGGATTTAGAGAGTCTTGAGGCAGAAAGGGTTGAAGATCTTCTTAATCTTTTGCAGATAGACAAGAGTGTAAGCACTGTAGAGCGCTTTTATGAGGGTGGTACAGACCAAGCCAAAAGAAGGCTCAAAGACTTTATAGAAAACAAGCTACCCCACTACGAAGAAAAAAGAAACGACCCCGCTTACGAGATGACATCAGACCTTAGTCCCTACCTTCACTTTGGACAGGTATCTCCTATCTATGTAGCTCTTGAGGTGCTAAGATTTTATCCTGCTGATGATCCTAATGTGCAAGCTTTCTTCAACGAGCTCATAATATGGCGTGAGCTTGCACGCAACTTTTGCTGGTATAATCCCTATTACAACTCTTACGAGGGAATACCCCGATGGGCAAAAGAAACATTGGAAGAACATGCAAAGGACCCAAGAGAATACATATACACTCTTGAGGAATTAGAGTGGGCAAAAACCCATGACCCTTACTGGAACAGTGCTCAGATGGAGCTTCTTAAAAAAGGGAAGATACACCCCTATATGAGGATGTACTGGGCAAAGAAGCTTATTGAGTGGACATCCCATCCTAAAGAGGCCTTTGACATAGCCTGCTATCTTAATGACAAGTATGCTCTTGACGGTAGAGATCCCAATGGCTACTCTTCCATCTCTTGGTGCTTTGGGACCTTTGATAGACCATGGCCCGAAAGAAAGGTTATGGGTAAAGTGCGATACATGAGTCAAAAATCCCTAAGGGAACGCTTTGATATGTCTGTATACCTAAAGCGTGTGGAGGCTCTCTAAAATGAAGTTTAAAAAGGCTTACCTTAGCCTTTCAGAGAAAGATCTCATTTGTGTGGCTTTATGACTTTTAGTAGTTTTTCTTAAAAATTTGGTTATAATATAGAAGAAGACTCCCTAAGGAGGAATTTCAATGGATCTTACTAAGGTAGTAGAGACTTTGAGAGATATAATTCTTAGTGAGTTAAGGGAGGAGTTTAGGAGCTTTAAGGCAGAAATTAACGGTCAGCTTAAAGGTTATGCTTTAGCTCTCGAGAGTCTTAACGGCAGAATGGGAAATCTGGAAAATGAGCTTAGAAATTTAAGGCAAGAATTGAGAGAAGTTAGAGCAGAGCTTAAAGCAGAAATTGCTCAAAATACACAAAGAATTGACGAAATTAATAAAAGAATTGACGAAACTAACAAAAGAATCGATGAAGTTAGAGCAGAGCTTAAAGCAGAAATTGCTCAAAATACACAAAGAATCGATGAAATTAATAAAAGAATTGACGAAACTAATAAAAGAATTGATCATCTATATTTGG
>ERZ1669249.100-NODE-100-length-49740-cov-8.851967_pt1 | contig 49740 bp, 50 predicted proteins | sample MGYA00579293_ERZ1669249 | MGnify/ENA primary metagenome ERZ1669249 (study PRJEB41166, sample SAMN08046057) | hot springs metagenome | biome: hot spring; feature: neutral hot spring; material: thermophilic sediment; isolation source: thermophilic sediment from... | reverse complement strand
CCACCTCCCGCTAGGTGGTTAGAAGCAGATCAAAGGCATTTATCATTAAACCGGATAAACCGAAAACAACCTTCATCTGCAGGGCAGTTAAAGGTCAGAGAGCCTCTCGTTCGTATGTAAGTGCTTAAAACATCAACTTACCTTTTATTCTTAGATCCTTAATAATCCCCTCAAGTCTTGTAGAGGCTTTCTTAATTAAATCGTTGCCTATGCTTAAGACCTCGCCACCGTCTACTAGAATATTATCGCCGACTATTACTGACTCGACTTTAGGGCGACCAGTTAACACAGCATTTACTAAGGCATTAACTGAGTTGAGGAGAGGCCATCCAGGGGGCTCTGATAGATTCAGCATAACTAGATTCGCCTTCCTACCCTCCTCAATGCATCCCATATCATTAAATCCTAGGGTAGATGTGGTTACAGTAGTGATGCTAAATAGTAGGTCAAGTCCTTTATGTCCTAGTCGAAGTAATTCCTTTGAAACATCTATTAAGTCGTATGTGAAGAGGTCGCCAATGCCTAGACCTTGGATAGACCTCCATAGACCTAACGTTCTGTAAGTCCTAACTACGTTCCAGCCATCAACTACATCTACGTAAGGATCTATGAGGACTAAGCGATTTCTATCTAAGTTACTTAAGGAAGCTAATTCCTTAAAACCTATGAAGAAGCTTTTCACATCATATTCATTAATGGTTCTAAGAACTTCTTCATCTAATCCACCATACACTGCAATTCCTCCATAGATGTTATTGACCCTACCATGCCATCTTTGCATAATTAACTTAAGCTCATGCAATGGGTCGTAGTCCCTTAACTTAATATTAATTGGAGGAGCTAGGACAGCATTTAACCCGGCATCATTAGCTGCCCTAGCTATATCATCTAGGAATATATCCGAGATCATTAAAGTGGTAACCCCCCTGTAGAGTAAGTCAGTAAATGCAAGAAGTGATGCATAATATACATCAGTCCTAGTAAGTACTGATAAGTACTCATTAATATCGCTAGAGCTGACATACGGTAAGGCGTATCTGATAGGATATGTAGCGATCTTGGTGAAGCCGGATGAGATGCCTGGCATTACGAGCCTGCCCTTACCGCTCAGCAGTAGTTCAGGATATTGATACTCCTCAGGTATCTCCCCCTTACCCACTGATTCTACAACTCCATTATTTACGAATATGTATCCATTATCGATTATTAATTCATGCTTAGATGAAAGGGTTAGTATCGTTGTGTTACTTATTAGTATTTTAACCACTTCTAGCAACCCTCGACAACTTATTATTTAAGCCGTTAATTAAGGTGTTTCTCTACTACTTATTCGCTGGATGGATGAATATTTGATGCCCTAACCTAGCTACGTTAGTGACCCAGCATCTAATGGGCATCCCCCTCCTCTCCATGTAATTCGTTAGGGAAGACTTGACGCTTAATGCCTTAGCGTAGCTATCAACGAATCCGTAGGTTGTCGGGCCCCAACTACTCTGACCTAAACCTCTTACCCCTTCATTCTTCATGAAGTTTATTATGTCATCTATAACTTCATGAGCATATATACCTCCCTGGAACTTGCTGAAGTATCGGCCAGTGAGTAATTGGATATTGGTTAATGCTTGGGTGAATTCGTTGAAGTCCTTAAATACCAGGGCAGTAGTTAATTTGATGAATTCCCTATACAACTCGCCTTGCTTATCAAACGCGTCGACATGTTCCAGTATACTGCGTTCCTCGCCCTCACTTAGGCCTTTAATCCCTTCAGGTATCGCTACGATTAAATACCAGTCACTAGGCACATCACTAACATGCAGTAATTTAGGGATGGCATCATTTCCATCCACCCTTAAGCCGCTATCAACTACTAGATTACCGTACATGAATGAGTATATGCCCACACCCGAAATCTTCCTGCCTAAGAGCTTAATTAAATCGCTTAGGTTAAACCCTAAGTTAAAGTGTGTTGAGATGGCTGAGTAAGCGGTTAGTACCATCCTGGTCTTACTCCCTAGGCCCACGTTATGATCTACGAAGCCATTAACTACTACTTTGACTCTATCCCTACCAACCACATTAATTACCTTCCTAATCAACTCCTTGCTTAAGTCTGTAGGAGCTTTAATCTCTAACTCGTGCGAGTCGCTTACTGAGACCTTAACGTAGGGTTCATCTATGGAAATACCTATCGATCCGTACATATATGGATGATCGTAGAACCTATAAAACCCTAGATGTAGCCTGTATCCGGCCTTAACCTCAGTTACCTTACTGCTCGATGAGTACACCCTCTGAACACACCCTAAGTAAATTAATTAATCTCTTAGCCCATTTAAACTTCCTCAACTTCATGAGCGTGGCATTTAAGTCGCTGACCATCCAGGGCTTTGAGTACCTACCGACAACACCGCTATCGAGGTCAAACCCTAGGAACTTAATGTACTTGGCTCCAAAGTAGTAAGCTAAGTAGGCGGCTCTATCACCATCAGTAAACCCACCATACATCTTAATACCGCCATAAGGAATGCACTGAGATGTCCCAATGACAGGGCCTCTAACCAACTTCACGTACTTAAGGAGCTTATCAATGTTATCTCCATGAGCGTGAATCACGTATATGATGTCCCTATAACGTAGTTCATCGGGATTTAATCCATCTAAATCAGTTACCACGACGTCTGGAAGATATCCTGCATCTAAGCAGCACCTCAATGCGCCGTCAGCAGCTATTAGTACGTCGAAGTCGTTGCTCAAATTCCTTAATTCATCTATGCATTTAGGCCCTGCACCAACCACATACGCTTTTGAGTCCTTCATTAGGTCCTCTAAGTATCCTTCAACCACATACGGTTTACTTAAGTCTCTAATTAGTTCGCTGAGGACTACGGTTGCTTGGTAGTCATATACGTAGCTTAAGTTAAGGTCTAAACGTATGTAGTCATAGATATGCATCCATACATTAATACTCCTTAAATTACATGAGTTCATCGCTACCTACACATAAATGGTTTATACGCTTAAATCTAATTTTAATCTCCGGGTGCGTTAGAATAGCTGATGAGTGCAACATAATTAACGTATATCTGCGTTACGGGCATCATGAGGCATTAGTTACTACTGTAGATATCCAAGGACGTGTTAATACGGCTCCCATGGGCATCGAATTACTTAACGTAGAGGGCCATAATTACATCCTAGTACAACCATATATAAATACTGAAACGTATAGGAACTTGCTTAACACTAGGGAGGCGGTAATTAACGTAACGAGCGATGTTATGCTATATTACTACTCACTATTTAATCCAAGTAGACTCGGGTATGAGAGCTCAAGATGCGTTAGACCGCCTAGGATTTCAGGCTATGTTGACTTATACGTAGAGGGCCTAGTAGAGGAGGTGAATATAGTTAATGATAGGGCCTACATAAAGTTGAAGCCGCTACTCTGCGTTAGGGGCTGTGGAAGCAACTTAGCCTTCAGTAGGGCTAATGCGTTAGTTATTGAGGCCTTAACTCAATATACTAAATTACCTGCATTAATTTCACTAGGGTATTTAGATGAGGTTAGGAGGAGGTTTGAGGTCGTAAAATATGCGCGTGAGGTCGTAGGACGCATAGGAAATAAGGACCTGGTAGAGGTAGTTGAGGTAATATACCATAAGTGCCTAGATGTGGTAAGGAATTTACTCATATAAGAGGCTGCAGTTGCAACTGAAAGCCTAACCATTTATGGCTGGGATGAGGGCTTGAAAGCTTTTTATCCTACACCCCCTAGCGCTGGTAGTATTAAGATACAGATGGAGGCCTCTGGCTGCCTGGTTGCCTTCTAAATGAAATATTTAAACCTGGATAGATGCTGGGAACCCCCTGACCTGAAGGGCGGGGGAGGAGATCAGAGATATGGCAGAATAGATTGAGGGTCAGAGCAGCGATCTGCCAATCAATTCATAAGTACTCATTAATTCCCTTATAACATATAGCACCTTTACCTCCAATACATTGCCTATACCACCTAGTTCATCAACCACCTTAGCTAATTCCCTGTTATCTGCGACCCTAACTTTAAGTAGTACTTGGTACTCTCCTGATATCTCATATGCCTCACTAATGCCTGAGACGTTAATGATGTTCCTTAGCGTTTCTTCATAACCCTTAGGCGATATCTTTAACATAATATATGCTACTATGTTAACTCCCAACTTACTTAAGTCCACATCCACGGTAAACCTCCTAAGGACACCTAACTCACTTAATTTTTTAATCCTAAGATAAACAGTTGACTCGCTAAGGCCTAAATCCTCAGCTATCCTCCTATACGATGTCCTACTGTTATTAATTAAAATCCTCAGGATACCTCTATCGATTTCATCGATTACTTCATAACGCTTAATCGAACTAACTTTAAATCCCTAAACAACTAAATCTATGGCCCTATATAAGTTATGTCCTTCACTCTAACTTCATAATCATTATTAAGGTTCTAACCTCTTTTTATCCCTTGGGAATAGCGTTACTTCCCTTACATTACTTCTTCCGCAGATCATTAGGGCTAATCTATTTAAGCCCATGCCCCATCCTGCATGTGGTGGTATGCCGTAATCGAACCACTTAAGGAAGTAGTTGAAGTTCTCTGGGTTTAAGCCCTTCTCCTTTAATCTGCTAATAAGTAATTCCTTCTCATGAATTCTAGAGCTACCTGAGGCTATTTCAAGGAAGCCATATATGAGGTCGAAGGATTCGCTATACTCTGGGTTATCGCTACATGGCCTAGTATAGAATGGTCTTAACTCTGAAGGCCATTCAGTTATGAAGTATATCTCCTCATCTACTTCCCTAGAAAACATCCTTAGCTCCGGGGTCGATATATCGACCGCTTTACCGACGTTAGTGCCTCTCTTACCTAAGGTCTCAATAACGTCTACATATTTAAATCTCTTAAACGGTAATCTAACTTGAGGTAATTTGTGGTTAAGTAGCTTTAACTCCTTAGAGCATTCCTCATCTACGTTCTTAATTACCCTGAAAATTACCTTTTCAAGGACCTCCATGACGTCTTCGTAGTTAGCGAAAGCCATCTCGATATCGACGCTAATGAATTCGGATAAATGATAAGGCGTATCTGACTCTTCAGCGCGCCATGCTGGAGCTATTTCAAATACCCTTTCAAATGCCCCAGCCAATAGCTCTTTATATAGCTGTGGGCTCTGTGCTAAAAAAGCCTCCTTTCCAAAGTAAATAACTGGGAATAGGGCTGCACCACCTTCGGTGGCCGATGCTATTATCTTGGGAGTAAATACCTCAATAAATCCACTGCTATATAATTCCTCCCTGATTGCCTTAACGGCCACCGAGATTATCTTGAATATGGCCCTAGACTCATCTCTGCGCAGGTCTAAGGGCCTCTCACGTAGTCTAGTATCTAGGTCGGCTTTAACCTTACCGCTAACATCCAGCGGTAATGGTGCCTTAGCAACACTATGTACCATTATATCTTTAGGCACTATTTCATAACCGCTAGGAGCTCTAGGATCCATCTTTACAATACCCCTAATGCTAACTACCGATTCATGGGTTAATTCATAGAATCTATTAACTAATTCCTCGGGGTCGTCTTTACTGATAACGACCTGTATTAATCCGTCTTTATCCCTAATGATTAGGAACTTCTTCCCACCTAAGTCCCGCTTGCTGTGAACCCAACCAGCGATGACAACCTCATGACCGCTTAAGGATTCATTGATCTCGCTTGAGAGGTGGGTCCTAAACTTCATATGCTACTCCGCCCTAATTCTAACGCCCCCACCTATTAAATTACTTAATACCTCCTCAATAATCTCCTTGCTTGCCGGCAAGTACCTGCTATCGCTTCTAGGTATTCTAACTATATACTGGGTTGAGCCGTCTGGGAGCCACAACGTATTTATTCCGGACACCCTAGCAGGCATTATTAATTGACTTACTATGTGCTTTATATTTCCAGTGGACTTATCTATGACTCTAACCTTAAGGTTTAACAATTCAGAAAGCCGTCTATCCAACCTGTTAATTAATCTAGGATTAACTATTGAATCCGCGAACTGAAGCATCACCACTAGGAAGTTATCCACCCTCACAGCCTTATAGTAAGTTGCATTTTTAAGTAACTTAAATTCAGGGTCATCCTCTAATTCAAGGAGTACCTGCATAACGTCCACCTCATACGGCTCAACAGCCCCAGTACTAACTAAACCTTGACATCGAGGACATAACACGCCAGACTTAACGCATATCTGATCTAGCGGAATCTTCACTACGGATCAGCTCACCGCTCTGCATTACTTCCTAAAAAGGATAATACCAATAACTTAAAAAGCTTTTTATAGTCCCCTACCTAGACAAGATCTTTTATTGGTTGTTGTATCTAGGAACTTCCGTCATCAGTCTTTTGATTACACATTAGACTGCCTAACACTCCTCCAACTTTAATGCTATGGACATGTACATGACTAGTGCACTATCTAATCTGCATTACTTCATGATGTATATAAACCCTAATTGAAGTTGAGCTTCGTAGCGGGCTGTAGGTGAATTGCGATGATTTAACTTATGGGGTCGTTGGAGGTCATCGGGCTAATGGATCTTAATTTATTTATATCTCTATATTGGCATGTAGCCTCCTTAAATCTTCTTCGGTCTTACCCAACCTAATCATTAATTCGGGTATCAAGGCGTCTAAGAGCACCATGGCAGTCAACTCAAATAATGTGCCTAGGGGTGCTAGTGGTTCATAGATGCCCATTAATTGCCTCAGGTGGTAGTCGTTCTCGCTACTTACCTTAGTCCTACCGGGTATCTCGACAACCAAGTCTGCCAGGTTAGCTAATGGTGAATTAATGTAAGTTGTCAGGGCCACTACCTTAGCGTTAACGGACTTAGCCGCCTCAGCTACTGTAACCACTAGCCTGGTCCTACCTGACCCCGATATGGCTACTAATACGTCATTGGCCCTAAGCGGCGGCACTATCGTGTCGCCTAAAACGTATACATTAAAACCTAGATGCATTAACCTCATGGCGAAGGCCCTACCTATTAAGCCGGATCTACCGGCACCGACGACTAATACCTTCCTTCCCTCATTATAGGTGGCTAGGAGTAAATTTATGAAGTCCTCAAACTGAAATTCCTTTATATTTTTAGTGGAGTTCAATATGTACGTAGCTATGGTGAATACGGACTCCTTAAATACCTTAATCCTATATCCCGTAGGAAATTAAGTTTAAGAGATAATTTAAATCTATCTTATGTTAGAGGCTTTTACGCCCTTCTTAGTGCCTAACTTGCTTCTAGTCGTCTCTAAACGCCTTTAGTAGCTATTAGGTACGCTGAGGCGGTGTCGAGGATCATTAAACCGTATTGGCCGCTGGTTCCATAGATCCGCGGTGCTTTGGGTCCTAAGCAACTGCGGTGAGGGCTCGCGGGCGGCGCGATGAGCCACATGCAGCGATCAAAGGTAATTAAAAATGACGAGAGGTCGCGGTATGTGGGGAACGCTAGATAGCGATCCTCTAGGTAGTCGGCAGTCTTTAAGGTACTATATCCCTTAAATAACCTACGCTATAACGAATGATGGATAATAACTATCAACGAGTAGGAGAGCTCTAGTACTAGTGAAATACTAGTGAGATGGTTATACGGATTAAGCATCGCTGAGGTTATATCCCCTACATCATAAGTTACTAGAGGTAACGATGTTCGACATCACTTGGGTTTACTTAAGTATTTAGCTAGGTGGTTGATGAAGCTTACTACTTTATCCTTCTCGTTGCCTTTAAACCATGAAATCAATTCTTCGGATGTAGGTGGGTTGTTCATTCCTAACTTCCTTGAGAAAGCAATTAGTGTTGCAAGGAATGAATTAGCGAGTAGCTCGCTGCCTAATACCTTAACTAACAACATGTAAAACGTTTGGGGGTCATTGATAACTAATTCGTACACGTCATTACAGTATTGAGAGAACCTAATCCTGAAGGCGATATGATATAGTGGACCAAAGGTGTAGTCAAGCCATGAATCAATAACCCTCATAACGTGGTTCCTTACTTTTTGGTTTTGCATATAACCACCGACGCATAATAGTACGTAAATCTCAAGATCCCTAGGTTGGTATTTAACCCAATGTAAATAAGCTTTGTTGTAATTGTAAGTTATCTAGGCTTAATTATCAACCATGATAGCTATGTAATACCGTAGTTGGAGACCGTTGTTTAAGTGATTTTGGATTTCTCCGGCTATTTCGGATCTTCAAGAGCATCTTAGTATGAGCACATGTGATGCGCTATGCCTACCTAATCCCATCGCTAGCCAACCGAGGCGCTTATATAACAGGGCCACCATGTACGCGTTGGGGCCTGTGAGCTGCTGCCCGCCGATGGCCGGGGCCGCGGGCAGGAGGGGATCGAAAGGTGGGGTGAACCCATGGAAGCAAAAATAGCAAAATAATGGGCATGGGCAACCACTTCTTTACGGACTCATTAATAATTTATTTATAATGTGGGTTAATTCCCTTAAATTATTTATCTCATAATAATTGGTGATCTTTAGTTCGCTAAGTAATTTACTGCATGAGCTACAATTAAATAACACAGGATATCCGACGACCTTAAAGGCGCTTACATCCCAATCAGCATCACCTACATAAATAAAGTACTTAGGTGACATCCCAAATAATGTAGCTAATTTGTAAATGACTGCATCCTTCCTAAGCGGATTAACGACTTCGATTCCGTAGGGAAGCAAACAGCCGTTATTATCGAAGAGCAACTTATTAGCGTATATCGTTGTAATACCTAGTTTGCTTCCAACAAGCTCTGCTAGAATATCTATCCCACCGCTAACTATAGCTGTTTTAACGCCTAAGTTATGGAGGTAGTTACATAATTCATCTGCACCGTCATTTAAGGTCAGTACTTTAAATGCCTTAATCACCTCATCACGTTGTATGCACCCCTTCGACGTAAGTAATTTCAAGTCCCTACGCATCCACTCATCATACGTTATTACTCCCTTGTAGAATAGTTCCACATTAACCCTCCTGTAGTCGTCATCCTGAACTCCGAAGTAGCTATGTAGGTACTCCCACGAACTCTTAATAGGTACGAGGACGCCGTCTAAGTCAAAAACCACTGCTAGCCTCCTCTTCAACATGCACTATCACGATTTATATAGTTATAGACGTAGAATAAATATGTTAATTGCGCTGAAGAGCCTACCACATCAGTATAGTCATTCTCGGCGCGCTACCTTATCGCGAAGGGCGTTCATGAAGTTAATTAAGAACTCATCGATTGATGCGGGAGCTCCCTTGCTCTCCAACGAGTTAATTAGTAAGCCACATAAGTTAGTACCGCTTTTATCAAGCACTCTAAGATATATTTCGGAGATACATAGATTGTTCAACTCTGTTAATGCCTCTATCATCTCTAATCTCTGCCTCATAATCCGTGCTAATTCAGCCGTATACGCAAGTACTAGGATATCTACTAAGCACTCTAAATTCTCAAACTTAAGTAAAGACCTAATCACATTCTTACTGCTGCTTACGATATTGAAAATCGCCTTCTTAATTAACTCCTTAATTCCCGCAACGTTTCTTAGGTAATGCAAATGCTTTAATTCATCTATTAATTCATCTATATTAATTCCATAATTCATCAACCATTTATTCACGCCTTCAAGCTCCGTAATTGCTTCCCCTAGGGCACTCCATCCACTTGATAAATTGATACTTAATTCAGTAAGTGCTGTAATTAATGAGTTAAAAGCCTTAGATATTAAGGGGATTAAGTGGCTAAGGGTTTCAACTACGGAGGCATAGTTGATCCTTAACTCTACAACTCTACATACATCCCTAATTAGATTCATGTAGGGTTCTGAGGCGCTGACCCTTAGCTCCTTTCCATCAACTATAAGTAGTAGTTCATTACCTACGAGTTCAATTCTCCTTATGGACTCGATACTGACATCGCTTACTATATTACCCTCTAAGCTATACACCAGCAATTTATTGTTCAATATAGAGATACTACATTGAATTACCTCCCCATCTAAGTAGCATCTAGCTAGTACCACTTAATTCCCTCTTAATGACTCTACCATCATAAACAACGCCCCCTCTACTACTTAAATATATGCTTAGAAGCCAGCTAAGTACGTTACTCGGTAGAGGTATTTCATCGACATTAATGGAACCATCTATAGAGAGCCTATCATCAAGGTATTTAATAAAGAGAGATAAATACTTCGCTCTCTTAATGGTAATGTCGATTAGCTTAACATATCCAAGTAACTCACTTAGAGGCTTCAATTTACTATTCACTAGGTACTCCACCAATTCCCTGCAAGGTCTATCGATGTAAGTCAGCAATTCATTAACAGCAGCACTTACATCGCTTTTACGTGTTGTGAGGTAATCTAATTTAATGTCCTTAAGATCGATTAAATTACTCATCTCCAATTCCCTAACATGGACTTCGTTATTAACTGCATCTAAGAACCTAGTCAAATTATCTCTCAACGCCATACATACCTCCCTAATATTGAATAACGCTCTAATCGGAGTTACCCCGAACTCTGGCAACACCTTAAATGTTTCACGTAGGTTGTTTAGAGCGGTTAATACTTCCGAACTACTCATGTCCTTGAACGAATTAATCAACGCCTCTAAATCCCTGCCTAACTTAGTTAAATTGCTGTAGGTGGTCATCACCTCATCTTTAAATTCACTATGTACCTTATCGATGAATTCCATGTAGATCTTAATGACGTCGAGCATGACCAAATCCTCAGAGCACTTTATCGGCGCATTAACGCTATATGCTTCCTTCCCCAGGACCTCGCGATAATATGTTGATATAACGCTTAATACATTTCCGCATAAGTCGCATAATCTCTTTAGTACTTTCTTTAATTTAAGTAATGCATCGGGCAACGCCTCTAAATCATTAACTCCCTCTAAGTGTTTAAGCATGTCCGATACATGGCTATCCATCAACCCTGAGGTAAGTGCGATGCTATTGTATAAATTCTTAACATCATTAACTAAGCTCGCGAATTTATTTAATAAAGAATTCTTAATGCTATTTAAGGACTTACTTAATTCGGTATCTAACCTGTTTAATACTTCATTGATGCGTCTAGCTGTTGTCAAGGACTTACTTAATTCCCAACTAATGTTGTCTAATTCCTTAGAGATTTTAGTTAATGAATCCTTAACCTCGTTAATGCTTAGCCTCGTTGAGGCGTCGCTAACTTCCTCAATAACTGAGGCATATAAATTTAAATCGCTTCTTAAGCTATTAATCATCGACATAGCCTTAGATCTCAGTACGTTCGATCTTGTTAGCATTTCATTAAAGGCATTAAGTAGGGCGAATATCGATGCAGTTAAAGGCACAACCACTAAGTACCCATAGCGGGTTGCCTGCGGAACTGAAATGACGTTTTGAGAAACTATAACCACGGTTAATACGGCCGCCACGCATAGTACGTACGATGTAGCGGTACGAATTAGTATGTCCCTAAGCCCATAGGCTTCCGGTAAGAACCTCTTTTTAATGAGTAAGTACATGCAACCTACTAAGGTGTATATAAGTATTATCGACATGAAGAACATAGCAGGCTTTAATTCAAAGCCAGGTAACATGTAGGTCATATTAAGCATGCTTATATTTGGTACGAACTTGATGTTGGTTATTAGGAGGGGTAGGATTAGGTAGGGCGCATATATAGACATTAATGATACGGCATATATTATTAAATCCTCTAGACTATTAGACAACACCATATAAGCAGCTATTAAGGCTGGTGAGGCATAACCCGTAGGATCTAACATAGCCACTGGTAGTGATGCAATTATAAGTATATGGGGCACTATAAAGCCATGTCGCTGTCTCATTACTAAGAATGCTGGGATGAAATTAGTTGCCGATATTGCCGCCAATATTAATGAAATGTAGTATGGATCTAATGGACTTCTAAATGCCACTCCTGATACGCTATAACCGAAGATAAGAGCTACAGATAACGAAATGTACGATAATGCTACACTCTTCCTTATATCTTGGGAGAAAATGTAAAAGTAGGTGATTATCAATATGACAGCATATGCTGTGGAAAACAACATTAGCTGAGCCGTACTTATGCCTCCGCTTAATACGTATAGTAGTAGCTCAAACACCAAGACAAATACTATTAGCTGCAGCAGCTCTATAAATCTCACTTAAGGCCCACCATATATGTCAATTTATCGACATTTATATGTAGACGAAGCTCTCCAGATACATCATATATCTTATGGATGTACCTCCTGAGGGATTTAATTAAGTGCCCTCTGGGCTCTATGGTTATTACCATGGATTCGTATTGGCCCTTAATCTCCGAAATCCTAATTAAGTCCCTAGATATCCTTCTAAAGGCCTCAGAATCAACATGTAGAATAAGATCCTTGGTTATAAGGAGTAATGATTCATTAATGTAGGGCTCATAATCGCCTATCAAGTGATGTAAGAATTTAATGGTATTCACTAAATTCCCAAAGACCTCTAACTCAATGCCGGGAAAACATAAAATCATACCTAATTTACCATAGGCGTCTAGGTAAGTACTAATCTCACTATAGTTGTCTAATAATGCATTAATACACGATCTTAAGGGATCTATGCCTTTAATTAGCCTCAAATACGTGAATAATTTATCGCTCGTAACTAATATCGAGTTACTAAGTCCCCCCTCAAGAACCATGGCGATGTAGATTAAGGCATTTAAGGCATCATTATCACTTAACATGCTCGGAAGCCTCATTAAAGTAAGTACATTACATCTACTATTCAAATCTTTAACTTCCTTAAGCAACTCATACGTTACATATAGGCTATACGGTTCGGTGCTGATTATCACCAAGGCATTCATGATATCGCTAATGATGTGCGGCTTAACTTTATTAATCGAATCAATTATGAGATGGTTCTTGGAAAGATTGATCCATAGGCCATCTAAATTAAGCTTAGGTAATGTAATTACGTTACCCTCATTTGGTGTTACGTTATCTAACAATATATATAATGTACTACTACCTAGGCGATCTCTTAAAACCCTATACTCATCTAAGGATGAGGTTATTACGACATTAACATACGACTTAACATCAGTGGAATCTATTAGGCGAAATAATCTGTCTAGATACTGACTCATCAACATCACCATTAAATAATTCAATAATACATTAATAACTCCACATCCTTATTTTTCCTCTAAATGCTTTTATTACTTAGATGTGTGATGCATTCCTAAAACACGATAATGCTTAAGAGTATACGATCTACTATCTAAATTAGATGATGAGGGAGGTGATCTCAGATGGGTGAAGATGGATGCAACCGCCTGATTTCTTAGACAAGTTAATGGCGCTCTATGAAAGGCTCAGCAAAAGGCATTGCATCAACCTAGATGATGTAGGGGTGTATGAGGTAATTAATTACCTGCTTGAAAACGGTGTATTACATAGAGGCCTTAACCGTGAGTTATGCGTTAAATCTAGGGTTAAGTTCGCCTTAGAGTTAATTAGATTAGGTAGTGATGTAGAGAGGGTAGCCCTCTCACTCGACTGGCGGGATTTTGAGGAATTAATTAGCGAGTGCTTAATCATGAATAATTATCTAATCATTAAGAACCTTAGGTTCGGGGTTAAGAGGAATGAGGTAGACGTTATTGGCGTTAATACGGCATCATCCATCGCTGTCGTAGTGGACTGCAAACATTGGAGTCCAGGATACAGTAAGAAAGGGAAGTTAATTAGTGTATGCCGTGAACATAGACGTAAGGTTGAGGAATTAAGTAGCCAATGTTCATCGCTTATGGGCACGTACTTACAGTTAGCTAAAGCCAAGTACTTAATACCAGTGGTAGTGACATTAACTGACGTAATACGTGGATACTTTAACGGGGTATTTATAGTGCCCATATATAGATTTAATGACTACATAGTAAATATCAATTACTATGTAGAATTGCTGGGCAGGTCTGAGTTGGTAAGGAATAAGTGTTTTAGCTGAAAAGCCATAATCATTTACAGGTGTGTACCCGAGTAGATGGAACGAAGCCTCCGCCTTCTAGAGCGGGGGAGAGGTTAGAGCTAAAGTCTAAAAACTTAAAAGCTTCAGCGAATCTATCTTAATCACGGTGATGAGGGTCCGTAGCCACATCCCTAAAGCGATGTATGATGTATCGGCCCTCCGTAATAGTCCTAAAGATTATATAGTATATGAATCAATGGGAGACGGCATGCTGGGACCCTAGTTCCTTAGGTTAGGGGGAGATTAGGTAGGAGTGATAGGTAATCATGGTTATTGAGGTATTGTTGGCGGTATTAGTTGCTGAGTTAATCATTTACTTGCTGAGTAACTATCATAAGGGGTTCTCGGCAAGGATTAGGAGGACCGGCTTAAACGTAGGTCTATTTACGTTAATGATCGATGTGGGCAAGTTTGCTGGGCTTAAGGTTAGGAGGTTTAATACCGTGAGTCGCATAGTGGGATTCGTAGGGATAGCTAACCTCATATCTTTAATAGCGTTATTTTACTGGATTGCTATTCCGTCCCTACTTAACATAATTAAGTCCGTGACCTCCGCCGGCGTAGTAGGTGAGTCCCCCTTCGTCCCAGTGGTGCCTGGGGTTACGATTAAGGGCCTAAGCATCATCTACTTCCTCTTAAGCATAGCGATAGCCATAGTCGCACACGAACTATCCCACGCATTAATAGCGATTAACGAAGGCATTGAGGTCCAATCATGGGGGTTAGGGATTTTCCTGATATTTCCATTCGCATATGTTAGAATCGATGATGAATCATTTAATAAAGCATCACTGTCGAGTAAGGTTAGGGTACTATCGGCCGGCATACTATCTAATACCGCGCTAGCCATAGTCGTTCTCCTATTAATGAACTACGTATCTGGGATCCTATATCAGCATATAGCGGTAGTCATATGCGGTTTAGATCGTAGCCTAGGTCCAGACGCGCCAGCTATATTAGCTAATATACCCGTTCCTTCAGTGATTAACAGCATTAACGGTACTCCGATTAAGATATTAAGTGATTTGAGGAGCTATTTGATTTCTATAGCTAATAAATCAACGTCGCTTGTGCTGAACGTATCTAAATTTAATTACCTCATAGACGACTCGATAGTTGACTCCATAGACGGTTATCAATTAATCGAAGTATATAAGCCCTCATACTATCCTAGGCTAGGTATCTTAGTCGTTGAAGCATATCTACCATCAGTCCCTAAGGAGCTATATTACCTAGCTAGGGCCTTCTTCTGGATATACCTCGTAAACATAAGCCTAGCAGTGTTTAATGCAGCCCCATTAATTATAACTGACGGAGGTAGGATAATAGATGAATTCCTTAGGAAGTACGGCCTACGTAAGGTCAGTAATGTTATTCAGGCATTAACCATAATAATTGTAGTCGTATTACTTATTACTGGTTTTGTGAACTTCATTTAGTGCTTAATGACTTCCTCATTAAGTACATCTCCGCAACATCCTCTAAGGCCTCAACAGCATTTAACGCTGTATATATGTCCTTGGCAGCTGATACAACTCCATGGCCCTGAAGCACTACTACGGGACATTCATCTACAGCCTCATTAACGGCGTTAGCCAGCTCATCAGAGCCCGGCGGATACCTACCTACTACCTCAATACATGGTATAGAGACCGCTGACTCCACATAAGCACTTAGGTCTATGTTTTCAGTTAAATCAAATAATAGGGTAGTTAGGGGGCTGTGTGCGTGGATTACTGCCTTAACCCATTCATAGTTCTTATATAGGTTTAAATGCATCTTATACTCTATAGAAGGTTTAGTTCTACCAACCCACCGACCATCTAGGAATATGAGCACTATGTCGTCAGGTGTCAACCTATGTTTGGGTTCCTTAGATGGCGTAATCCATATGTAGTCGCCGTTACCTCTAATGCTCGCATTACCTCCCTTAACGTTAAGCAGTCCTCTATCATGGAGAACCCTCATTACATCGCATAATACCTCCCTAGTATCCAAACTGACACCCTTAGTTACTGGGGGGCATGGTTAATAAGCTTATAACTGAAGGCCTCGCTCTTCAGGTCTGGTAGGAGGTCAGCAGGGCTTTTACGCCCTTCTTAGTGCCTAACTTGCTTCTAGTCGTCTCTAAACGCCTTTAGTAGCTATTAGGTACGCTGAGGCGGTGTCGAGGATCATTAAACCGTATTGGCCGCTGGTTCCATAGATCCGCGGTGCTTTGGGTCCTAAGCAACTGCGGTGAGGGCTCGCGGGCGGCGCGATGAGCCACATGCAGCGATCAAAGGTAATTAAAAATGACGAGAGGTCGCGGTATGTGGGGAACGCTAGGTTGTATAGCTGTGGAATGCTATAAGATTTTCGATCAGGATAACGCGTAAGAGTTTATTAACCCTTTTAACTCTATAGTATTGTGGAGGGTTGAGGAGAGGCCCTCCAGCCCCGGCGGTAGTTGGGGTTTGTCTAGCTAGCCCCCAACGCCGCTACATTATAGATTTAATTGATACGTTGCTTAGGAACTTTAATGCTAAATTAATGTTGCCGTAACTCGATATATAGATCCCGTCAATTAAATCTCTTACTTCCTCTAGCATCTTCCTAATAATTAGCTCGTTGGCTACTATTACGTCATTACTCTTCAATAAGCTAGTTAGATATTCCTTCTCAGAATGGCTTAGCTTTATACCTAATCCATCAATGATCTCCAACCTCTTAACGCTATCTAATATTGCGTACGTAGCTAGTACTTTAATATCCAGATATAAGGACTTAACCCTCCGTATAAACTCCCTGAACCTACTTACGCTATATATTGGCTGAGTGGCTATGAATTCTGCACCGCATTTTAACTTCCTCACCGTTCTTAAGACCTCTAAGTCAATGTAATCACTATATTGGTTTGCAGCAACCCCTACATGTGCTGCCTTACCGCCAATACCTACTCTCCTACCGGAGTGATTAATGCCCAAGTCGCTTAGTAATCTAATTAAGTAGATTAACTGTGTTGAGTCTAAAGCGAATAAAGCGTTACCTGCATTTCTAGGCCAGTCACCAGTAACCACGATAAAGTTACTTACTCCAGAATTAACAGCAGTTACTATGTACTTAGATAACTCATCTAACGATTTATCACGAGCGCTTAGATTCAATATCACGTCGACGTTGCTAAAGTGAGTCCTAGCGATCGAAGCCAATGTAAGTTGATCGTATGTTACTAGACCCATGGGTGAGTCAACTAAGACGTAGGCATCAACATAATTAGCTAACCTCCCTAACAACTTAACCAATACCCTTAAGTCTAAATCCACCGGCCGGCTAAATACCTCATAAGCTAATGCACTGCCCCTATTGAGCAATTCGATAAATTTAGACGATATACGTAATGGTGGGGGTACGTAGTCCCTAATCTTGAAGTAAGGACCTAAGTTAACCTTAGTGAATACTTCAAGGCACTTACTTCCATCTTTACATAATTTTTTATATACATCAACCCATACGCACTCTCCTGCGACCTCACAGTAATCGCCTCTATAACCCCCGCATGGCCCGTTTAGCATGCCCTTCGGACATCTACCCACGCTACTTAGCACCTAAATCAGTAATTACATTACATATTTAAAACCGCTATCCAACTGTTCAATAGCTATGAAGGTAGGTATTGTTGGTGCAGGATTCAGCGGATTGCTTAGTGCCCTTAAGATAGCCAAGTACATGGATGTAGAAGTTTTCGAGGAACATGCGAGGATAGGATACCCTAGGCACTGCACCGGCTTGGTAAGCGAGTATGTATTTAATTACCTAGGTAGCGAGGTGGGCGAATGCACCTTAAACTCCTTCAATAGATATATTGTGAGGCATGTATCAAGACCTAATGATGAGATAGAATTAAGGTTTAAGGAGAGGGTTTACCTCATAGATAGACCTAAGGCTGAGCAGTACTTTGCGGATGTGGTACAATCATATGGCGGTATTATTTACTTAAGTCACGGCGTTAAATCCGTAGATGCTCGTGACACCTCGATATCCTTAATGGACGGCAGCAAGAAACGCTATGATTTAATAATATTGGCTGAGGGGTCTAGGGCAAACATAGTTAGAAAGCTAGGACTATGCCGAGAAATTAAGTATCTAATAGGTGTTCAGGCCGTTTTAAGGGTTCAAAACGAGCTGGATCATCCATATGTGCTATTTGGTGACGATCTAAGTAATGAGTTCTTCGGGTGGTTAGTTCCTATAGATGAGAAGAATCTAATAGCCGGCTTAGCAGACGCTGTCGAACCATATAATAAACTAAAGCGCTTAATAAGTAGGTACTTAAGGCAATTCCTAAATGCGTCACAGTTAAGTTATGAGATCACTGAGATCTTCGGAGGATTAATACCTATGTCTAAGCCATGTAATCAAGTCATTAATAAAGTTATAGGTCTAGGGGATGCAGTATCAGTTACTAAGCCATTAAGTGGTGGCGGGATCTACGGTATATATAGGCAGGTAAGAGAGCTAGAGAGTTTGAAGAGTTTATGCAGTCCAGAGGATTTAGTTAAGGAATACTCATCAAGGGTAAAGCGCTTACTACATGAACTAAGGCTCCAACACTTAATTAAGGATTTAATTAATAGAAAATTTAATAGCATAAATAACTTGATATTAAAGATTATCGACTCTAGAATTAACTGCATTAAGGTAGTGGATTATGATAAGCTAGTGATCGGTCCCTCAGAAATCCTTAAGGTCTTGAAACTCATTACGCTGAGCGTCTATAATTGAAGGCGTTATATTGGTGATGAAGCTAGATACCGACCTCCTTCCGCCCTGAAGGGCGAAGTTTGTCCTTCTTTTATCAAGCCCTATTAATCTCCGAACTCTAATTATTTCGAGGTGTGTATAACGACTAAATGCCATAAATGTGGGATTAGAGAAGCTGTAATCCTTCAAAGACATAGCGGGAAGTTATTGTGTGCTGAGTGTTTTATAGATGATATTAAGTCACGCGTACTTAACGAGGTACGTAAATACCATATGTTCAACTACAACGATAGGCTATTACTAGCTCTCTCAGGAGGTAAGGACAGCTACACATTGCTTGATACGATATTAGGTATTCACGAAGCAAGCAAGTTGGGTGTCATAACGATTTCTGAGGGTATTCAGGGCTATAGTAGGGATGAGGATGTAGTGTGGATAATGTCTAGGTGTAGGGATTTAGGTATAGACATAGTTAGGGTTAGTTTTAAGGAGGCTGTGGGATATACGTTATTTGAACTAGTTAATATGTCGAAGGTCTCGGACATTGATGTAAGTCCGTGTACTTTCTGCGGTATGATTAGGAGAAGGATAATAAATAGATATGCTAGGGAATTGGGTTACGATAGAGTGTTGACTGCTCATAACTTAGATGATGAATCGCAGACAGCATTTATAAACATATTAAGAGCTGACTTAAGTAGGCTTATTCAATCGCATCCGGGGGGTCCTAAGTTAAGTGATTTATTTGTTAGGAGGGTTAAGCCGCTTAGGAAGGTTTATGAATGGGAGTCAGCTCTTTATGCATATTTAAAGGGGTTTAAGTTCCAGGAAGCTGAGTGCCCGTACATAACTACTGAGCCTACATTAAGAGCTAAGGTAAGGGACTACTTCCGTAGGTTAGAGGCTCTAGAGCCCGGAGTATTACTTAGATTTCTTAACTTCATTGACGATCTGGTATCGAAGTTCATTGATGAATCTCTTAAAATACCCAGCCTACCTCTATGTAAGTTATGTGGCGAGCCAACAGCACATAATAGAAGCATTTGTAAGACATGTGAGCTACTTATTAAGGTAGGTGTTATGAGGTGGGCGTAGATAGGGAATTATGGCTCCGGAATAAGGAGGTAATGTATAAGCGCTTACTTAATGATCTACATATTGGGTATTTAGATGAGGATATTGAGGAAGTTCTTTTGGAGATATTTAAGAGGCGTGATTCATATACTGTGAGCTCATGTAGCGGTAGAATAGTTATGGTGGATTGCGTGTTACCGTGGATTAGGAGGAATTCAACAGTAGTCTTCAAGAAACATAAACCAATAAGTAGAGAGGAATTCCTGGATCTACTAAGCAAGCCCATACTATATAATCTATGGGTGGTAATTACCAGTCCTATAATTCACGTAGTTACAGCTGATCTTAAAGAAGCGCGCAGGATCCTAGTAATTGGTAGGGAAGCTGGCTTCAAACATAGCGGCATAATAAGTATTAGGAGGGACGGGATAATCCTTGAGTTAAGGAGTGGTGTAGGTCTCACTCAGATCGTTAAGGCTGGGAGTAAGATACTGGTAGACATCAGTAACGTTGATGAATTAGTATCTATGTATAATAATGTATTAACGAGCGGTAAGGAGAGATTAGAGAAACTTAAGGAGCTGCTAAGGAAGTACTCTGAGGAAGAGCATTAAATGGGTGCTAATAATGGGCAGATTACTATGGCGTTTCAGCGGCTTTATAGAGATCTTAAGAATACATAATCTGCTGGCTTCCGCAGTAGCTACGTTACTTGGCTTTATGACTGTGTATGCAGGCTCACGTAGTGAATTAAGCCTTTCAACCTCGTTGATTCCCATATCAGTGGTCGTCTTAGTCGCGGGCGGTGGCTACGTGATTAATGACTACTTTGACGTAGTAACCGACTCGATCAATAAGCCTACGAGACCTATACCTTCAGGTAGAGTCCTCAAGGATGAGGCGCTGCTACTGAGCATAGCTCTAATGACTTTAGGAATCATACTAGCTACTCTTATCGGCGTAGTATCTTTCGCTTACGCATTAATTAATGCATTACTACTCATAGTCTATTCCAAGAACCTAAAGAGGGCAGGACTAGTAGGTAATTTAGTGGTTAGTACTGCAAGCGCCAACTCGATATTATACGGCGGCTTAGCGGCATCAGAATACTTAGGCAGATTTCAACTCATTTCTTATACAGCACCACCAGTTGCATACGCATTCATATTTACGTTGATGAGGGAGATAATAAAAGGCGTTGAAGACTACGTTGGTGACCTCAAAAGCAATATTAAGACCTTGGCAGTAATTAAGGGCGTTAAATACGCCTCTAACATCTCAATATCCCTAATGATACTAATAATTACCTCATCTCCTATACCCTACATACTTGGCTTATACGGAATCATGTATTTAATTCTAACAGCATGTATGGATGTGATTTTAATGTTATCCATAATAACCCTAATTAGGGGGTCTAACACAGATGAACTTATTAGGAGGGCCGCACTAGTCAGGAGTTATACTAAAGCAGCCATGTTCCTAGGCATACTTGCATTCCTGACAGATATTTCACTCTGCGTATTAACTAGCTAGGTAATTGGGTTTTAACCTCGGATACTTCCTGCCCATGTAGGCCCTTATATATAGCCCTTAATACCATCAACTTATTTGCTTTTTTAGCATCTACATCATAGCTTTTAGAGAGCTCCTCGCCAGGTTTTAATGACCTAATTACGTCCCTTATAAATAGATTGCCTCCAGATAAGGCTATTAAGGTAAGGGTATCGCATACTAAATCACCTTCATTCCTTAAAGTTGCAGTAATACTGATGTTGTTACCCTTGCGTCTGACGTCGCTAACTACTATGCTTATCTTAGGTCCTTCCTTATTCACCTTGTATCGTAATATCGAGTATATGGGTATGAATGGCGGATGGTATTTCGCCCCCGAGTCCCTATGATATATTGATAAAGTGCTATTACCTAAAGATTCAAAGCTATTTATTACCGTATTAATCAACCCTATGTAGTTATTTAACGTTTTAACCACCCTTTCATTAAGTACTATATCTACCTTAGCATTTTTCGACGGCATGTTTAAAAGTATTGAAGTACTCACCCTACCGTCATACTTTGAACTATACTGAACCGCGTAATTCTCCGTTTGGTTTATTAGAATGCACCCACCTCTATAATCTACCTCAGTAATTAGGCCTGAATCCCTCTTAACTCCAACTAATTCTACGCCATCTATTGTTATCGGATGAGGTGAGTCGCATGATATGGTTAGTGTGTACGTCTTCCCTCCCTTAACTACCTTACTCAGATCAAATAGATGTACCGCATATAGGTAACCCCCACACTCTACGACAACCTGAGGTTTAAATTCGCGTGTTATGCTTAACTCCTCGATGCCCACCCTCCATGAAACTTTACCTAAGCCTTCATTAGCTGCCGTAATAATAATTAGGTAAACCTCATCCAGGGGGTATTCATCTACTTCTAGCAAGTATTCACCAGCTCTGGGATAAGACCTACCTCCTAGCCTTAATTGACTTGAGATGCTCGTATGATATATTCTGCCGTTAACCTCATTCTTAATGAGTCCTAGTAAATCCCCTTTAGACATTAATCCACCACTAGTTAAGTTAATCAGAAGTATTAAAGTTAAAGTCGATCAAGGACTTCATCTTTGGGAGCGTATCTCCTTAAGTTCCTTAAAGCAATTAATTTCTCCTTGCGTCCCATTTCAGCCTCTTTAATGATGTCATTTAATTCCCTAATCACCTTAACCATCAATTCTCTCTTTATTGGAAAAGGTATACCATCCTTACCACCAACGGTAAATGCGTATTTGAATGGATCGTATGGATCGGTTACCGGATCATCTAATGATGGCGGCTCCCTATAGATCAGCTCGGATACAAGGCTTAACGCCCTATAGACTTCACTACCTACGTTAGGTATTAGTAGTGCTTCCTCGATACTCGATGGCTTTATCTCATAAACCTTCATAAGCCTACTTAATAAAGATCTATCCAGCCTTACTGGCCTGTAATACGTTGTATTGAACGTTATAACATTGCCTCTAAGATTATGCGCCTCACTTTTTATGCCTATGAAGTAATCAAGAGTCTTAACTCCCTTAAGAACGTTATTGATCTCCGTAATCATCCCCACAACCTTCTTGGGGTTTTCATTCATCAAATCTAATATGACCTCCTTACACCTCCTTGAAGCTATATCTACTAGATTTAACGCTGTTCCTTTATAATTAGATGCTATTCCTGAATGCGGGCTCTCATCTATTTTAGGGCTAGTAAACCAAGCTATATGATACCTACGAGCCAATTTAACGTCCAGATTCATGCCCTGCTGAATAACCACCCACCTCCCCTTATCGTCGAATACTATGACATGGTGATATAGTGAGAAGCCATCCTGAAGTAGGGCTGAATCAACCTTAGCAGATAACTTAGAATATCTGATCAATTCATTAATTACTGACGAATTAATGCCTAATTCATCACCATACCCTACAATTTCATCAGGCGTTCTTAAGGCTAACCCGCCTTTACCGCCTGCAACCCTAACATTAACTCCTAAGTCATTTAACGACTCCTTAATGATGGCTGTGGTTACCGTTGTCGACCCGCTACTATCCCAGTCCATGCCTATAGCATTATTAAATGCCTGAAACCATAATGGATTAGAGAGCCTTCTTAGTAACCCCTCACTGCCTAACTCCATAATAACTATCCTTAATATTTCCTTACCTAATTTCTTCATAAGCTTCGCTAACCATTGCGGGACATGACCATCATGTAGCGGTAGATCAGCATAACCGCTAAGAACCATGCTTACGCACCACTAAGTATCTCTCCTCCTGCTTAACTACGTAAATGAGCTCCCCTGGCTCAACAATTTCATCAGATCTAGCCAGCCAGTACTCACCATCAACTAACACATATCCGTAGGTACCTGGCGCCAGTCTATCAAGGGCCTTACCAACCTTACCCTCAAGGCTAAATATACGACTTCTCATCTTCTTTGCCTTAATTACTTTCACCAACATGAATGAAGTAAGTGAAGTAAATAAAACCCCTACAATAATACTAGTGATTCTAAGCATTTCTATTTGCCGAGGAGTTAGGATCAAGGTCGATGGAATGGATGTAGGAATTAAAATTAATCCTAGGACTAATAGTACGATGCCTGAAACTCCAGTGACCCCGAATCCAGGTATTACGAATAATTCTAGGGCGAGTAGTAAAGAACCCAACAATATCATGAGCAATGACGCTATGTTGGGGTTGAAGCCGGATCCTATTAAACCTAGTATTAAGAATACCAATGCTAATGGTATAGCATGTAGATTAGCTGATGCTAATGCAAATATTAATGACATCACACCAACAGTAACTAATATACTACTTACCAGAGTGTTGGTAAGTATGGATAAAGCTCTAGATCTTAAACTGCATGTAAAGTAAGTATAGCTACGTATGTTGATGATATAATTACCTGAAGATGTATTGATTATCATGCCATTCAGCTTAGCTATCAATTCATCTAAGTTACTTACCTCAAAATCGGCAACGCCTAATTCAACAGCTTTACGTGAATCCAACACTAAATTGCTCCTTATGAACTCCTGGACAACAGATTCGTTCCTGCCCCTAGCACTGGCGTACATTAAAGCCTTTTGAATTATTGGATTTAAGACCTTACTCTCGTTAACGTACTCAACAGCGCCTGTTAGCGGATTGTAGGTTACCGGCTGCATGGCGCCAATTATAGAATTACGTGATAAGGATACTACATGCATCGGTAGTAGGATTAATGTGCCGGCACTTAAAGCCTTACCGCCCGCTACATAACCTATCACTGGAACATGCGTTGTATAGATAGCATCGCCTATGGTAAATGCCGAGTCAAGCCATCCACCATAGCTATCTACCATGACAATAAGTGCTTTATTAGATGCTTCAGCTTCGCTTAGTGCATCAACTACACATTCAGCTATACCGGGATCTATAGTATCCCATGGTGGCATTACCTTAACTATCAATGCGCTATTTATTGATGGCGGGTCGGCAAGTACGTTAGCTGGTGTTAGTATAATAATGAATACTGCCGTTAAGAGCAAGTAATTCCTCATGGACTGCTTTCCTGCTTCCCGCTACTTTCTAGTTGTCGCCTTACAACACCTAACGATGATGCGATGGCATGTGCTGAAGCACTTGCTGTCTCAGTAACCACTATCAATGCCCTCTCCTTAGCTATCTCCGTTAAAGTCTGGAGCTCCCTTAATCTAATGGCGGCAACATGCTTCTCGTACTCCTCAGCTGCCTCTGCGAGGATTTTAGATGCCTGTTTTTCGCCTTCAGCCTCAATGATCCTAGCTCTACGCCATCTCTCCGCCTCAGCCTGCTTAGCCATAGCCCTCTTCATAGCCTCCGGCAACTCGACGTTCTTTAACGTGACGGCTACTACCTTAATGCCCCAAGGCATTGTTATTTCGTCAATGTTGCTTTGAAGCCTCTTATTTAATTCCTCCCTCCTCATAAGTAAATCATCTAATTCAACCTGACCTAGAACATCCCTTAAAACGGTCTGACCTAATAGCGTTATTGCGTAGGGATAGTTAGCTACCTTAACTATCGCCTTCTCAGGGTCTACGACTCTATAGTAGATCACTGCATCAATATTTACAGTGACGTTATCCCTAGTTATTATTTCCTGCCTAGGCACATCTACGGTGACCACCCTTAAGTCAACCTTAGCCAGACTATCAATAAATGGGATAATAAAGAATAACCCAGGACCCCTAACTCCTACCAACCTACCCAACCTAAATAGTACCGCCCTTTCATACTCCTTAATTATCTTAATGCTTGCGCTAAGTAATGAAACTGCTATCAATGTTATGATTAAAATTAGAATTAATGTAAATATATCCAAACCTCTAATCACCCTTATTACTTAAGTATCACGCAATTTAAACCTAGCTACATATAATATCACTTGGTGTGAAGAGTTGAGTAAGTCTAAGGGGTTTAGAGCTGAACGTGAATTAGTTGCTAGGCTATGGAAGCTAGGGTTTGCAGTCATGAGGGCTCCTGCAAGCGGCTCTAAGATAAAGAAAGCTAAGTACCCAGACGTCGTGGCAATTAAGTCGGGTAAAGTCTTAGTACTTGAGGTTAAGTGTAGATCCAAGGTGGAGTCGATCTACATTAAGGAGGATCAAATTAATAAATTAAGGGAATTTGCGAATAGATCTGGTGGCTACGCATTCATAGCCATTAGGATACCTAAAGGAGTTTGGAAGCTCGTATCGATAGATAGCATTGAGAAGGTATCTAACAATACCTATAGATTAAGTAGGGAGTTAATAATTAACAGCAAGGAATTAAGTGAAGTCCTTAAGGAGTTAAAGCTGATAACCACTCTTGAAGAATTCATTGCTAAGCATGATAGTGGTTCTATCTCCTAGTTAGTTATATTGGTTGTAGAATTTTCATCTGGCTTCCAGTTAGCGCTTCTCACATACCGCGACCTCTCGTCATTTTTAATTACCTTTGATCGCTGCATGTGGCTCATCGCGCCGCCCGCGAGCCCTCACCGCAGTTGCTTAGGACCCAAAGCACCGCGGATCTATGGAACCAGCGGCCAATACGGTTTAATGATCCTCGACACCGCCTCAGCGTACCTAATAGCTACTAAAGGCGTTTAGACGACTAGAAGCAAGTTAAGGCGTTGAGAAGTGTGTAGCAGGCCTAAAGAGCGGGGATCACGCATCAATCTGGCCCTACATCCCCATTTGAGGGGCAGTTAAGGGCTTGAATTCCCTCATCCGTATTCTTAATCCGAGTCGCCGACTCCGCATCAACTCCTTTGGGGGAGATCCGCCATCAGGTCATGCGATTCCTAGCATATCACTATAACACGATAGGTGAGGCAGCTTAGTTAGGATGAGTACTTCATAAGAACCCTATATTTTACATATTTATTTGTTGGAGAGTATCTATGGGGATGAGCGCTTACTGTTTCCTTTCCACATTTTAGGCATTTATCAGATAATGTGTATACCTTACAGTTAGTGCATTTATGTATAAGCCACTTCATCCTCTCTCCCTCTCAAAAGCAAATACCATGTTGAGTGATTTAGCTATCGTACTAACTAAATCTAAGTACTTACTTAGCACTTTCTCTGCCACCTTATAGTCCGTAGCTATAACCTCAACCCTATATCTAGGAGCACCAACAGTATATACTCTTATTAGAGTATTTTCATTTAACTCGCTACTTAATTTTTTAAGCGGCTGTGTTAATGCTTCCTTAATTCTGTTAATTCCATCCGACCCATAGGTAGTTAACGTTATTAAACCCTGGACCTTTACTTTCTTAACTTCGATATGCCTCTTTAGCTCCTCGATTATGGGATCTATCCATTCGTCAGGTACACCGGCCTTCCTCAACACATCCCGCCCCTGATATGCTGCGAGCTCTAAACCGGCGTAGATCTCCCCATAAACATCCTCTAACCTCCAGCCAACTTCCCTGTACGCGTCGTCTAGCGTCTTACCTAGCTTAGAGGCCGCGATCTCAAGTAATTTCTCAGCCCTTTGACTTCTCTTCCACTCAAGTAGCTTCCTTCTCTGCTCACCTTCACTTACACGTTTAAGGGATACATCTACCTGCCTCTTCCTTCTATCAACTCTAATTACCTTAGCTATTATTCGTTGATTTTCTTTAATGACCTCCTTAATATCCTTAACCCATTTAGAACTCACCTCGCTCCATGGTAGGTAAGCCTCGAGTCCTCTATACTCTTCTAGACGTACGTAGGCACCATACTCAAATATCTTAATAACTGTGCCTATAACTAATTCCCCGACCTCAGGTAGCTCACTACGCTTTCTAACCATCTACTTCAACCCAAGATTCTGACTATTTCGCCTAGTATCTTGGCCTTACCGCCGGTAGGTACAACCAAGACTGTGCCACATACTAGGCACCTGGATGGGAATGTTGCATGGTCGTATACTACTTGTTCGTTACCGCAGGAAAGGCATCTAACCTTAATGAACTTTGATTTAGGCATAGGTATTAATATCTTCGACCTCTTCATTACTTTACAACCTCCACGAGCTCTGCCTTCTTAAGCCTAATACCCCTCCTATGCTGTATATAGCCGCACTTAGAGCATTTAAGCTTTAACACCACCTTCTTAGTTGTCTTAGCAAACCTCTTCTGTTCAGGCTTTCTCTTACTGCCATAACCTTTCTGCTTACGTCTATACCTTCTCTCACCCTCAGCAAGGCTCCTACGCTTACCATGCTTATATAAAGTCACTGTCTGCTCAGTATGCTCCTTACATCTAGGGCAGTAGGTCCTTAATTTCTTGGGGATCTTCATTAATCATCACCTACTTCAAAGGCCTCGGAGTCTTCCTCTCATCCTCTGATCTAACCTTAATTATGCCCAGGAATATAGCGCAACTAACGCAGTAGCATTTAGTCACTGGATATCTAGCTATTATGGCTCCCTTCTTCTCTAGCTCATCAGCTAGCTGAGGATCCACTGGTGAGTACATCTTAGTCACACACACGGCTTTATCCTCAGGAATTAACCTACCGCATTGATCGCAGTGCACTAGGTCTACCGAACCCTTACTGCCCTTATGCCTCCCTCTACTCTCCCTCTTCTTAGGCGTAACTAACACCTCACTACATTACCATAGCATTTAAGGATTTTTAATTTTTAGCTTGTTAGTTCCTATATTCGAATCAACTATTTACATTAAGTGTGAGCCGCCATTAAATTGAAATAATTTAATCGATGTTAAGCAATTTTAAGAAATATTTAAAATTAAATGTGATCTTTAAGATTACTGGATATCTGCGATGACCATGGGCGAAGTTCATGTATACAGGGACCTAGGGAGATCGTTCTCTGAGTGGTTCGACAATGTATTAGAGGCCGCTGAAGTATACGATTACGGTAGATATCCAGCTAAGGGTATGGGTGTATGGCTACCTTACGGGTTTAAAATCAGGGAGAACGTCATTAGGATAATTAGGGAGCTCTTAAATAGCACTGGCCATGAGGAAATACTACTTCCTTTACTCATACCTGAGGGGATCTTAAGGAAGGAGTCGGAGCATATTAGAGGATTTGAGGATCAAGTTTACTGGGTTACCCATGGAGGTCTAGAGCCCCTTGACGTTAAACTAGCTCTAAGACCCACCAGCGAGACCTCCTTAACATACTTAGAGAGTTTCTGGATTAAGAGCTATAAACAGTTGCCTAAGAAGTACTATCAAATCGTAAGCATATTCAGATATGAAACTAAGGCGACGAGGCCTATGACCAGAGTTAGAGAAGTAACTACGTTTAAGGAGGCACACACGGTTCATGAGGACTTCATTGACTGCGAGAGGCAGGTTCTAGAGGCTGTCGAGATATATAGTAAGTTGTTTGATTACTTAGGTATACCCTACATAATATCTAAGAGGCCTGAATGGGATAAGTTCGCTGGCGCAATATACACTATAGCTTTTGATACGTTATTGCCTGACGGTAGGGCATTACAGATAGGTACAGTCCATAATTTAGGGCAGACCTTCACTAAGGTGTTTGAAGTGAGGATTCAGAAGAGGGATGAGAGCATAGATTATGCTTGGCAGACTAGCTATGGGATTTCAGAAAGAGTGATAGCATCAGTGATAGCTATACATGGAGATCGAAGGGGTCTTGTACTGCCCTTCTCTATAGCTCCGATCCAGATAGTCATTATCCCATTATTCACGGCTGATGCCTATAATGATGTAATTAGCTACTCCCATATGTTATACGAGATGCTACGTAATAATGGATTTAGAGTCCATGAGGATCTACGCAACGAGTTAAGGCCTGGTGAGAAGTACTATTATTGGGAGCTTAAGGGGGTCCCTCTAAGGATTGAAGTAGGTATTAGGGAAGTAAGTAATAAATATGTAACATTATTTAGACGGGATACCTACGAAAGAACTAGAGTAGGATTAAATGAACTCATAGAGGTCGTTAAAAAGATTAGTGTTGAGTACGATGAAAACCTCAGGAATAGGGCATGGAGCGCATTTAAATCGAGGATCGCTAGGTTCAATAACTTAGAGGACGCTAGGGAATACTTAAATAGCAGTAGAGGAGTCGTGGAATTGCCGTGGTGTGGTAGACATGAATGCGGCATAAAAATGAGTGAGCTAGTTGATGCTGATACCTTGGGAACCCCATTAAATTTAAGTATGGATGAGGTATCAAATGCCAAGTGCGTGGTATGCGGTTCCAACGCAAACACATTAATGAGGCTAGCTAAGAAGCACTGAAGCATTGATCCAATCCCCCCGGCGCTAGGGTACTAAGGCGTCGATACGGACTACAATGAAAGTCCGACCTCTCTATTTACTAACCAACTCTCTAAAGCTACCAGGGTACCTCCTTAAATCCAAGCATATACGCCATGAAGTTAGTTAGCGGGTGAAGTATTAGTGATATAAGCATAGCTAGTACCAGGTGCTCTAAAGTTAATTCAACCCCCATGATTAAGTCTATGTTAAGACTTTTAATTGAAACGTAGGAGCCCAGTAGGTAATCTACTTGATCTAATGGCGGAAACGGAGATCCCTGCTTTAGCCCTACCCTACGTTTGATAAAGGCGTTAATTAGGTCACCTAATAGTGCCCCCACGCTCATAATTAATGCATACATGATACATGAGGCGGTGTTAAATATCAACGTATATGCTACACCCGTAAGTAGTCCTGCGAGCAGGCCGGCTATGAGGCCCTCCCAAGTCTTACCATCACCGAATACTCTCCTTCCATCCCTAAGCACTCTACCTCCATCTATTGGATGCCTGTATCTAAAGACTCTAGTTAGTACTGGGGCTGCATTACAGATCATCGCTGGCGCAAAGTATATTAGAGCCTCAGTAAATTTATTAGCTAAGTACTCAGTGCTCATCCTCAGCCCACTTAATACCCTCTTTATCTATACTGTAATAAAGAGTTAAGCCGATACTTTCAGGGAACTCGATAGTCAGCTTTCTAATAATACCCTTGACCCTCTGGAGCCTAATTATGGTATCGCACCAATACCTAAGTAGTGATATGCCGCTTACAGTTATATCCTCGTCGGAACTACTTACTTGTGCGGTCAATATGCATGTGATGCCATTATTGAGAACTAAGTCATTTATGAGCGATAGCATCGAGTTATAGATCCTATTTATTCCAGGGGTAAGGGTAGAGTCTGACCTGTAGAAGCTATTAATACTATCTATGACCACGATTTTTAATTCCTTAGCGTACCTAAAGTAAATATCAATAATTAGTTGAAGTAGGTCGCTACTGCTGTAGGCAGTAACGAATAGCTCATTACCGTAGAATCCATATCTATCGAGTACGGACGCGTATGACGTACCCTCAGTACTTATGTAAATAGATCTTGAGCTGCCGTTAGCTAAGGCACTCATTAACCATAAGGATAAATTGGTCTTCCCCACACCTGCCTCACCGTATATTAAGTTGGTTTTGCCAACGATTAACGACAATAAATCATCTAATGAGCGTATCCTCCCACCTAACTAAGAAAACTTATTACTTAAGTCAAATTAACTATTGTGGTGATTAAATAGGCCTAGCAAGGGATAATAGGGGCGTGGCTCTCTTCATCTATAATCCTCGAGTACTTAAGTATGTGAAGGATGTGCTTAGAAATTATGATCTGAGGTGCTACGTCCCACGCGATGTAAGTAAAGTAAAGGATAGCGATGTGTTAATTGTTGATAGCGAAGGTTTAAGGATATTACATAGTACTGTGGGCAACAACCTACCAAGATACTTCCTAGTAAATGGCGATGACGCTTCCATATACAGGCCTATACTTAATGCCTACGGCATTAAGGAAGTAAAGGTCATTCAAGTAGGTATAGACGTTGGTAAGAGGTTGGCCTACGTAGTACTTTGCGATGGAGTGCTGCTTAGAGCTGGCTATGCTGGAAGTTTAAGGGAGTTGATCAATTCCATTAACTTACTTAATAACTACCTAAGACCTAGTAAAGTTATCATAAAGATAGGTGGCTATGTGGATGAGCTTGAAATTCACCTCCTTAAAAACCATCTTCAAAGAAATTGTGAAGTATTCCTAATAGATGAGCAAAAATCATCAGCGAAATCACAATTAAATCTATGCGGCTTGAAGATCAAATTTACCGATGATATTCACGCAGCTTTAAACATAGCCCTTAGGGATGGTATTAAACTAGAATTCGCAGCTGAAAATCCAACCTCTAGGGCGGGAACGTATACCTAATTCCACCTAAAACACATCCCGTTGAATGAAGGAATATCCTCGACAGAAGCGATACGCAAGATGCCTGACCTCCTCCCCGCCCTGAAGGGCGAGGCTTTCAGTTGTAATTAAAGGGTATTTAAATGCATCGTTAAATCATAAACAGCCTCGCCTTCTAAGACGGGAAGGGGGCCAGCTTACGGAAGACTTCGATTAGAGTATTTACTGGTAGTTGATACACTCTTCTATCGCCTACCAAATTAATTAAATCATATATATCTCCATAAATTCTTAACTCATTTAAACATCTGCTTAGGACCTTCTTAGCTAGTCTCCTTCTCTGATTGAATAAGCACTTAACGATTCCTTCATATACCTCCCAATCGTAACTCCATCTCCTAACCCTCCTTAGTACAACTACCCTAGAGCTAACTTTTGGAGGTGGATAAAAATCCTCCGGTAAGTATTTACCTCCCAACTCCACATCCATAAACGTATTCACCATAACCGTTAAACGGCTGTACTCACGACTACCCGGAGAAGCCTTTAACCTCAACGCTACTTCATCCTGTATTGTTAGGACTGCTGCCCTACAATTTGACTTAATTACCGACATAATTAAAGGCCCTGTAATCCCGTACGGTACGTTAGATACTACAACATCTACGGATCGTAGAGCGTTGATAAGGAAGTTAATACCCTCACCAACTACTATATTAACATTTGATTTACCTCTAAGGAGTTCTAAAGCTGCCCTAGCCAACCTACGATCTAACTCGATAGTGACTACGTTCTTGAATGCATCACATAAATGCGTAGTTAGAAAACCTAAGCCGGTGCCAATCTCAACAACGTATTCAGGCCTTAAATCCATTGCATGCATCATTAACTCATTAATTAAGGCATCATTAACAACGAAATGCTGGCTTAACCTCCTCCTAATCTTAACTCCATACTTGCGTAGTAACATGATAGTAAGCTTAACTAAATCCTTTGACTGCAATTTCATCCTTCCAAATACCTTAAAGAGTCTTAGAGTATTAACTAATAAAGCGTTATCTTAAATCCAGCCCCCTATGGGCCTAAAGGGCGGGGATCCCAACACCCAGTTTGAAGGGCGGTTAGGGCCAGAGCTCGACCTAGGCTACTAGCTGGGGATCGATTCCCTAAGGCAAACCACCACCAAATACTTTAGAGGGCGTTTATCTATAGGCACTTACGCCTCAAGGAGGTAGGGCTTTCAGACGTAATCAGCGTACTCAGCTAGTCCTAGCTCAATCAACTTATCCCTTGTAGGAATCCCATTTAAGTCCCATCCCCTTAGCCTGTAGTACTCCATTAACGCGTTATCGAATTCATCCCTCCTTAAAACCACACCTTTAACTACATCATCTGGTAGTGGATCCTCAAATACCCTCGGTGGCAAGGTGTCATCCTTCCGCCTAATACCCTCCCTGACATTAAATATCCTAATTAAGTTCCATATTCTTTCACCGCATTTTAGATACTCCTCAACAGTGTAGTTAAAGCCTGTTGCAGCATTTAGTAGATTTACCGCAGGTATTGGTGCGAAATCACAGATAACTAATGAGAAAGCTGCTGCCCTCTCATCCTGTACTTCCTTGACATACTTAGCCTTGTCGCTTAGTGAGAATCTATGTAACCTTCCCTCGATCTCAGCTCTAGTCGTCCAAGCGCGTTGATGGCATGCGCCTCTATCAGCCGTTGCGTATGCTAGAGCCATACCACTGGAACTCCTTGGATCATATCCAGGCATTTCCAAGCCCTTAACATGCATTGCAAACCTTTCGGAACCCCTACCTATGGTCTTTGAGGCCATAGCAACACCTTCAGCTAATAAATTGCCCAACCAGCCCTCCCTATATGCGATGCGTCTAATTAGCTCCCTCTGAGCTGCCGCGTTCCCGAACCTTATATCTAATTCGCTGCACTCTTTACCCGCTAATATACCTTTCTCGCAGCATTCCATGATCCATCCAATGACATTGCCCGTTGAAATAGCATCTAACCCTAACTCATTGCATAGGTGTACGGCCTTAATTACATCGACTATATCCTTCACTCCATTATTCGTACCTAGCAGGGCTATCGTCTCATATTCTGGCCCCCTAACGATTACTTCCTTACCATCTATTATTACGTGGCTTAATTTACTGCACGATATTATGCAGTTAAAACATGTAATATCCTTAATCACATAATTAGCCCTCAAATGGTCGGCATACAGCTTTTCGGCGTCTCTTAAAGATCCCCTTTGGAAGTTGAGGGACGGTATTATACCGTGTTCATTCATAGGCTTAACCCAGTAGGCAGTGCCGTATTTCCTCCTAAATTGCATGAATGGATTATCATTAATAGATTTAACAGCCTCTAAGACCGCCTTCTTAAACCCTTCAGGATCAGCTACCTCAATCTTATGCGAACCCTTAATAGCTATTGCCTTTAGGTTCTTAGAACCCATCACAGCGCCTGGACCGCCTCTAGCTGCTATACCATTCCTCTCCTCCTCCTTATCAAACACTATACATGCGTACCTAACTAGCTTCTCACCCGCAGGACCTATGACACCTACATGGGCATCACGACTCGTCTCACTCCTAACGACGTCCACAGCTTTACTTACAGTTAAACCCCATAAATGAGTTGCTTCCCTAAACTCCACTAAGTCATCATTTACCCATAAGTAAGTAGGATGCTGTGCACGTCCCCTGATGACGATGGCATCATAACCCGCCTTCTTAATTTCTGGACCCATATAACCGCCTACATGGGAGTCCGTGAATATACCGGTTAGTGGCGACTTAGTAACCACTACAAACCTACCTGAAGTCGGTGCCGAAGTCCCTGTTAATGGTCCAGTAGCAATTATAAGTACGTTTTCAGGACTTAGTGGATCTACATGAGGCCTTAAATTATCAATTAATAACTTAGCCCCCAAGCCTTTACCACCTATGAATAATCTTAAATACCTCTCATCGATACCGTATGTCCTTACCTTCTCACTACTTAAGTCCACATCCAAGATCCTTCCCATGTAACTACTCAAAGATTGGAACCCAGGTATCAAAGGATAATTGAGGTTAAAAACATTGATGCACGCATTACCTGAAAATCAGCTGAGACAGGTTTAATCACCTGGTCATCTAATTTTCGTCATCATCTACTAAATACAACTGAAAGCTCCGTCCTTTACGGCGAGGATGAAAGTTTATAAGCTTTTCTACGTTCCCGATGGTTTGGAGGCGCTTTACGGACTCCGGCGGTGGGGGCCGGGGGACCGTGAGAAACCCAAGGGCGGGTAATCAACAACCACCAAAGAACATCAAAGATCGCTCCCGGGTGAACGGCTGGGGGCCGGATATAATAGTGATCAGATGATGTGACGACGGTCTCCTGAGGTGTGATGCATCTTCTCTTCACTGAAATGGCAATATTATTTATTAAGTTAATAACGTATGTAATCTAATTAGATGATATGATGCCAGTGTATGATGAGGTACGAGATGCTGAGCTGGGAATCTACAGCGGTTCATGTCCTAATTGCGGCGGCGTAATAAGCGACTCTAGACTAAGGAGCTCGCTTCCATGTACTACATGTCTTCCCATCTTTAAAAAGGACATTAGCTTGAGTAATTTAATTAAGTTGTTGGAGGAATTAGGTACGCTAAATAGGCTAAGGGAGCGATATCTAACCGAGCTAAGCGTTAACGAGATGGTGGATATCTTTGAAAAATGCGTCGGTAGTAAGCCGTGGAGCATCCAAATGCTGTGGATGCGCAGACTAGCTAGGAATATTTCATTCGCTATGATCGCTCCTACCGGCATAGGTAAGACCACCTTCGGCATAGCAATTAGCATTTACTATGCATCTAAGGGCTATAAGACGTATATCATAGTACCAACCACGATGCTTGCAATGCAACTAGAGAGGAAGTTTGAGGAGGTAGCAAGGAGACCTAATGTCCCGTTAATTAACTACTTGGTGATACATTCCAAGGTACCTAGGAAGGAGCGTGAACTAAGGGAACGGAGACTGGATGAAGGGGCTTTCGACGTATTAGTAACTACCTCTAGATACTTGCTAAATAACTTTGAGAGGATCTCAAGGAACAACTTTAAATTCATATTCGTTGATGACGTTGATGCTGTTTTAAGGGGATCCAAAGCCATAGATATGATACTTAAGTTAGCTGGATTTGATGATGATGACATCGAGTTAGCGCTTAAGCTATTAAGGCTACGTAGTGAGTTAACGTTCAGACGTGACGACGAGAAATTGGTTGAGGAGATATCCAAAATTGAGGAGCACATTAAGTTAAGGAGGGCTCGGAACAATAAGGTAGTTGTTATAGCTAGTGCCACGGGGAATCCTAGAGGAGTTCGAGTTAAGCTATTCAGGGAGTTATTGGGCTTCGAGATAGGTGCTAGACCGGAGTTTATACGGAATGTTGCTGATCTATATATCAAGCCAGGAGGCGCCCCCATAGAAGAGATTGTAATTAATATGGTTAAGAAGCTGGGTAGTGGCGGTCTAGTGTACGTTCCTGTAGATAAGGGCGTGGAATTTGCAGAAGCATTAGCTAAGATATTAAATAGTCGTGGAATACATGCAGAAGCATTACATAGTAGAAACGTTAAAGTAATTAATGAATTCGTGGAGAGGAAATTAGACGTCCTCATAGGCGTCGCTACATATTATGGGGTACTAGTTAGGGGTTTAGACCTACCTGAGGTAGTGAGGTATGCGATATTCGTGGGTGTTCCAAGACATAAGATACCGTTGAGGCTTAACAACATAGGGCCATACGATGTATTAAGACTTTTAACGATAGTGAGGGACGTTATTAGGGATCAAGACCGTAAGAGGGATTTAGATAATTTACTGATGGTCATTAGGAGGGGGTTAAGGAGGGCTTCAATAACAGCATTATCTAAGGCTAAGGAGGTATTAATGAATTTAAGAACTGCTGAGACATCATTTGAGAAGAACCTACTTAAAGCGTATGAAGCGCTTAGGAGCTACTTAAACGATTCGTCAATCGTAAACGAGATTAAGAAGTACGGTGAGGCAACTATTATTGAAGAGAACGGCGAGCTCTACATATTAATACCTGACGTACCTACATATATTCAAGCTAGTGGTAGGACTTCAAGGCTGTTTATTGGAGGTATAAGTAAAGGGCTGTCCATAGTAGTAGATGATGATGAAAGGCTGCTTAAGGGGTTGGAGTCTAGGGCCAGATGGTTAATTGATGATTTCAAATTCTCTAGCATAGATGAAGTCGACTTAGGCAGGCTAGTTAATGAGGTTGATAGGGATAGGGAGTTAATTAAATCGATACGATGCGGACTAGTAGATGTATCGGAATTGAGTAAGTTGGGTAAGGAATTCATAGCACCTAAGACGATATTATTAGTTGTTGAATCACCTAATAAGGCTAGAACTATAGCTCGTTTCTTCGGTAAACCAAGTATACGTGATTATGGTGGATTAAGGGTTTATGAAGTCAGCATAGGTAGATATACGCTATTAGTAACCGCTAGCGGGGGGCATATATATGACCTAATAACAAATACCGCTGCAACTGACAACATTTACGGAGTTGCTTATGAGAGGATGGACGGCAGGTTTAAGTTCATACCTATATATTCATCCATAAAGAGGTGCCTGAAATGCGGCTATCAATTCACTGATGAATTAAGTATGTGTCCCATATGTGGATCTGCTATTGTTAAAAATTCGATAAATATTGTAAATCTACTTCGAGATTTAGCTTATGAGGTTGATGAGGTCTACATAGGAACAGATCCAGATACAGAGGGAGAAAAGATCGGATATGATATATACCTGGCATTAAGTCCGTACGCAAGGATTATAAGAAGGATAGAGTTTCATGAAGTTACTAGGAAGGCCATACTCAATTCATTAAGTAATCCAAGGGACATAGAGTTAAACCTAGTTAAAGCTCAGGTAGTTCGTAGGATTGAGGATAGATGGCTTGGATTCTCACTATCCTCCCTCCTTCAGGTGGACTTCTGGAAGGAGTACTGTAGGGGGAGAGGACGCTCAGATGCTAGGTGTGGTGAGCCCGTTAATAGGAATTTAAGTGCTGGTAGAGTTCAGACGCCAGTCCTCGGATGGATTGTAAAGCACTATGAGGACTACGTCAGCAGTAAGAGGAAGTTCCTCATATTAAACCTAAACAATATACGTCTTGAAATAGCTCTTACTGATGAATTCGCTTCATTAAGTACTGAGGATATAGCTGAGGTCGTAGTTAAGGTTTTAAGTAGAGATGTTGTTAGTGAGGAGTTAAAGCCCTTGCCGCCTTATACGACCGATAGCGTGCTATCGGATGCATCGCTGTTTCTTGGATTACCTGCCCCCCAAACAATGCAAGTACTTCAGGAATTATTTGAGATGGGATTCATAACGTATCATAGGACGGATAGTACCAGGGTGTCTGAGGTGGGTCTAGCTATTGCGAGGGAGTATTTGAGTAGTCTATTAGGGGGTGAATTCGGTAAGTACTTCGCCCCAAGGGTATGGAGTTCTGAGGGAGCACATGAATGTATAAGACCGACTAGACCAGCTGATGCAGACATGATTACTAGGCTTATTAGTGAGGGGGTCATAGAGCCAGTGAGAAGGTTAACCCGTAAGCACTTAAATATATATAACTTAATATTCAGTAGATTTATAGCTAGTCAGTCTAAGGAGGCCATAGTTAGGAAGGGGAAGTATGAATTAATGATCGAATTACGCCTAACGAACGGCCGAACCCTGAAAATTACCGAATCGCCTCTAGTTGCAGAGGGCGTAGTTGACGTTATGTTCGACGGGTTTTCAAGATTTTATAAGTACTTTAAATTAATTAATGATTTAATGCCTGGTTCCTACATCCTCACTAAGGACAACTTTAGAGTTATTACCAAGGGAGTTACCCCGCTACTTACTCAAGCACGTTTAATTAGTATGATGAGGGAGAGAGGTATTGGTAGACCAAGCACCTACTCAAAGATCATTGAGACATTATTTAAACGTAACTACGTGATTGAGAGCAGGAGAAGAGGTTATCTAATACCTACTCAGCTAGGTATAGAGGTTTACTACTACCTCAGTAATTCATTTAAGAGCTTGGTGTCTGAGGAGAGAACCAAGGACTTGGAAATGAAGATGGATCTGATAGAGGCAGGTAAGCAGGATTACAGCGAAATACTTAATGAGCTTTACAACGAATTAATTACACAGGGATTAGTAAGGGTGCGCTAATGAATCTCGAGGGCGGTAAGGCCGTTATAGCTGTTCCTCATATAAATGTAGATATAACTGCTAAGGAATTCCTAAGAAACGTTGAGGTAATGGTTGAAGGCGCTAAGGAAAGGGGAGCACATCTCGTGATCCTCCCATCACCATTACATCCATTAATTGATGTCTTAAAGGGTACTAAGAGGATTTCATCCTACGAGTCATCTAATGAGGAGTTGATCAATAGGCTTCTATACTTAAGTAATAAGTTCCTACTCTACATACTTATATCGCCGATCATCCGTAGGGCTGGAAGTAAGAGATATCTAACGTCAGTACTTCTAACCCCACAAGGCGGGGAAATATACGTTAAGAAGATCTTCAGCGATAGCAGCTTGCAGGGTATTATAAGCCCTGGTAGGGACATAGACTTGCTTGAGATCGATGGTGAGATCGGCACTAAGGTATGTGTGCTAATAGGCTCCGACATACTTATCCCTGAGATATCTAGGTTATGTAATTTCCTAGGGTCAGATATCATGATATCAATTCAACTACCGCTAATAACGTCCATAAAACCCGATATAATAAAGTCAATAGCTATAACTAGGGCTGTAGAGAATTCTATTCCCTTTATCAATCTAGGAAGCTATACACGCGATAGGAGTAACTTGATACCCACATTAGTGGTTAGCAGTGCTGGTGATGTTATTGACTTATGTGAGGACTTTGAGTCGAGCCTACTAATAGTTGAGGTAGGTAGGAGGAATATAGCTAGCGGTGAATCCTTTATTATAAGAAATTTAAAAAACTTGATTAGAAAAATAGTTATTTAATCTAGATTTAACCCTCGACAGGTCCTATTACTTCCTTGCCAATCAACTTATTGATCCTCTCTACTTCAGCATCAACTAGCTGCTGTATCTTCTTTATCTCCTCTTCACTTAGATGCCTAAACCTCCCTTGAAGCCTTAAGTACTCCCTCACCGGCTTCCTCTTAGGCACCGGTGTAGTCACTCTGTAGACTCCGTTCTCATATTCATAGTTAATCCACATACCTGTTAGTACCGCTAATTTACCGACCGCGACCGACTTATCGGGCTCTATCCTCCACCCTGGAACACAAGGCGATAGTACATGGATTAGCTTGGGTCCCCTAATAGATAATGCCTTCTTAACCTTTGCATACAGGTCTAAGGGGAATGCTGGATTAGCCGTTGCTGCATACGGTACGTTATGAGCTATGGCTATGGCTACCAAGTCCTTCCTCTTCTTAGGCCTCCACTCACCGCGCCATATCTTACCAACAGGCGTCGTCGTTGTCCAAGCGCCCATAGGTGTTGAACCGCTTCTCTGGATACCCGTGTTCATGTAGGCCTCATTATCATAGCATATGTAGAGTACGTCATCACCTCTCTCTAAAGTGCCTGATAATGCCTGTAAGCCTATATCGAAGGTACCTCCATCACCACCAATCGCTACCACATTAATCTGTCTATCCTTAGGTATTACTCCTTTCCTCTTCAATACCTCAATACCAGCCCTTATACCTGAGGCCACGGCGGCTGCGTTCTCGAACGCTACATGAATCCATGGAACTCTCCAAGCATTATCGGGGTAAACCGTAGATGTTATCTCACCACAACATGTAGGCATGACCACTATCGTGTCCTTACCAGCTGCCTTAAGTATATGTCTAAATGCTATAGCCGCCCCGCATCCCTGACACATCCTGTGCCCAGGTGCTAGTAGTTCATCCCTAGGTAGGTCCCAAACGGTTATAGGCTTGCTCATTCTCTCACCCCAATAAATATTGGTTCCTTAGGTAATTCCCTAGCATCCTTATACTTAATTAACGCGCTCACCATCTGCTTAACGTTATCCATAGTCAGCAATCTACCACCTAGTCCGGCTATGAACCCTATTGTCCTTACGTCCAGCCCCCTCTGCTTAATCGCTGCGATTACATCACTATGTAGATGACCGCCTGTCGGTGATCCAGGGACCAACGCCCTATCCATGACGCCAACTAACTTGACATTACTTAACGCCTTAGCTACATCATCTGCTGGGAATGGCCTATATAACTTGACCCTCAACGCACCTACCTTAATTCCCTCCTTTCTAGCTCTATCTACGTAGGCCTTTATAGTGCCCATGAAACTGCCCATACCAACTATAGCTACTTCAGCGTCGTCTAACATGTAAGTCTCTATAGCTGAGTACCTCCTCCCGAACTTCTTAGCGAAATCTACCACCACTTCATCAAATACCTGCCTAGCCTCCTTCATGGCCTCCCACTGTTGGCGCTTGAATTCATAGTAGTAATTTGGATCCCCAACAGAACCCATAGCTACAGGTTTATCTGGATCAAGTACATACCACGTCCTCCTCTTAGGCGCAAAGCTTAATACATCTTCATCGCTCTCCACCTCAACCGGCTCCACTACATGGCTCTGTATATATCCATCCATCGAGGTTATAACCGGCAGTAGGACCCTCGGATCCTCAGCTATTCTATACCCAATAATTACCTCGTCATATGCTTCCTGATTAGATGCTGACATCATCATCACCCAACCGGCATCCTGCACCGACATGAAGTCGCTGTGGTCATTCCATATGTTTATAGGTGCTGATAAAGCCCTATTAACTATCGTTAGAACCATAGGTAGCCTCATAGCTGACATGATGTAGAGTAATTCGTTCATTAACGCTAACCCCTGAGAACACGTTGCTGAATACGCCCTAGCACCTACAGCTGCGGCACCTATCGCTACACTTAGGGCTGTGTGCTCTGACTCCACATGCAGGAACTCTGCGTCTAATTCGCCATTGGCCACGAACTCAGACAGCCTTTCAACGATAGTTGTCTGAGGTGATATAGGATATGCCGTCATTACATCCACATCACATGCTTTTACAGCGTATGCCACTGCATAATTGCCTCCTAATGGTACGACCTTACCCATATTATATCACCTCCTCCACCATACTTATTGCCTTAACCGGGCATTCATTTGCGCAGATGCCACATCCCTTGCAATGATCGTAATCTATTTTATATGTAACCTTATACTCCCTACCAGCCTTAGTCTTATACGGTTCATCTACCTCTATGATAGATCCCTCAGGGCAATACATCCAACAAGTCCTACATCTAATACATTTTTCCTGATCTATTTCAGGTCTTAAGCTCCTCCACTCACCGGTCTTATATGAGACGCTGCTACCAGGCACTAGATTAACTGCCCCTATAGGTAATTGCCTCCATCCGGGCAATGCGCTCATTTCACTCCACCTTGACTAATTCGTAGGCCTGCTTAATAAGCTGTATGTTTGGCTGCACCAGACGCTCCGGGAACATGTCTTTAACCGCCTCGAAAGCGTACTCTACAGGTAAGATCTTAGTAGCCGCAAGCATCGCACCTACTACTGCCGTATTAACTATAGGTGCCTTTAGCACGTCCATGGCTAACTTAGTAGCATTAATTACGCCTATCTTAACATCACTCCTACCAATTATACTTCTAATCTCTTCGACGGATTTCGTGGTATTTATGATTAGATATCCATTAGACTTTAAACCAGCCACTAAAGGCTTTGGATTAGCTAGGAGGTGTGGATCAGCTACCACCACCGCATCTGGCTCAACAATCGGCGATCTCTCATAAATAACTTGGCGATCAATTCTATTATACGCAATAACTGGGGCGCCCCTTCTTTCTGTACCGAAGGTGGGTATGGATTGAGCGTAAAATCCAGCCTTAATAGCGGCTGTAGCAGTTAAGTTGGCGGCTGTTACAATGCCTTGACCTCCCCTCCCGTGCCATCTGATTTCGAAGCGACTGGTTAAGGTGCTCACTCGATCACCGTTAACGTATGCTTCGAAGAATTTATAAGTATTTATGGGGTGATTGTTAATTATGCGTTTATAAGAGCATTTAATTACTTGAATTTAGGTGATAAATTGAGTGAATTAAGGCGTGTCATTAAATTGCGTGTTAAGTCATTAAATGATTTAGCGAGGATGGCTGCATCCGTCGTGGCGCTAGGCCAGCCAACTTACATTATCAAGTACAGGAACTCGGGTAGGGTGGTTTATGGATTGCTTGCAATATTTAGGGATTATTTTAACTTATATGGGCTACCCCTCCTATACTACTATACCGATGATGAAGGTAGGTATCCTGAAGGTAACTACATATTAATTAAGGGCGATGAAGGCGGTGAGAGAGTAGAGATAAGTAAAAGCATGAAGGCAGGATATATATCAATACCTATAGTTGAATTAGTTGAAGTACCTGAGTTCCTTGTATAAGTTTATAGGTTGCTAGGAAACGTCTTTAAGCTTGCTAGGAGCTGATACCAGCTTAGGAGTGAAAATTTAAATTCTAAGTATCTTAATAGTTGATTAGATGATGATGCCGACGTAGTCCAATAGGATGAGGATGGGACGATGCTCTGATGGAGCTGCCATCATTAATGTCTAATGACGTCGGATCCTGGTATTAAATTGGATTTACTGGTTGTGCCCATCGTTATGATCATATAACACTGAGGTTGGGATTATGCGTAGCGTTATTGATGCAAACAGTGAAATAACACGATATCTTTAATGGCTTTCCATATTGTGGCGGGCCCGCCGGGATTTGAACCCGGGACCTACGGGTTAAGAGCCTCGGTCCGCTAGGTCCGCCGCTCTACCTGGCTGAGCTACGGGCCCTACACTAAATTAGTAGAGATAAGTTGGATTTAAATTTATTTTGCTTGAGCAATTCCAGATATCCATAGCCCGAGCTCTCAAGAAGCTGGAGACGTTGCATCCAAAACATGACAGGAGCTAGGCTATGTCATTTTATCGATGAGGACGTTGATCACGCTTTTAACCGCTTCTATGTCATTTAGTACTTCATTTAATTGTATGGAGGTTATTTTACCGTTACGTACATATTTACATACGATGTTCAGTATTTCTAGCTCATTATTAAGTCCTATTATAGCGCTATACTCAAGCAATGTGAACAATTGATCATCATCTACATTCATCAAGTTCTTATCTATATTCACTACTACGTTAACATACTTCCTCCTGCTCTCCCTTAAGTCCTCTATCAAGTCCCTTACGAGGTCTTCATTACATGAGCACTTACTGAACCTAATTAGCTCTCTCCTAAGCTTTTGGAGTATCCTCTCACGTCTTAACGTGAACTCCTGAACCTCGTTTAGAACGTTAAGGTAATCCATCTTACGCACCCCTAACCGTGACCACGCTATTGTCCGCTATACCCCTTAGCTTCATGATGTCAGGGTGTCCCCACACCTCGTTATACGGTACATCATCCCTAATCACAGCCTTAAATTTCATCGACTTCCTGCCCGGTACAGCAACGTATAGGAAGTCCTTAATCCCTAATTCATCAGCTAATTTCTTAGATATGTGTATTTCATCCTCCTTAACTCCTTCATTATACCTTAACTTAATTCTTTTCTCTTTAACCTTAGACTCCTTAGCCCTAAGGGACTGAGGCGACGGTACAACCGATACCAAGGACTTAATCCTCTCTAAGGTTTTACTCTCGTTAGAGTCCGACACATGATCGCCCCATTTTACCTTGTAGGTCCTAGTCTTCCATATACTGATGATTCCATTATCAATTACACCCCATCACTAGGGGATTTGAAGTTACAGATCCAATCTTCATAGCCTGGGAGGGTTGGTATTTAACCCTACCGTACATATTATGCATCACCTGAGAGCGGGCACCGAGGCTCATGAACGCTAAATCCATCACCAAATAAATTAGAGGGCGCTTACTTATAAGTATTCATCGCACACCTCATGAAGCTGTTTTGGATTTCTATGGGTCTGTGATGGCTGCCGTAATTCCCCAGGCTATGGGGCGAAGGCCGTAAATGCCCTCAACGCAGGTGGGGTTGAGTATGCAGTGGATGTAGCGCTCTGGGCCGCCTAAGCTCCCTAAGCCAGATGAAAACCCGAGTGGAATGTGGGGAAGGAAGGTGATGGGATGACATATCACTATAAAACTCCATTAAACCTAAACCCCTTAAAAAGACCTGAATCCCATAATGTGAAATACTCAAACGATTATGGCCTACTATTCTATGTTGAGTTTGTAGTTAAGGAAGTCAGTTACTGCCTTAACTACATAGTTAGCACGAACTCTAATCTGCTTCCTACTATCCCTATCACGTAACGTTACGGTGGAGTCATCTAAGGTTTGATAATCGACGGTTATGGCTAGTGGAACCCCTATTTCATCAGCTCTGGCATACCTCCTGCCGATAGACCCCGAGTCGTCATATATTACATAGAAGCCATTATTAATCAGCTCATTGTATATCTCCTTAGCCTTAACTTCCAATGCATCATCATTTACCAACGGAAATACAGCTACCTGAATTGGTGCTAGATCCCTAGGTATTCTTAGTACTACCCTATCGCCCTCCTCATGATAGGAATGATCAAGAATTACCAGCACTAACCTCTCAGCACCGAATGATGGTTCAACCACATGCGGTATTATACGTTTCCCGCTAACCTTCTCAACAACTTCCCTAATACTTATTGATGACTTAGGTATTAGATATTGGCCTATTTCTATATAATCACCTCCAACCCCCAACAACTTCTCTAAATCTTCAATATTAGTAGATAATATTGAATTTATGACCTCATCGGCTTTATCCTTAAATAATCTACCTAGCAACGCCCTATTAACTAATACTTTTTTAGACTTAATCACTATTGGCTCCTTAAATTTCTTGAACACCGTGAACTCTTGACCGCTGAACTTCATATGCATCGATAAGTCGTAGTCTCCTCTATAGGCATGCCCGGAGACCTCGATCCAACCCCACCTACTAATCCTAACTAATTGATCGAACGTCTGGAGCGAGTAGTGGGCTCTCTCATGCGATAACTTCTCCTCGAAGTACATGTCGCTACTTGGAATACCTAAGTCGAGTATGAAGTCCCTAGCAACGCACATCCAATAAGCTAACCAAGGCGTCTTAATTACCCCCTCGGATATCGCCTCATTAACGTCGTACTCGGATGGCTCTTCAATGCCCTCAGCCCTATCGCTTGCTGGTAATATCCTTAACTTACCTTTACATTCATTGATTAAGTTGCACTCCGGTTCTTCAGGATCGAAGAAGAACTCTACCTCCATGATGGTGAACTCCCTAAGCCTCACCATGCCCTGCCTAGGCGATATCTCGTTACGTGCAACCCTACCTATCTGAGCTATGCCTATAGGTAATCTCTCTCTAAATGCTTCATATATACGCTTAAACGATACAAAGATCCCTTGAGCTGTCTCAGGACGTAGATAGCCCACGTCCTGGGCGTAGGGACCTATCGTAGTAGTAAACAATAAATTGAACAACCTTACCTCCCCCAACTCCCCACCGCACATCGGACATCTAACACCGTATTCCCTTAATATTCTATTGAGCGCATCAACGCTTAACCCTTCGACCTTAACTTTAGAGCTTTCCTCAATTAGCTGATCCGCCCTATACTTCCTGCCGCATTTAAGGCATTCAACTATAGGATCAGTGAAGTGCTTTACATGACCGCTAGCTTCAAGAACTTTATATGGCGTTATCACCGGCGTTTCAACCTCAACAACCAAGTCTTGGTGCTTCTTTACGAACCAATTACGCCACTTCTCAATAATTCTTTGTTTGAGTAAGGTCCCTAAAGGGCCTAGGTCGTAGAAGCCTGCAACCCCCCCATAAACCTCGTATGATGGCCAGTAGAATCCTCTCCTCTTAGCTAGCTCGACTATCTTTTCATATTTATCGTAGTTCATTAATTCAAACCACCTATGTATTTTTAAGAGAGTTAAAAATTTCAAATTAGGATCTACATGAAGGAGCTATATGTAGTTAGAACTCCATACATTTTCAATGGAGTAGTATCCCGTCATGAGAGGAATTTATTCGCAGTAGTAGGGGTACCCCTAGACTCGACATCTAGTTTTAGAGGTGGGTGCAGATTCGCTCCATACTACATTAGATTAGCGTCCCAGACGCTAGAACTACTTTCATTAAGGACTTTAGTTAACGTTGAGGAGGTCCCAATAGAGGATATCGGTGATGTAGCAATACCTCATGGCGATGTGGTTAAATCATTAAGTATTATTGAGAACGTTATTTCGGAGATAGTTGGTGGAGGGTTAAGGCCTGTAGTCATTGGAGGGGAGCATACGTTATCCTTAGGAGTTGTAAAGGGGGTTATTAAGGCTTTAGGGAGCGATATTTGCTTCTTATGCTTTGATGCTCATAGCGACTTCAGGTATGAGTATTTAGGTGTGAGGTACAGCCATGCATGCGTTACTAGGAGGATTTACGAGGTATTAGGTAGCCAAAGGATTTACTTAGTCGGCGTTAGGGCTATATCTAATGATGAGTATAAGGATATGAAGAACTCTAATATAAGGTATATTACATCTCATCAGATTAGATCCCTAGGTTTTAGGGAGGTCGGCAGAAGCATTACTAGATCCTTAGATCCATGCCGTAGGGTCTATATAAGCATCGATCTGGACGTGGTAGACCCGGCATATGCTCCAGGAGTAACTACGCCAGAGCCTGAAGGAATCTCACCTACCGAGCTACTGGATGTTCTTCAGGCCTTAATTGATGAAAGGGTGGCGGGCTTCGATTTAGTTGAGGTAACCCCAAGCTATGATATCTCCATGATCACTTCAATACTTGCAGCCAAGGTTATAAATGAAGTAATAGGAATGATTTATCGTAGCATTAAACCCACTTAACAGTAAATAATTAAACAGCCTTAACTACCTTCCACGAACTACCCCTAATTTTAACTATTACCTTAGATGAGCAGTATGGACAACTTATTCTCTCAATTAACTCTATTTCCTTATTTGAGAAAGTCTTACCACACATCCAGCACTTATAAGTTATCTCCTCACTCAAGTGATTCGCCCCTTATTAAAGTCACACTAATTTCAGTATTAAATTTTCTAATCTTGAATGCCGACCCCCTCGTCCTGAAGGGCAAGCCTCCTTTATATATCTAGTTCTAAAATGCTTCATCTGGAGAGCGGTCAACTGGGCTAGAACCCCCTCCATAGTATTTTGGAGTTGCCGACCCTTCATTAAGTCCTTGGGACGACCCATCATTAAATAGATGTAATCCGCCGAGTGAGATTTACTAAATTCTACATCTACTACGAGGAAGGATGTCGAGTTAACTAGGAAATGCGTTGGTAAAGTTATGGCCTAGGGTAAATAGCGATATTTGTTTAAACTCTTTAGACCATGGTTTAATTGCTGTCTTTAATCTGAATAGTGATGGGTTGAACGTCGTGACAATCAATAAGAATGGTGAAGCTATTTTCAAGACTTAGTGGTATAATGAGGTTGTTTTCCACGGTTTTCCTAAGGATATGGAAGACCTTATCCTTAGGAAAAAAGTCTTCCGTCGAATTAGCATGTGGAAGTACATTAAACAGACTAGTAAAGGCATTTGGCTACGAAACCTTATTTTGAAAACGCTAAATCCGACCTTTACGAAATCAAAACAACTCGCCGAGGCATATGGCGCCGGGGGGAGGACTCGAACCTCCGACCACCGGGTTAACAGCCCGGCGCTCTACCAGGCTGAGCTACCCCGGCTCTTAGTCCACGTTATGTATAATGTTGTAGGATTTTAAACTTTAATAGCGAGCTAGATATTCTTGGAAAAATATTGTTTACATTTAAATACCTATTCAACGGTTTCAATAAATATTATATTCTCTGGTGGTATGCCGAATTCATTAATTAAGATGTTCTTAACTTTATTCCTATGGTCACCTTGGAGCTCTAGATGACCATTTTTAACGGTTCCCCCGGTAGCCAACTTACTCTTTAAATGAGATACAACTTTCTTTAGATCGTACGCGTTTGGATCTAGCCCCTCAATAACAGTTACCTCCTTACCGAATTTGCGTTTCTCAAGTTTTATCTTAACTACTTGTTGCTCAACACCCAACTGAGCACATAACTCTGGCGGTAAGCCACCACATAGTGCCTCTAAATCACCTTTACTATTCCTCCCCTTCATTCCACACCCTTACATGTGATCGTTAATAGTCAAGACTAATAAATTTTTATATTTTATACATTTTTCGTAAGCTGAAACCTGTTTTAAGAGCGGGGATTATTTAAACGCGTTTCCCTGCTCACGGCACTTCTAATTTTTAATTACTTTTAACCCCGTGAGCG
>ERZ1669249.99-NODE-99-length-50035-cov-46.579692_pt1 | contig 50035 bp, 49 predicted proteins | sample MGYA00579293_ERZ1669249 | MGnify/ENA primary metagenome ERZ1669249 (study PRJEB41166, sample SAMN08046057) | hot springs metagenome | biome: hot spring; feature: neutral hot spring; material: thermophilic sediment; isolation source: thermophilic sediment from... | reverse complement strand
CCTCAACTTTATGGATAAGTCTCCGGCAAAAATACGCCTTTCCGAGCCGTCTTTAAGCTTTAAAATCAGTGCTCCGTCATCGCCGACGCTGGAGGCTATGCCTTCAAATTTTTCGCCATCGCCGTAAACTTCCACTTCGCAGCCCAGAAAGTATGCTAAGTCTTTCCACTTTTCAAGAATTGGCTTGAAGCCTTCTTTTAGGAAGATTTGGTAGAGGTTGTCCATTTTCTCAAGTAAAGCCTTAAAAAGCTCTTCTAAGGCGATTTTTCTGCCCAAGGCTTTTTGGACGGATGTGGCTTTTTCCCAGAGTTCTTCTGGAAACTCTTTCTCCACGTCGAAGTTGGCGTTAACGCCTACACCAATTATTGCGTAATCCACTTTTTCGCCAACAGTCTTCATTTCGGAGAGTATGCCGCAAACCTTTCGACCATCAACTAGGACATCGTTTGGCCACTTGATTTCAGTCTTCAAGCCGTACATGTCGCGTATGGTTTCAGCAACGGCTAGGCAAGCCAAAAACACGAGCTTAACGGTTTCTTGCGGCTTAAGTTTTGGCCTAAAAATTATTGAGAACCATAAACCGCCCTTTGGTGAAATCCATTTTCTTCCGAGTCTTCCACGCCCAGCGGTTTGGGTTTCGGCTATGGCGACTGTGCCTTCTGGAGCGTCGAGTTCCGCCAGCTCCTTAGCCCAGTTGTTGGTTGAACCGACCTCATGGGCGAAGAAAATGTATTTTCCGATAAGCCTTGTTTTCAGTCCTTCTTGGAGTTTTTCCACTTTAATGTTTGTGGGCAAGGCTATTTCTCCGTATATAGTTTGAAGGCGCCCATATAGAAAGCCGCGTGTATGGTGGATGCTAGTATGAAGGAGATTGCGAAGCCCCATTTGGCGATTATTATTCCGCTTAGGGCTAGGCTTGCCGACTCGCCTATGTGAAGCCCCATCATGAGCAAGCCAATATCAGTTCCATAAGATTCCCTTTCACATACTTTTGATAAGATTCCCTCCTGTCCAACACTGTTCATTCCCTCAGCGAAGCCCACAGCAATCACGAAAGCAACGGTGAAAATCGGGGGAGAGAAGCCTAGAAAAATGAGGGGAACCGAATAGGCTATTCCGCTTATTAAGATGAGACTCTTAACATCATGGCATCTTGAGAAAATGTATGAGGAAAATCCCGCCATAAGAATCATGGCTCCAAAAATCAGTCCAACATCTTCTTTAGAAAAGCCGACGGTGCTTAGGAAGTAGGGTATGACGTATCCGGAGCGGAAGCCGAAAGCCAAGCCTAATGTGAAGAAGAGAAGGAGGAAAATTTTGAAGGTTCGCCCTTTCCTTCTAAAATCGAGAAAACGTAAGGCTTGCTGGACATTAAACTCGCCTTTTCTCTCATCAATCAGCGTAAAGGAGAGGAGGAAACTCAAAAATCCTAAAAGAGCGCAGAGAATCATTGTCCCCTCATATAGGATTAGGGCTGCCAGAAATCCAGCTATGAAGCTGCCCACGGCAAAGGCAACGTAAACAACTGTTCTTAGGTTTACAAGGAGCCTCCAGTTTCCACGGCTCCTTTCTAGGATATAAGCCCTGTTAACAGCCCATATGGCGCCTTCCTTTGTTCCCTCTGCAACTTTTCCGAAAAGGAACTCCATTGGTGTGTGGGCGAAATAGTATATGAGGCTTGAAACCGCGCCCAGAAAGCCGTTTGCCATGAAGAAGGGCTTCCTTCCAAAAAAGTCTGAGAGGGTGGCGAAGAACATTCTGCCCAGCTGCATTATTATGGGCATAGATGCAAAAACAAAGCCTATCAGCACTATGTCTATGCGCCTCTCCTTCATCATCAATGGTATTACAACGCCGAGAACACCGCTTACGAAAGAGTGGAAACACTGGATGAGGAGGACTGTTTTTACTGGACGCAGAAGGCTTCAGCCCCCAATCTGGATGATTATGATTTTCTCGCTTTACTCCATCACGAGTTCTAGTAGGACGCCCTTGGTGCTTTTTGGATGGACAAAGGCTATCTTCTTTCCCTCAGCGCCATCCCTCGGCTTTTCGTCAATAAGCATTACGCCCTTCTTCTTAAGCTCTTCCAAAGCATTTTCGATGTCGTCCACTTTGACGGCTATGTGGTGGATGCCCTCACCACGACTTTCAAGGAATTTGGCAACAGGACTATCACTGCCCAGAGGCTCTAAAAGCTCGATTTGGGTTTCGCCGCCTGTGGATAGGAAAGCCACCTTAACCTTCCGCTCTGTTAGGACGTGAACTCCTAAAAGCTTGAAGCCCAAAATGTCTCGGTAAACTCCAATAGCCCCATCCAAATTTTTAACCGCCACGCCGACATGGTCCACACCGATAAACATGTGATTATTTCAACTCCTTTCCCGATTGAGGTTTAAAAGCAATAGCCATTATTATAAAAAAGTTTCTAAGCTATGATTGCCAAAACATCGCCTTTATTCACAACAGCCCCTTCAGAGACAAGGATTTCCTTGACAACCCCGTCTTTTGGTGCTGCCACCTCATTTGCCATTTTCATGGCTTCCAAAACGCATACGCACTCTCCTTTTGAAACTCTTTGTCCAACGCTGATCTTTAATGCCACAATCCTTCCAGCTATTGGAGCCAAAACAGCATCCTTCCCGAATGCGAGGCTTACCGTTGGCTTTTTAGTAATAGCGGGAAGAACCTCAGCCTTCAAGGTTTCCGGCTTAAAAGTGGGCGTTGGATATTGAACCTCAAAGGTTTTAGCGCCAACTTTAACCCTCATTTTGTTTTCAGACAACCTAAAAAGCTCTGCTTGAACCTTCTCACCGTTTATTTCTAGGGAAAATTTTCCGCCGCCGGAATTGGCAAATTTAACCTCCAAAGTTTTCCCATCAACATCAACGATAAAAGAGGCGTTTTCCCTCTTCAAAACCTTGATGTTGTGTGCCTTCTTGTCCACTAAGACTTCATAGACTTTCAAAGGATTCGCCTCAGCCCAATAATTCTGCCAGCAGCCTTCCAAAGAGAAGCTTTCCCTTGTTCACGCTTTATGGTTAGTGCTCTGACTTTTGCTTCGCTTGTTTGGTTTGCCAGCACAGCGGTGAGTGCGGCTATCTCCTCCTCTGTTAGGGCTTTTTCTGGAAGAAGTTTCCAAATTCTTTCGTCAACGAAGTTTATGTGGATGTCTCCTCTTAAGAAGTCTTCATCCTCCATTATTCGCTTATGGAGGGGGATTGTGGTTTTAACCCCTTCTATTACGAATTCTTCTAGGGCGTTGCGCATCCTCCTTATGGCTTCTTGGCGGTTTAAACCCCAAACAGCAAGCTTTGCAATCAACGGGTCATAGAAAACCGATATAGTATAGCCAGCGTAAAGGTGTGTGTCAACCCTAACGCCTGGACCGCCTGGCAACCGCAGATTTGTCACGGTTCCAGGTGATGGTGCAAAGTTGTTATAGGGGTCTTCGGCGTTTATTCGACAGTTTATGGCATGTCCGCGGATTTTCACGTCCCTCTGGTTGAAGGCGAGTTTTTCGTCAGCGGCAATCCTTATCTGCTCTTTAACTATGTCTATGCCCGTCACCATTTCGGTGATTAAGTGCTCCACCTGAAGCCTAGTGTTCATTTCCAAAAAGTAATAGTTGCCACTTTGGTCGACGAGGAATTCGACGGTTCCGGCATTAACATAGTTAATGGTTTTTGCAATTTTTATGGCTGCTTTGCCCATTTCCCTCCGCAGTTCCGCCGTCATGAAGGGCGATGGTGTCTCCTCAATGAGTTTTTGGTATCGCCTCTGGATTGAGCATTCCCTTTCGCCCAAGTGGATTACTCGCCCTCCCTTGTCGGCTAGTATTTGGAATTCAATATGCCTCGCCCTTGGAAGAAACTTTTCAATGTAGATTTCACGGCTTCCAAAGGAGGATTCCGCCTCCAAGGCGGCGGTTTCCAAAATGTGGCGCATTTCATCTCCATCTTTGACTAGGCGCATGCCCTTCCCGCCACCCCCATAAACAGCCTTAACCAAAACTGGATAACCAACTTTTTCGGCTATTTTTATGGCTTCTTCTGGGCTTTTGGTTGGGTTTATGCTTCCGGGGATGACTGGCACTCCAGCTTCAGCCGCAGCCTTCCGAGCCTCAACCTTATTCCCCATTCTTTTTAGCACTTCGGCTGGGGGACCAATGAACTCCAAGCCGTTTTCAGCGCATGCCTCTGCAAAGGCTGGAATTTGGGATAGAAAACCATATCCCGGGTGGATGGCTTCGCAACCAGATTTTTTAGCTGTTTCTATTATTTTTTCTATGTTTAGGTAGCTTTGGCTTGGTTCCGCCGCGCCTATAAAATAGCATTCATCAGCATACTGGACATGAAGCGAGTCGGCATCCGCCTCAGAGTAGACAGCGACTGTTTTAACGCCAAGTTCCCTACATGCCCTAATCGCCCTTAAGGCGATTTCTCCCCTGTTGGCAATTAGAACTTTATTGAACATTTCTCGCCCTTTCACTATTTGCTCAGTAGCCTTATACAATTTATTGGCTTCGCTCTAAAATAAGTTTAACATGGTGGCTGTTTCGGAAAAATATAAACGTTAGAAGGCGAAACTAAGTTATTTCTTCAAAATGGCGGTACTGTTAATGGAGAAACACTCCCACGACATAGTTATTGTTGGCGCTGGCTTGGCTGGCTTAAGGGCTGCCGTTGCGGCTGCCGAATACAACGGCAAACTGGATATAGCGGTGATCTCGAAGCTTCACCCTTTGAGGTCGCATTCTGTTTGTGCACAGGGCGGAACAGCGGCCGTCATGAGGGAGAAGGATTCCTTTGATTTGCATGCTTTTGACACCGTTAAGGGTGCTGATTATCTTGCAGACCAGGATGTTGTGGAGTTCTTTGTTGAGCAAGCCCCTAGGGAGATTATCCTAATGGAGCATTGGGGTTGCCCGTGGAGCAGAACGCCAGACGGCAAAATAGACCAGCGTCCCTTCGGAGGGCACACCTTTCCGAGGGCTTGTTTTGCGGCTGACATGACTGGTTTCCATGAAATGCACACGCTTTACGGAAAAGCTACCACATATGAAAATGTGAAGTTCTACGACGAGTGGTTTGCCACATCGCTCATAGTTGAGGACGGCACAGTAGCGGGATTAACAGCCATAGAGCTTAAAACCGGCGAGATGCATGCTTTCAAAGCTAAGGCTGTTGTTATGGCTACTGGTGGACATGAACGCATATACGAGTTTACAACTTTCTCCCACACAACGACTGGCGATGGCATGGCTATGGCTTATCGGGCTGGCGCACCCCTAGAAGACATGGAGTTCGTCCAATTTCACCCAACAGGACTGGTGCCTTCAGGCGTTTTAATCACTGAAGGCGCAAGGGGTGAAGGCGGCTATTTGCTTAACGCCCTTGGGGAACGCTTCATGAAGCGTTACGCCCCAGAAAAGATGGAGTTAGCCCCTCGTGATGTGGTTTCGAGGGCGGAGCAAACCGAAATCCTTGAGGGAAGAGCCTTCACTGGTCCCCATGGACCATACATCGCGTTGGACCTTAGGCATTTAGGCGAAGAAAAAATTAACGAGAGACTGCCGCTAATAAGGGATGTCGCCATAAAACTTGCTGGGGTTGACCCGATTAAGGAGCCAATACCAATTCGTCCGGCAGCCCACTATTCCATGGGTGGAATAAAAGCCAACATTAGAACTGAAACGCCCATCAGAGGGTTATATGCTGCTGGCGAATGCTCCTGCTTGAGCCTTCACGGCGCCAATAGGCTTGGAACAAACTCAACGGCTGAATGCTTGGTTTTCGGGGCTGTCGCAGGGGAGGAAGCAGCAAGATACGCTATGTCCGCCAGTTTCCATGAATTTCCAGAGGAGAAGGCGTTAGCCGAGGAAAAGCGGGTTTTTGACGGTATCCTCGGAAGAGAGGGTGAAGAGAGGGTTCCACGGCTTAGAGACGAGATGAGGAGGCTTATGAACACTAAGGTTTGGATTTTCAGAACAGGCGAAGAATTGAAAAGCGCCTTAAAGGAGATTCGAACCCTTAAGGAGAGGTTTAAACACATAAAGGTTGAGGATAAGGGCAAAACCTTCAACACTGGATTTACGGCAGCCCTACAGCTCGACTTCATGCTAGACTTGGCTGAAGTCACCATAATCAGCGCATTAGCCAGAACAGAGTCGCGGGGCGCCCATTCAAGGCTTGACTATCCAAAACGCGACGATGAGAAGTGGCTTGTGCACACACTAGCATACCACACAGTGGACGGCCCAAGGCTTGAGTACATCCCCGTTACAGTTACGAAGTGGCAGCCCACTGTCAGAAAGTATTAGGGGAGGCTTGGCACATGAATAGTGAAGCTGTTAAAATAGTTGAATTCAGAATTCGCCGCTACGACCCAGACGCCAAAAGGAGTTACATTTCCACATTTAAGGTGCCGATACGCCGCGGAACAACAATCCTTGACGTGCTTAATTATATTAAGGAGAATTTTGATGAAACGCTAACTTTTAGGCATTCATGCCGGATGGGCATTTGTGGAAGCTGTGCAGTGAACATTAATGGAAAACCAATGCTGGCATGCTATACACAAGTTCTTGACATTAATGCGGATACAATAACCATCGAGCCCCTCTCGAACCTTCCAGTCATAAAGGATTTGGTGGTTGACATCCAACCCTTCTTCCAAAACCTTAGGAAAATTAGGACTGTGCTGATTAAGCCTCCTGAAGCCTTCAAAAAGCTCGAAGAGTTCATCCAGTCTCCAGAAGACCTCAAAAAATATTGGGACTTAACGCTCTGCACTAAATGTTCAATTTGCTACTCCGCTTGTCCAGCAGCCATAGACGAAAGGTTCCTTGGACCTTCGGCTTTGACGGCTAACTACCGTTTTATAGCCGATTCGAGGGATGAGGGCTTGGATGAGAGGCTTAAGCCCATGGCTGATAACGTTTGGCTCTGCACCTCATGCAACTCTTGTACGTTCTTCTGTCCAAAACTTGTGAACTGTTCGGATTCTGTGGTTGAGGACCGCAGCCTATTAGTTGAAATGGGAGCCATCCCAAGAACCGTTAAGGATGTTCTTGAAAGTGTCATGAAATACCATAACCCTATGGGAACCCACCAGAGTAGACGGATGGCTTGGGCTGAGGGCTTAAACGTTAAAACCTACCCAAACGTGACGGGGACTGATGTCCTCTTCTTCGTTTGCTGCTCAACAGCCTACGACGTTAGGAATAGGGATATAGCCAGAACAATGGCAACAATTTTTGATAGGCTCGGCGTTGACTACGCTACTTTAGGCGAGGAGGAATGGTGTTGCGGAGACCATATACTGCGCATGGGCGAGAAAGGCTTGTTTGAAATGCTTGCAGAACACAATGTGGCTGTCTTCAAAAAGTTTAACGCAAACCGAATTGTGACGGTTTCGCCTCACTGCTACAACACGTTCAAAAATGACAAGCCCTACAAAGATTTGGGGCTGAACGTTCAGCACTACACGCAGTTTTTGGCAGAAACTCTAGAAAACGGCAAACTCAAACCCACAAAGCCCTATAATAAGCGGGTTGCCTACCACGACCCATGCTTCCTTGGAAAGCGAAACCAAATTTACGAAGAGCCAAGACGCATACTCCAATCAATAAACGGGCTAGAGCTCATTGAAATGAAGCGCACAAGGGAAGCCAGCTTCTGCTGCGGTGGTGGGGCTGGAAGAGTTTGGACAGAAGAAGCCGAACCAGAGAAGAGGCCTTGCGTAAACCGCGTTAAAGAGGCCTTAGAGCTTGGAGTTGAAGTTATTGCCGTGGCTTGCCCCTTCTGCGTAACAACATTAGAGGACGCCACAAAAGTCCTTGAGGTTGAAGATAAAATATCTGTAAGGGACATATTGGAAATCTTAAAGGAAACACTATAAGCTCTTTAAATTCCTTCCTTTCTTCGTTCCCTTCCATCTTTCAAAATTTTCCTCAAATTTTAAGGAGATGTCTGACGATTGTGAACAGATACATTAATATATAAATCACATAGAGTTATCTAATTCTCGCTAAAAATGGCTGAGATATGGAGGAAAATTAGGTTGTATGGCTATGCTGGCAAAATTCTCCACGTAGACCTAACAACTGGTAAAACGTACACGGAGCCGCTGAACGAGGATTATGCCAAAAAATACATTGGCGGAATAGGCCTTGGGATGCGCTTGTGGTTTGACAATTCAAAGGCTGGAGTTGACCCCTTCAGCCCAGAAAACCCGCTGGTTTTGGCTACTGGCCCAACTTCTGGCACCGTTTGGCCCACTGGTGGAAACGGCCACGCTTTTGTGGCTAAGTCTCCCCAAAGTTATGGCATCGGCGAGTCTAAGTCTCATGGCAGTTTTGGCACAGAGCTGAAAAGGGCTGGTTACGACGCGGTTATCTTCCATGGCAAGGCTGAAAAGCCCGTCTACGTCTGGATTGACGACGATTCAGTTCAGATTTTGGATGCCTCCCATTTGTGGGGGAAGCCGCCAGCCGAAACAGAAGATATGATTAAGGAGGAGTTGGGCGACTACTACATTCGGGTTGCCGCCATCGGACCAGCTGGAGAAAAACTCGTGCGGATAGCATGCATAATTAACGAGAAAACTAGGGCTGCTGGAAGATGCGGCATGGGCGCTGTTATGGGTTCAAAGAATTTGAAGGCTATTGCTGTTCGCGGAACCCACGACGTGACGGTGGCGAGGCCAGACGAGTTCCTAGAATTTGTTAAGGAGTTCCATGAGAGGATGAAGGGGCCAGCCACAAAGAAGTATAGGACTTTGGGAACACCTGAAAACGTTTTAGTGCATAATGCTTTACACTGCATGCCAACACGGAACTATAATAATGCGCATTTTGAAGCCGCGGAAAAGGTTAGCGGTGAATATTTGAACGAGAGGTATGTGGCGAAAATCATCGGTTGCAGCTCATGTGCCATGAGATGCGAACACATCTGTGTCGTTAATGAGGGACCGTTTAAGGGTGCTATGGCGAGGGTTGAATATGAGCCTTTGTGGGCTATGGGACCTTACTGTGGGATTGACCGCCTAGACGCCGTTATTAAGGGTTGTGAGCTTTGCAACTATTATGGCATGGATTCTATCAGCGCTGGCGTGATTGTAGGCTTTGCCATGGACTGCTATGAAAACGGCATTTTAACACAGAAGGATATGGATGGCATTGAAGCCCGCTTCGGCAACCACGAAGCTCTTGTGAAGCTTTTGGAAAAGATGGGCAAACGCGAGGGCATCGGCGACATCCTAGCTGAAGGTGTGAAGTTTGCAGCTGAAAAAATTGGAAAGGGTGCCGAGAAGCTCGCCCAACACATTAAAGGCGTTGAGGTTACCGGCTACGACTTGCGCTCTCTTAAGACGGCAGCTTTGGGCTTCGCTGTCTCGTTCCGTGGCGCCGACCACAACAGGCATGGAGCCTACGCCTTCGACGTTAAAGGCAAGTTTAACAGATTAAAGTATGAGAAGGGCAGAGCGAAAGCGGTTAAAGACATCGAAGACGTTTATACCATTATTGATTCGCTGATTATCTGCAAGTTTTCAAGGGGCACCTACTACAAGGAGTTTGAGGATTTAGCCAAGCTTTACACGCTTGTAACTGGTTTTGAAACAACACCCGAGGAGATGCGCCTAAAAGGCGAGCGGATAAACAACCTTGCCAGAGTCATAAACGTCCGAGAGGGCTTAGGCAGAAAAGACGACCATCTGCCTTACAAGGTTATGCACATGCCAATCCCAGACGTAGGTCCATCCAAGGGCGCTTATGTCACCCAAGAAGAGCTTGATATGATGCTGGATGACTATTATGAGGTGAGGGGCTGGACTAGGGATGGCATACCCACACCAGAGAAGCTTAAGGCTTTGGGCATGGACGACCTAATCCCAATAGTGGAGGCTAAAATCCGAAAAGCCTAGAGGAGGCATGTGAATGGTTAAGATTCATGAGAGAAAATTTGTTTCAGCTGATCCAGACAAGTGTGTTGGCTGCCAAGTCTGCGAATACATTTGCGCTTGGACCAAGGAAAAAGTTTTCAACCCCCTAAAGTCTAGGATTAGGGTTGTTAGGCTAAACCCACTGGTGAACATTTCTATAACCTGTAGGCTTTGCGAGGACCCGCCTTGTGTGGCAGCCTGCCCAAGAGACGCTCTAACCCAGTCTGAGGAAAACGGCACAATAATCGTGGACGAGGACAAGTGCAACGGCTGCGGATGGTGCATAGAAGCATGCGATTATGGGGCAATTTCCCTTCACCCCGAGAAAAAGGTGGTTTTCGTCTGTGACCTATGCAAGGACAGGCCTGACGGACCCCAATGCGTTAAATGGTGTCCAGAAGAAGCCCTAGACCTTGTTACGGCTGACGTTCTAGCCCAGAAAGCCCGCATAACGGCTACAAAGAAGCTTTTCCAAGAAGCCCTGAAGGTGGCTCTCCCCACATAGAGCCTGCCACAATCCCCATTATTTTTGTTCCAAACACTTATTGTTCTGTATAATTTTTAAATATCTAACACCATGGAGACACACATTAGAGCGCGAAAAGTCCATTCTTTCATGATTAGAGAGGCTCCCATACTCGAAACCAATGGAAAATTATTTATCTATCATCATTAGAAAACCATGGTTATCGAGGATGTTTGGAGGAAAATAAATGGGTAAATGTCCAAAATGCGGAACCCAGGTTGCAACACCAAGAAAGAAGTGGACAATGGCTGGGCGTCCAGACAAATCCGGTAAAAGGATGCAGCTGGAAATAGGGCTATTTGACTGTCCAAAGTGTAAGAAACCCTTCCGGGAAGTCCTAAGCAAAAAGAAGGTTTAAACACCCGCTCCGAAAGCGAGGCTTACTGGCGACCCACTATGCCGAAGACGAAACAGAACATCTGCCCAGAATGCGGAACAGAGGTTAAAGACCCATATAAAACATGGGAGCTTATCGCCCCCTTCCCGGATAAAAAAATGAGGATAACCTTAACCATCTTCGGCATGTACGAATGTCCAAAGTGTGGAAAAAAGTTTAAGGGAATAGTAAGCAAGGCCAAATTAGGCGCCGAAGGCATAGAAATATAAACGCTTTAAAACATTCCAAACCCCCATTTTTATTTTCCAAAATTTTAAGCGTTAAGTTTTAAAACATGGAAAGCTTATTCAACAAGAACGGTCAAAACCATCAAAGAAGGATAAAATTTGACAACACAAACACTGAAAAGGCTTTGGAAAAACGAATATTTTCAAACGGCGATAACCATGGCCCTAATCCTCATAATAGTTTTCGGCTTCTACTATGGCGCACAAGCAGCCCTAGGCACGGAATATCCAGCACTCGCAGTGGCGTCGGGAAGTATGCTTCCAACCCTAAACATAGGAGACCTTATAATAGTTCAAAAAGTTGACCCAGCAAAAATAAAAGCCGACAAACTAAAAGGAGACATCCTCGTTTTTAGAAGCCCGCAAAAACCAAGCGACCTTATTGTTCACAGAGCAGTTAATGTGCAGCCCGTAGGAAATTACTATATGATTACAACGGCTGGGGATGCATTTGACGGAAAAGATCAGTATTCTCCTTGGAATTCGTCTCTTTTAATTGGTAAGGTAGTAGCAAGAATTCCTGCCATCGGCAACCTACCATTATTCCTTCACTCGGAAAGCAACATGTACATCCTATTTCTGGCACTCATAATAATCCTAATAATACTAATGTTACCTTTCGGCTCCCAAGAAGGAAAGGAGCCTCAAAAGGAGGGGCAGCCAAAAAAGAAAAAGCTTTTCTCAAAAATCAGCCTAAACCTCTTATTTTACATCATCATAAACATACTCCTATTGGGGCTCATATTCTTTAGCTTGTGGGGCTCCCTACTCATTTGGCAGCCAGGAGCAACCCCACAACAAGCAACTATTAGAGGAATGCTCTCCGACATACAATTTCATGAAAGATTTGCAAGTGAAGTTTACTTATCCCAAGGCTTTTTAACCTACCAGATAAACTATAGGATTGATGATGGGATACGCCAAGGGGTTCCAACATTCTCATGGTTCCAACTCTTCCTCATAATACTGGTTGCATTCAACGCTTGGAAGCTCTACGGCGTTCTAAAAGCATACAGAAAGAAGAAGCCAACAATGGGGGAATGAATGTTTAAGGAAAACGCGAAAGCACAGAATAAGTGTGTTGAATGCGGCGCCGATTTAAAATTGTATGAAATGGACTATGAGAAGAATAGGCGTGTCTTGCAGTGTCCAAAGTGCGGCTTATTCCATTTTTATAGGAAGGATTTTTGGGGAAGATGGAAGCTTGTGAAGGTTGGGCGGGTTTCAGACCTTTGGCGGAACCATAAAGGCTAGTTAGACCATGCACTTTCCCTAGCATAGAACGCGCCGAAAAGTTGCCATGTAAATCGGTTCACTTTTCTTATAAATTGATTCGCTATCCCGATAAATTGGAAGTCTGATCTCCCCCAACTTTCCTAAGATTGGAGTGATCACGTCTACATTGAAGATGGACAAGCCTCTAATCCTATCCTTATTGCATGCCACGATAAAGGCTAAGGTTGCATATAATACTCCGCCAACCATGTCGATTACATAGTGCTCCCCAAGATAAACGGCGCTGAACCAAACCATGAATGGGAAGGTCAGAATTGGCAAAGCCTTTTTCTTCCAAGCTTTAATGGCGAAAAGTGCAATTATCCATGGTAAAGCTGAATGGAGGCTTGGGAAAGCCGCAAACTGGTTTACCCCAATATAGTCGTATATTGTCCTGTACATGGGGACGCCCAGCTTATTGTCCACTTGAAAAAGTATTCTGGTGGCTCCAACTCCATACCATGGAGGTGCAACTGGATAAAAGAGGAAGGTTAGAAGGGCGCTGTATGTACATATCATAAAGGCTAAGCTGTATTTTTGGTAATGCTCCGGATGGAGCCTCCATAATAGAAATGCAAAGATTGTCGGCGCAATCAAGTGAACGGAGTAAACTGCCGCTCCAATGTAGTCTAGAATGGGCATCCTATAATTCTGCTGAAGCACAAGCGGTGGAACAGCGTTAAAAATCCACATGTCGGCGGCTATTGGCTCTTGAACGTGTATGAATCTAGGCACACTGTCTATAAGCCTATTCAAGGACTCGTAGGACAGGAATGATATTATGAATGGCGAGAAGGCTCTTAAAAAACGGTTGCCATTCCCCTTGTAAGAGGCGTAAACAAACATGCATAGAAATAGAAGCTCGGGGCCTGGCAAAATTTTGTATGTCACGTAGAATGCTGTAAGGAAAATTGTGAAAATTGCTGGAGGTATGAACGTGTGGCTTACTCTAAATTCCTTTCCCAATCCTTCACCTTTTATTGCAAAGGGTTGTGGACTTTAAAGATTTAAAACCTTCTGAGCTTCATGAAACTTTTTAAATCTTTCGAAACCCAAGGCTTTATAAAGGGTATTTAAAGACTTCATATGGAGAAGTGGTGTTTCATGCCTAAAGTTAAAGCCATAATAAGCATAGAGAATGTTGTGGCTTCCGCAACTCTAAACCAGAAGGTGGACTTAAACGCTGTTGTTAAGGGCTATCCAGGAGTCGAATACCGGCCAGAACAGTTTCCGGGACTGGTTTTTAGGCTTAAGAGGCCGAAGACAGCCACTTTGATTTTCAACTCTGGGAAGATGGTTTGCACTGGTGCTAAATCTGAGAAGGAGGCTCGCAGGGCTGTCATGAAGGTTATTAAGGAGCTGAAGCGGGGGGGAATAATAATCATAAGCAGGCCTGAGCTAAAAATCCAGAACATTGTGGCTTCTGCAAGCCTAGGCGGCATGATAGACTTGGAGAAGGCAGCCTACACTCTTGGAAAAACCATGTATGAGCCTGAACAGTTTCCAGGCTTGATCTACCGTATGGATAATCCTAAGGTTGTTATACTACTTTTTGCAAGTGGCAAGCTTGTCTGCACAGGAGCCAAGAGAGAGCAAGACGTCTACGACGCTGTTCACAAGCTTCACGAGATATTGGAGGAGAAGGAACTGATATTCTACGAGTGAATTTGCCTAGAAACTTCCAAAGCTTCTTTCTATCCCTTTTTAACCTGCCTCAAAATAGTCTTTAATTGTTCCTCGTTTATGGCGCCCGTCTCACATAGCATTTCTGCCACCTCGCTGATTTTGAGTATGGCGTGAAGTCTGATGCCGCTTTTCTTTAGCTTTTCCCCTCCGCCCTCCTCTCTGTCTAGGAGAACAACGGCATCGTTTACTATTCCGCCTTCGGCTGTTATGGCTTTAGCCGCCCTTCTGAGCGACAATCCCGTTGTGATTAGGTCGTCTACAAGTAAAACGCGATCTCCGGGTGTGAGGATTCCTTCAACTCTTCTCTGTCTTCCGTGGAGGCGGACGCCCTTGCGTATGTATAGAAATGGCTTTTTAAGGTTGTAGGCTACCAGCGAGGCGAAGGGTATTCCCGCCACCGGTATTCCGGCAACCCTCTCAAAGTTTTCCAAGCCCACCTTATCCTTCACAAAGTTTGTGTAGAGGTTGCAGATTTTCTGGAAGGCGTCTGGAAAGCTTGGAACTATGCGCAAGTCTATGTAGTATGGGCTTATCTTTCCACTTGTGAGCTTGAAGGTCCCAAACTGGAGGGCTCCAATCTTGCTTAAGATTTTGCAAACATCAACCCTGGCTTCTTCGCCGCTTTTCAGCATTCGCCTACACCTTTTTAGAAACTTGGTAGATCCTTCCAACCTCTGGAATTAGGCACGTGACTTTTGGCATTTCCCTCTTCAAAATTTCGCCGAACTTCTTTAAGTCGGCTGAAGAGCCAGTATGATATGGAACAGCCACCTTAGGCTTTGTTAGTCTGGCTATTTCAACACCTGTTTCCGGCGAAGTTCCAGGCGCAATGCCCACAGTGCAGAAGACTAGGTCGAATTTTTCTTTTTCACCCATGCTTGCCATCTCCGGGAATGGGAGGCTGTCCGCCGTGTGGAAGACTTTTACGCCGTCTTCGCTTGTTATTATGAAGGATACTGGCGTGGCTGCTGGAGGATGGTTACACTTTTCGGCTTTAACGGAGACTTCGCCAACCTTAACCTCCACGCCCGGCTGGACCTCGTGAAGCTTTTCCGCTGGAATCATATTGCGGAGTCTTCTAGCCGAAGTGGGGTCTGCTATTACCATACATCCCGTCAGTTTGTGGACTTCTGAAACAAGCGACTGGTCTAGGTGGTCATAGTGCTCATGGCTTATGAGGATGGCGTCAACCTTTTGGAAGATTTTGGGCTTCACGTCAACAGGGTCTACTACAAGGGTTTTCGAGGGAGTTTTTATGGTCACTCCAGCGTAGCGGTTAAACCAGACAAACAGAATCTCATTTTTCCCGGGAGTTTTCTCAATTGCCATACGGGTTCCTCGCATTTTAATAGTTATCGCATTCACGTCTTAAAGAACTTATGCTACTTTCATTCTCCAAAAGCTTAAAACCCTCGCCAAGCAAACATTTCAGAAAAGTGACGGGAAAATGAACGCGGATGAGATGTTTGAAAAGTTTACGAAAGAGTTTCTAGAAAAGTTCTTGGAGAAGAACCCCGACTTCGCTACATACTTGGGGCTTCATGAACCATACGATTACATGCTGCCAAAGGGCTCCACTGAAAGGCTTTTGGAAAACCTTAAAATGATCGAGGAGGTGCTTGCCCGTTTAAGGGAAACCGTTAACCCGGCAGAGCTAAGCTACAACCACAAAATAGATTGGGAGGTTTTAGAGAAGGCTTATGAACGTTGGAAATTCGACTTCTATGAGAGACGCGTGCATGAGTTAAACCCAGACGTTTCAGAGGATTTGGGCGGACTAATATTCATAATGTTTACAAGGGATTACGCCCCGTTAGAAAAGCGGGTTGATGCAATAGCCGCAAGAATAGAGCAGATGCCCAGATACCTTGAAGAGTTTCGATCAAGATTCGAGAAATCACAGCCAGTGCGGTTGTGGACGCAGCTAGCCATAGAGAAAACCCAAAACTTGATGGGCTTGTTCATGTTCATACTTGAGGTGGTGAAGGGAAAAGTTCCAGAAAAAACCTACGAGAGACTTCAAAAGGCTGTGGAAAACTTTTACCTAGCATTTAAGTTGCACATGGAGTGGCTTCAAAGCCTCCTGAACAAGACCCGCGAGGAGTGGGCTATTGGAAGGGAAAAGTTTGAGAGGCTTCTTCAGCTCCGCGAACTCGGAATGACTTCTGATGAAATCCTTCAGCTTGGCATAAAATATCTTAACGAGTTGAAAGCTGAAAGGGAGCGCATAGCACAACAAATAGCCTCCGGAAAGTCCGTCGAAGAAGTCCTCAAAATGGTTGAGAGTAAGGCTCCAAAAACCTTCGAGGAAGCTTTGGAATACACTAGAAAAGCGATGGAGGAGGCGAGGCGTTTCGTCCAAGAAAAGGGTATTGCAACAGTCTACCCAGAAGATGTGCTGCTTGTTGAGGAGACACCAGCCTTCATGGCGCCAATTATACCCTTCGCAGCCCTAATAATGCCCGCGAAATTCGACAAGCCGCAAATAGGAATTTATGTGGTGACTAGGCCTAGGGATCCTTCAAACCTTGGAAAGCACCTAAATTATCCTTCGATTAGGAATACTGCTGTTCATGAGGCTTTTCCGGGACACTTCCTTCAAGGGGCTGTTTCGAATCGTGGAAGTGTTATTAGGCTTTTGGCTGAAGGCTCTGAAACCGTTGAGGGTTGGGCTCACTATTGTGAGGAGCTTATGTGGGAGAAGGGCTTCATAAAAGACTTGGAGACACGTCTTATACAGATTAATGATATAATATGGCGGGCTGTTCGCGTAATTGTTGATGTTAAGCTTTCTAGGAGTGAGATAAGCTTTGAAGAGGCCGTGGACATGCTTGTTGGGGAGGCCGGCATGTCTAGGGAGGCTGCCGTGGCAGAGGTTAGCCGCTACACTCAGACGCCGGGGTATCCGCTGTCTTATCTGCTTGGGAAGCATTTAATCCTAAAATTGAAAGAAGAGGTTAAACAAATGATGGGTGAAAAGTTTGACGAGAAGTTTTTCCACGACACTATAACGGCGAATGGCTACTTGCCCATATCCATGCTCCGCAAAATCTTCGACATGAAAATACGTGAGCCCCAAGGTTTATCCTAACTTTTCTCCCCATTTTTAGGCTCTTGGACAAGGAAAACCGCTATTAAGAGTGCTGGGATGATTATTGCCAAAGCTGTGCAAAAGGGAAGCTGAAGGAAGATGCTTACATATAGGTAGTTGCCCAGCAGCATGCCCAAGCCTGAAAGAATGTAGCTGACGAAGTTTCTGAAGCCCACAACTTTTCCTATGTTTTCGGGGTTGACGAGGTCTGTAGAGAGGGCCATGGAGGATGACATTATAAGCAGCTGGCCTATGGCGAATAGGGCCATTGAAAGCATTAGCATTGGCAGGTTTCCCCACATGAAGATTAATGTTGCAGTGCCAAAAATGATTAAGCCCATGATCAACGGGGATTTTTCTCCCAAACTTGTCCACCATTTTGCCTATGGGCAGCGAGGCAATTATCATTGTTAAAGCAATGGTATGTAGACCAGCCACCATTGGTTTTCAGCTACGCCTAGAACGTCCCTTGCGTAAATGGCGTTTACCACATTTATGAGTGAAACTCCAAACTTCATCATTAGAAAGCCAGCAATGACCGGTCCCGGTGTGTTGAAGGCGCCGTAGATTAGCTGTATTATTGATGAACCCATTCCCCTTCGTTCTGGAGGCAGCGAGTCTTGAACCATTGCGAAGAGGGCTGGCTGGTATATTAGGCATAGGCTTTGAATTATTGTCCCTATCAGTATAAAGTGCCATGTTGGGGCTGGGCAAAAAAGAGGTTTGACAAAGCCATTAGAAAGGTCATGGTTGTTATGATCCAACGTCTACCATACTTGTCAGCCAAATAACCTCCTGGGAAAGCCACAATGGCCATTCCAATCCAGTTGGCCAACCTATAATGCCTAGGGCTAGGCCTGTTCCTCCCAAGCGTTGCACATAGTATTGGAAGTTTGGGGCTGGCATTTCTGTGGCTAGGTCCATTATCATCCAGCTTATCACTAGGACTTTGTAGTTGCCGCTTATGAAGGAGAACTCCCGCCTAAGGATTTTACGAAGCCCCATATCTGCCGTTCCACTTGCTTTCCGAAACAATCACTCTTCAAAATATAAGGTTTGGCTGTCTCATGTAAATACTTAATAATGGTATTTGCCGTGTTTAATAACCATAAGTGATGGCTAATGGTTGACGTTTGGCTTCCCTATGGAAAAACCGAGGTTTGCCTCCGCGTTCCAGCCCGAAACCTTTTGGGTTTCATAGAACCAAAAGAGAAGTCTGGTGTTCCAGATGCACGGGCGGAGGTTGAAAGAGCCTTAAGGGAGCCTATTGGCTCAAAAAAGCTAAGTGAGATTGCTAAGCCGGAGCATAGGGTGGCTATTGTTGTTGATGATGCCACGAGACCCGCTCCTAGCCATGTTATTGTGCCTCCAATTCTTGACGAGTTGAATAGTGCTGGCGTCAAAGACGAGAACATCACAATTATTTTTGGTTGTGGGACGCATAGGGCTGTTACGGATGAGGAGGCTTTTAGGCTTTTAGGAGAAGGTGTCCTAAAACGTGTTAAAGCCGTAAGCCACGACTGCAAAGCCAAAGACCTTGTTTATTTGGGCACCACGCCTAAGTATGGCACGAAGGTTTATTTGAACCGCGTTTTCGCGGAGGCTGACTTGAAAATTTTGACGGGTGATGTTTGCTTCCATTATTATGCTGGTTATGGTGGTGGGAGAAAAAGCGTGTTGCCAGGGGTTGCTGGCGAAGAAACTATTAAGGCTAATCATGCCATGCTTCTGTATCCAAACGCGAGAACCGGCGTTTTGGATGGAAATCCAATTCACGAGGACATGGTGGAAGCCGCTAGGATGGCAAAAGTGGATTTCATCGTAAACGTTGTGCTTAACAGTAAAGGCGAAATTGTGAGGGCTTTCGCGGGCGACATGGAGCAAGCCTTCCACGAGGGCGTGAAGCTTGTGGATGAGATGTACCGCATACCAGTAGATCGAAGAGCCGACATAGTCGTTGTAAGCCCCGGTGGGCATCCAGCTGACGTGAACCTCTTCCAAGCCTATAAGGGCATTGACAGCGCTTTACAAGTTGTTAAGCGGGACGGCGTAATAATTCTCGCGGCTGAATGCCCTGAAGGGCATGGAAACCAGGTCTTCTACGATTGGATGGTTAAGTTTAAGGACTTGAAAGCCGTGGAGAGGGAGATTAGGCGCAACTTTGTTTTGGGTGGGCATAAAGCCTACTATTTAATGAAGGCTTTGCAGAAAGCCCAAATAATCCTAGTTTCAGCCATGCCAGACTACTACGCGGTGAACGTTTTTAGGCTTAGGACAGCCCGCACAGTCAATGAAGCCCTCAACGAAGCCTTCAAAATTGTCGGTGAAAACGCTAAGGTTTGGGTTATGCCCTACGGAAACTTCACGCTTCCAGAGGTTAAGGCGAGCGAGTAAAAGGGGCTAAGGTTTTGGAAAAACTTTAAAGTGGGGATGCAAACCTAACCATAAAGGCTTCGCCATAATCGCGTTAAAACACTGTGGGAGTAGGAGCAGCTTGCAGCAAACATACATCTTGCGGAAGTTTACGCCAAAAGACCTTGAACGTGTCATGTATATTAACCGCGTCTGCCTACCGGAAAATTACGGTGACTACTTCTTCATGAACCTTTATAATCGTTTTCCAGAAACCTTCATAGTGGCTGAAGGAAATGGCGAAATTGTTGGTTATGTCATGTGCCGCATTGAGTTGGGCTTATCAAACTTCGGCTTCGGCGGCTTAATAAAGAAGGGACACATAGTCTCCATAGCTGTTATGCCAGAACATAGGCGAAGGGGCATTGGTGAAGCCCTAGTGACAAAAGCCTTGGAGGGGATGCGCCTATACAATGCAAAACAAGCCTTCCTAGAAGTTAGGGTTTCAAACGTGCCAGCTATAAGCCTATATAAGAAACTTGGCTTCAGGGTTACGAGGACAATTCATGGCTATTACTCGGACGGGGAAGACGCCTACGTAATGAGCAGAGAGCTGTAGAGAATTAAAAAATGGTGGAAAGTTTAGGGCTGTAAGCCCAGTTTCTCATAAATCCTTTTCCTGTTTTCCTCGACAGTTTTTGCCACTTCCAGGAATAGGTTGTTTCCATGCGAGTCTATAGCCACCGTTAATGGTCCAAAGTCTTCAACCTCAAAAATCCATAAGGCTTCCGGCGTGCCAAGGTCAAGCCACTCCACACCCCTAACATTCTTTATGGCTTTAGCCGCCAATATCGCCGCCCCGCCAGTGAAGGCTCCGTAGACAGCTCCGTATTTCGCCATGGCGTCCGTTGTCCTCTTTCCCATTCCACCCTTTCCAATCACGACTCTGACCTTGAAGTTTTTGATAAACTCATCTTCAAAAATATCCATCCTAGTGCTTGTTGTTGGACCAGCAGCTACAGCTACCCACTTATCGCCCTCTCTGCTCACCACTGGTCCGCAGTGGAAAACCGCCAACCCTTCAAGGTTCACTGGCAGTGGCTTGCCTTGTTTGAAATACTCTAGGGCTCGCCTATGGGCTTGGTCTCTGGCTGTCACAATGGTTCCAGTTATGTAAATGGTGTCATTAACCTTCAGTTTGCGGATTTCCGCTTCTGAAATGGGTGTTTTAAAGTGGTATACAGCCATACCATTTTCACCTCACACCAAACCCTTATGGGTTAAATATTCAACCGTCCCGTCTACGTGAATTCTTGCAGTTGCTCTCCGAGCAGCCCAACAGTTGAAGGCAACAGCCGCCGGGAAAGAGGCAGGATGCCTAAAAGCATACTCGATGTGCACGCCCAAAACCGTTGTTTTTCCGCCCAGCCCCATCGGACCAATTCCAGTCATGTTCGCCGCCTCATAAAGCTCTTTTTCAAGCTTCGCTATTTCTGGGTTTGGGTTAGGCTGATCCAGAGGTCTCAAAAGAGCCTTTTTCGCGAGTTTCATGGCTATGTCTGCCCCTCCACCCATGGCAACGCCCAGAATTGTCGGTGGGCATGGTTGGCCTCCAGCTTTTATAACGGATTCTATGACAAATTTCTTTAGTCCGTTTATGCCCTCGCCGGGCACAAGCATCCCAGTTACGCAAGCATTTTCTGAACCGCCACCCTTCGTTATAACCGTCAATTCGAGGCTGTCGCCGGGGACTACTTCCCAGTTTATGTATGGTATAAACCGTCCCGTGTTGTCTCCACTGTTCTTTTGAGTGAAGGGATCAACAGCATTAGGCCTTAACGGGATTTCCTTTGTAGCCCTCCTTGTCGCCTTAGCCAAGGCTTCCTCAACCTTGTCAAGGTTTTTAACTTCCGCCCCAGCCTGGGCATAGAAAATTATTGTGCCCGTGTCTTGGCATATTGGCGCCTTATATTTCTCTGCAAGCTCTATGTTTTCGAGGATAGCCTTCAACTGGGTTTTAGCGGCTTCGCTTGTTTCTTCCGCATAAGCCTTTTTCAAGGCTTTTTTCACGTCTTCTGGAAGGTATATGACCGCCTGCTTCAGAAGGTTAAAAGCCACATCTTCAACAACTTTGGCTATCTCCAAGCATTCCACCCTCAAACACTATGTTTTTGGCGAAAACTTCTCTTTTATGGCATTTTATAAAAGAGTTTCCAAAGTTTTAGACTTTCCAAACGTGAAGTCTTCACTTTAACTCATCTCTCCACGTGTTGGAAGGCATAGTCTCTCGTTTGCTTTAAATACCGCCGCAAATAACAGTCAAACGGGATACTTATGTCAGAGGAAGAAGGCGAAGGCACGGGCGCGGAAAAGCCACGCTACGAAACCCTTGAAGACCTTCCAGGCATTGGTCCATCAACAGCCCAGAAGTTGAGGGAGCTGGGCTTCCACACTGTTGAGTCTCTTGCTATGGCAACAGTTCGCGAGCTTGAGCCAGCCGGGATAAGCGAGAAAAAGGCTTTAGCAATAATAAGTGCCGCCCGCTCATCCATTGGCATAGCCTTCATCAGAGCCGACGAGCTCTTGAGGATGCGGCAGAATGTTTTGAGGCTAACCACTGGAAGCAAAGCCCTAGACAAGCTTTTAGACGGCGGCTTGGAAACCCAAACAATAACAGAGTTTTATGGCGAATATGGGAGTGGGAAAAGCCAAATCTGCCATCAACTATGCGTGAATGTGCAGCTTCCACCGGAGCGGGGTGGGCTTAATGGCGCAGCATTGTATATAGACACTGAAAACACCTTTAGGACTGAGCGCATTGTGCAGATGGCTAGGCACTTGGGGCTTGACCCCCAAAATGTTGTTAAAAACATTATTTATGCGGAAGCCTACACATCAGACCATCAAATGTTCCTTCTGGAAAACGCGGACGAAGTGATAAAGGAAAACAATGTTAAACTCATTATTGTTGACTCTTTAACGGCTCATTTTAGAAGCGAATATCTGGGACGGGAGATGCTGGCTGTGAGGCAGCAGAAGCTAAACAAGCACATGCACAAACTCATAAGGTTGGCAAGAGCCTTTAATGCTGTGGCTGTTGTGACAAATCAGGTTATGGCTAAGCCGGACATGTTCTTTGGAGACGCCATCCACCCAGTTGGCGGGCACATTGTTGGGCATACAAGCCACACTCGCATATACCTTAGAAAGGCTTCCCATGGTCCGATACGCATAGCCCGTCTGGTTTCAAGTCCATATCTGCCAGAGGGGGAGGAAATCTTTAAAATTACAGAAAATGGTATAGAGGACATTTCCGAAGAGGAAAAGGCAAAATCCAGTGGTCGCTGAAATGCCCATACCCCAAGCCCTAGTCACAAGGTTTTTCCAGCTAATCCTAAACAAACAGTTTGCGGAGGCGGAACGCGAACTTGAAAGGCTCAAACAGAAAATGCAAAAAACAGAATGGAATAGGGGCTATTTCAGAGCCCTATATGGGATGCTTCTTGTGAGACGCTCCAACAACAGCGATTCTTACGCCTTCTTTTCAAAGTTGGACGTATCCGACAAGGAGGCTCTGCAAAACTTTAGAAGAGAATTCCTGAACCATGTGAAGAATAGGCTTCATGGCGACTTTGATAGGGGCTTCTTCGCAGCATGGGCAGACTTCACCCGTGTGGCAGGCAAACTCAACATTGTCAACGCCATTGAAAATATTGAAAATAGAAACGCTTCTCAAGAAAGGATGGAAGCAGGAAAACTTCTTGAAGACAAAAATCAAGCAACAATGGAGGATTTCATAGATTAAAATTCGTTCTAAATGGCTCTTAAGAACCATAGGGCTATGGTGTAGAAGAGCACCCAGAAAACAAGCCATGATAGGAAGTATATGCCCATCCCAGTTGTGAAGATTTTTTGAGGCTTCTCCACCTTAAGAATAAACTTCGGTTTAATCATGTAGTAAGATAGAATGTAAACAATTAATGCAAAGGCTATACCATTAAACAGAGTGGTGAGGTTTAAATCTGTGCCAATCAATCCTACAGCTTGCTCGTATCCGACGCAGATGAAGGCTGCCACTATGCCGAGGACAAACCTTAGCCAGTATAGCACTTCTAAAGGTTTCATTTAACCCACTTTTGTAGTTCTAACACGCACATCACATTTAAATTTGACTATTCAAGGAATTGTGTAGAGCTTCCTAGCCGGTTGTGTTGTACGGGTAAATCGATAATCTTATAAGAGAGACTATCGCCTTACATAAAAGGCTCGTGAAACCATGCACCGGAACCCTATGTGGACCATGTATTCCATTAAACATGGTACTAGCATAGGGTATCTCCGGTGAGGGATGCGTTTTCCGTCTGTTTGTTGCGTTTCTCTTCTTCCGGAGGGTTGTGGCGAATATGACTGAAATGTTGACACTGGGCATCTCAAACTTGCTGAGGAGGTTGTGGGAGGTTGGTTAGGAGTTGTTGATAGTGCACATATCAGACCTTCACTGTGGTCCAAAGTTTAAGGAGGAAGTGCTTCTAGAGGCTATTGACGAGATAAACGAGCTTAACCCAGAAGTTGTTGTTGTAACTGGAGACTTGACGGAGGAAGGCTTAATAGAGGAGTTTAGAGAAGCCAAAAGGTATTTGGCGTTAATAAAATGCAAACACTTGATCGTTGGAAGCGGAAACCACGACGCTAGAACAACAGGCTATTTGCTTCTTCCAAAGTTTTTTGGAAGCCCATCGTCAGTAACAAGGGTTGACAATGTAGCCATCATCATGCTGAATTCTTCCAGACCAGACAGGGATGACGGCGAAATAGGCTATAACCAAGGCTTATGGATGAAAAGCCAACTTGAAAACTGCAGGGATAGTTTCAAAATTGTGGCTCTCCACCACCATTTAATTCCCGTCCCAGACACGGGCATGGAACGCAACATAGTTTCCGATGCCGGAGACTTCCTATGGACATTGACAAAGTATGATGTTAACCTAGTCTTGTGTGGGCACCGCCACCGCCCATGGTTGTGGACTCTTGGAAAACTATTGATACTCCACGCTGGCACAGTTTCAACCAACAGATTTAGAGGCTTCTACCAGAACACCTACAACATCGTCGAAATCGAAAATAACACGGTTATGGCGAAACTGAAAGTTGTCGGGGGGCAAGAGTGCCCATTTGAAAGGTTACCCATTGAAGCCCCAAGCCCAGTAATTTAGTAAAAGAGAGCTTCGGGGGTGACTTTCCAATTTATAAGGCATAAGCTTCATATTCTCATGTTAAAGCGGTGGCTCCGCACATTGCGTAAAGAAGAGTTCAGCAGCTTCGATGTTGCCGCAGTTGTCCGCGAGCTGAGGGACATGGTTCTAAACTCGAGAGTTGGCAACATTTATCAGCTGAATGATAAAACATTGCTTTTCAAGCTGAGACGTGGTGAAACAGCCTATAACCTCGTTTTAGAGGCTGGAAAACGCTTGAACTTGACATCTTATGCTTTGGAGAAACCCCTTGTTCCACCAGCTTTTTGCATGGCTTTGAGAAAATTCCTAAGAAACAGCCAGCTAACAAATATTGAGCAATACGAGTTTGAAAGGGTTATCCTCTTCGATTTCAGCGGTAAACTTGGCAATTTTAGGCTTGTTTTGGAGGTTTTCGGCGAAGGAAACATAATCCTAGTGGACGTGGAAAACAAAATTTTGCAAGCATTACATTTTAGGCGAATGCGGGACAGAAACATATTGAGGGGTGAAACTTTCCGTTTTGCTCCCCCAAGTGGGCAGAATCCAACAAAAATCAGTGTGCAAGCCCTTTATGATGGGCTGAAAGGCTTTGGCGACGTTGAAATTGTGAGGGCTCTTGCCCGCTACTTAGGGATTGGCGGAGTTTACGCCGAAGAAGTCTTGCTTAGGCTTGGAATAGAGAAGACAACAAAGTGCGGTGGCTTAACTCCGTCGCAGGCTGAAGCCATCCACAAATGTTTGAATGAAATGCTTTCCCAAGTTTTTGAGGGGAAACTTGAACCATGCATAGTTCTAGTTGATGATGACAGTTTTGTGGATGTTACACCTTTAAGGCTTAAACGCTATGAGAGGTTAAAGCACCAGCCATTCGAAAGCTTTAATGAAGCCCTGGACGAGTTTTACACAAAAATTGAGGTTTTGAAGAAGGCTACTGCTGAAAAGAAGGCTTTAGAACAGCTTACGCGGGAGGCGGAGCGTTTAAAAAGGGTTTTAGCTGAACAAGAGAAAGCTCTAAAAGATGCGGAGCAAAAAGCTGCAAAGTGCAAGCAGATAGGCGACACTATTTACGCCTATTCCAGCGAGCTCCAAACACTCCTAAACAAGTTTTTAGCCGAGAAAAGCTCCGGCAAAGAATGGGACGAAATAATCGCTGAAGTGGTTTCTGGAAAGCGTGCTGGCTTAAAACCATACGTGTTTTTTGAATCCTTTGATAGGCAAAAACTTATTCTTAACTTATGTGTGGATGGCTTAAATTTCGGCATAGACCTCCAAAAAGACCTGTTCACAAACGCCGCTAAATTCTATGTGAGGGCTAAGCTTTTTAGGCGAAAATTGGAGGGCGCAAAAACCGCAATAGAAGAAACTAAGAGGAAGCTTTCAGAGATAGAAGCAAAAATCAGGGAGGCTGAAGCCCTAAAGGAGGTTGTGCCAACCAAAGCCATAGAAGAACTCGCCAAAAGAAGGGTTAAACCAAGAAAATGGTTCGAGAAATTCAAATGGTTCACATCCTCAGAAGGCTTTCTCATAGTGGCTGGCAAAGACGCGGTCAGCAACGAAGTCCTCATAAAAAAGTACACAGCCCCAGAAGACATAGTCTTCCATGCAGACTTGGTCGGTGCACCCTTCGTCGTTGTCAAAACTGAAGGGAAAAAACCAACAGAAAAGTGTCTACGCGAGGCTGCAGAATTTGCAGCAGCCCACTCAAGGGGTTGGCGGGAGGGTTTCGCCACAGTGGATGTTTACTGGGTTAAGCCAGAACAGCTAAGCAAGGCTGGAAGTTCAGGAGAATACGTGCCCAGAGGAGCCTTCGCCATAACTGGAAGCCGAAATTGGATGCGTAATACGCCCCTAAAAATAGCTGTAGGCGTCCAATTCGACGAAAGTGGCGAAGTAGTCTTCATAGGCGGTCCAGTAGACGCCATCAAAAACAAAACAAAAACCTACACGGTTCTCGTTCCTGGAGAAAACAGCGGAAAACAACTCCTAAAACAAGTTTTAAAAACCTTAGCGGAAAAGGCGCCAAAAGAAAAACGCGAAAAAATACTGAAAGCCTCAATTGAACAAATCCGAGAGCTAATCCCCTACTGCATGGGCAGAATAACAGCAGAAAGCTAACGTCAACGAAGCAAAACGTATAGAGGAGGGGCTAGAGAAAATGGAAACCATGCAAAAATCTAGAGAGGGTATCCAATTTACAAAAGTCCAACAGCACAAATTGGCTGGGCGACAGGAAAAACTAGAGGGGCTACTCAATTTTGCAACTCAACACCTAAGACAAAATTGAACACCGAAACAGTGTTAGCGGGCTTTGGCATGTGGATCCGCTAGGCTTTCTCCTCCAGTCGGCTTTGGCCATGCTTACTTAGGAGGTGATCCGGCCGCAGGTTCCCCTACGGCCACCTTGTTACGACTTCTCCCCCCTCACGAAGCTTGGGTTCGACGCAGCCAGAGGGACCACGCCTCACCCAAGCCCCGCTCGGGTGGAGCGACGGGCGGTGTGTGCAAGGAGCAGGGACGTATTCACCGCGCGATAGTGACGCGCGATTACTAGGGATTCCATGTTCACGAGGGCGGGTTTCAGCCCTCGATCCCAACTACGGCAGGCTTTAGGGATTGCCTCCCCCTTTCGGGGTCGGAACCCATTGTACCTGCCATTGCAGCTCGCGTGTGGCCCGGGGGATTCGGGGCATACTGACCTGCCGTGGCCCGCTCCTTCCTCCGCCTTATCGGCGGCAGTCCCCCCAGTGTGCCCGGCTCAAGGCCGGTTGCAACAGGGGGCGCGGGTCTCGATCGTTGCCTGACTTAACAGGACACCTCACGGCACGAACTGGCGACGGCCATGCACCTCCTCTCAGCTTGTCTGGCAAGACCTTCAATCTGGCCTTCATCCTGCTGTCGCCCCCGGTAAGGTTTCCGGCGTTGACTCCAATTAAACCGCAAGCTTCACCCCTTGTGGTGCTCCCCCGCCAATTCCTTTAAGTTTCAGCCTTGCGGCCGTACTCCCCAGGCGGCGGGCTTAACGGCTTCCCTGCGGCACTGACACGGCTTGTAGCCGTGCCAACACCTAGCCCGCATCGTTTACAGCTGGGACTACCCGGGTATCTAATCCGGTTCGCTCCCCCAGCTTTCATCCCTCACCGTCGGGCGCGTTCCAGCCGGCAGCCTTCGCCACTGGTGGTCCTCCCGGGATTATAAGATTTCACCCCTACCCCGGGAATACCGCCGGCCTCTCCCGCCCCCTAGCTGGACAGTATCCCCCGCAGTCCAGCGATTAAATCGCTGGATTTAACAGGGGACTTGTCCAGCCGGCTACGGATGCTTTAGGCCCAATAAGCGTCCCCACCACTCGGGGAGCGGGTATTACCGCGGCGGCTGACACCCGACTTGCCCTCCCCTTATTCCCCCAGCTGTCTACACTGGGGAAAAGCCGTCCTCAGCGGACGGCACTCGGGGTGGCCCCGTCACGCTTTCGCGTATTGCGGAGGTTTCGCGACTGCTGCGCCCCGTAGGGCCTGGACCCTTGTCTCAGTGTCCATCTCCGGGCTCCCGCTCTCACGGCCCGTACCGGTCTTAGGCTTGGTGAGCCGTTACCTCACCAACAACCTGATCGGCCGCGGCCCCATCCTTGGGCAGCGTCTAGAAGCATGGTCTAGACGCCCTTTCAGCGAGGACCCATTCCAGGAGTCCTCACCTATCGGGGATTAGCCCCAGTTTCCCGGGGTTGTCCCTGTCCCAAGGGTAGGTTAGCCACGTGTTACTGAGCTGTGCGCCGCGCCTCCACCGTGGCTTGGAGGCGCACGACTAGCATGTCTTAGTCCCACCCCGATAGCAGTGGGGTCCGGCAGGATCAACCGGAGTTAGCTTCCGGCTGAGTGCCGGAGACGCTTATTGGCATACGGCCGCAAAGCCGACTGGATTTGGAGGGGAGATCCACATGCCAAAGCCCATTTCAGACCTAACGTTAGCGTCAGGTCCACATTTTTGTGCCCGCAAGTGGAGGCCAACCTTTTTCATCCCTTTTAGGCGTATAGACGCCTTTACGGTCTAAGTTGGGCCGCCGCCGGATAAATGCGGGCAACTCAACTTCACCAAGATAGATGTGAAGCTGTCTCAGCGGATATAAATGTTTCTACTCGCCTTGCTTTTCATTATTTATACCATACCTTCGTTTTCTGAATTTTTACTGCTTTCCATTTCTGTTCGTATTTTAAAGCCTACCTCAACTAGTTTACATGCTCTTCTATGGTTTTTGCTGTTTTAATTATGAATTCGTCGTTTGCTTTTGGAATAACGCGTTTTCAATGTTTACGTAAACTAATGTGTTCTGAATGTTCTGTATCCCAATAGCCTCAGAACTTATAGTATGCCTTTTTGTTTTATGGTATTCCATTGTGCCTTTCCAATATCTGAAGGTGTGGAAGCTTATGTGCAACAGTCTTGGATTTTAAAGCTTGTAAGCAAACCTTTTCCTCTATTTGAAGAATGCTATGGTTAGGTTTTTGCGTGTTACCGAACATTCTTCCGTATGATCTTGGTTAAGCCTCTTAATCATTGATATTGCCAAATCGCTTATTGGAAGCATTCTTTGAGGATGTCAGCGCATCTTGCAACAACTCCTCTTTTGCTTCATTAGCGATCTTCTACTCCGCTTTTTCCCTTTTTATTTTCCAAATAAGCACATCTATTAGCGTTGCAATTTTGTAAACAGCGTAAGCCAAGAGAATCGTCACAGCTATCTCGGCGAAGTTTTCAATAGTTCTAACAAGTTCACTTAAGGTCACGGTATTTCTCCCTTTATGCTTTGATATCCAATTCTTTGACCTCGCTTAGGTTTAACAGTGAATTTATTTTGACTTTGCCTTCCGAGATTGTGTATAGAAAGTTACCGATGTACAGTGTACGTGTGATTTGGTATATGCTGTTCATAACGTCTCCGTTTTCAATATGCGTTATTGTTCCTTGCAGCACAATTTTTTCTTCAAACTCCAAAGATACTTTGAACACGTATGCGCCTTGCCAAACTGGTTCGCCGCACACATATGGTGGAACACCATCCGGATATGTGCTTTCGTTTACATCTGCAACAAGCACTGGTATAACGAGAAGACCCCTTTCCTTGTCAAACAAGAACGCCTTGTGATCTCTTAAAACAGGCGAGTCTGTCCCCCTTTCACCTATGATAAACTTTGCAATTTCTTTCGGGTTGCTAGCATTGCTAACGTCGAAAAGTGATATTTTAATTCCCTGATACCATGAGAATTCGCCTTCCTCCGCTGGTATTGTTTCTTTGCCGACGCCTATTACGTGATTTTCATCGTAGGGGTGGAGATAATCAGAATAGCCGCTTATCTTTAGCATGCCAAGAACCTTCGGGTCATATGGGTTAGTTAAGTCTATTACAAAGAAAGGATCAACTTTCCTGAAAGTTACAAGATAGCAGATGTTCCCCATAAAGCGTGCTGAGTGAATCTGTTCTTTAGGAGCGATATTTTCCAAACTGCCGACCATTTCCAAATCCATGTTTAAAACGTAAAGGCTGTTCCGTCCAGCATAGGACGTGGCGATTCTGAAGTAACAATTGTATTCATCCATAGAGAACTGGTTGAGAACAACTCCTGGAACTTGGCCGTCAGCAGCGTAGACTATTTCATTTTCTTGTATTTGGATTCTATGCAAATACGTCTTGTCATTTGAGGTTATCGCTATGTAAATGTTGTCTAATGAAACGTAAATGCTTGTTGTTGCGCCTAGGAGCATCGGTCCATATGTTGGCACTTGTTCTTCATCGTGCACGTTTACGGCAACTATAGTTGTGAAGAAATATGCATAATCGGGTATGTGTGAGTAGTAAATTTCACTGGCTGATATTTCTTTCCACTCGCCGTCAAAGCAGATTTTTGGAAGCTCAACTTCACCGTTAACTATTTGAGCTCTTCGCATAATGAGCACGTAGGCGTAGTCGCCTATCATTCTAGAATTAAAGTATTGCCCATCAACGGCAACCTCTCTTTTAAGCGTTGGAGATTCTTTGCATGAGACGTCATATACTTGAATGAAGGTCTTCACGTTAACATGGCATCCATCTTCGTAGAAAATCACAAGCCTATCTCCATTTATGAAAAGCTGCTTCAATGTGCCGTTCACACCCACTCTGGACAAAACCGCAGCCTCTTTAGGTGGATAAGCCTTCACAATAACAACATTTTTCCCTGAAATTATGTAGAGATATTCACCATCCGTCTTGACGATGTCCGCTTCATCCACTCCTTCAACTTGTATATTAGTCTTCGAATAACCAAAACCTTCCATGCTTGCAAGCTTGGCATTGTCCAATATGCGAAGAGCATAATCATAAGGGTGAAGGTTATGATACTGTATTTCAGACTTCTGCAGGAAATCCTTAAGCTCATCATAAGATTTAAACTTGTCAAGTGCAGCCGCGTCATATTCGATGTCGCCGCATAGCATTAGGAACATGCTTAAACCCATGAGCACCGTTAAGATGACAACTTTTCCTTTCGCCATACTAATTTCACTTCCAATATGTTAAGCACTATTCAATGACTTAATGCTATGTTTCAGAACGCATTTGTATCAAAATTAGTACAAGCATCTCTAACCAAACGACTATAATAATGATGTTCTATGCTTGGCAAACAAGTAAACAGTAAAAGCACCAGTAAAGCATGCTGCGAGGATTCCAATGTCAAGGCTCGAATATGAGGAGGCGTTAGAACCGTAAGTTCTCTCAATTTCTGGCAGCTGCTTTGCGAAAGAATTGAGGTACAAGGCTGCTAAGTTCTTTTCATTTTCAAAAATTGCAAAGGCTATCAAAGGTCCAAGCATTAAAAGTATCCCAAGAACTGCTGCAGCCACGCAGTATAGGACAACCTTCTTCATTTTGTCTGCCTCTGTAAAGTTAAAGGCGCAACTGCCCTTTTAATTCTACACTTTAGAACAGAACACTGTAACATCGCCACTGCTCTTTCATAGGGGTTTTGCCCTCCACAACCTATAAGTCTCAAACCATAAAATTACGTTTGCAGCTAAGCCAAAAATCAAAACGTACAAGTTTGGAGCCAGCTGGTTTACAATGCATAGGGCGATGTAGGCGGTCAGCATTGTAAGAAATAAAACCGAATAGAAAAGGTAACGCGGAACTAAAAAGCGGCCCATACGTGTGAAGAAACGTAAAATTCCAACCTTAACTTCTTCCTTAAGCACATATTCGCCCGTGCCCTTCTTCTTCACAAGCCCCAATTCTTGAAGTTTCTCAAGGTGATGCACCGCAATGCTTGGACTTGAAAATCCCAATGCACGTTGAACTTCTCGAACGCCGACGGTGCGTGTTGATTGTTGAAGCAAATACCAGTAAACCAAAAGTGTCTTTCCCTTTAGCTCGGATTCCAAGTAGGCGACATCGAGCTCCTCAGACATAAATAATCACCTAGACCCATTAAGAAAATTCCGTTTAAAAGCTTAATCAAGCTGATGGAAAAACCATTATGCTTATTCGCCATTAAATATTTAGAATGATGAGCCGTGAATAGGACAAGCAATAATTAAAAGGCTCGCAGAGTTTCGCATCTACAAAGTCCGCTTTCCGTAATCGACGCTGCATTGAAAATTGTTGAAGTTTAAGTCCGACGAAATTTCCGCAGACTTGAATGTGGAGATGGAAAGGTGCTGATAAGAGGCTGCCGAAAGTTTGGCGCTTTCTATGCTCGCTTCGAAATTAATTTGGCTTTAGCCAAGACTACACGCAAAACGTAAAATGGTTAAACCTAGAACTTAATAGAAATTGTCAACGCTAACCTTTTAACAGTTTAGTAAAACATTAATAGTTCAAATAGCAATTATTTAATGTAAGAGGATGAATTATGGAAAGAATTCTGTATGCGATGTTAATGTGCATGGTTCTGTTATCTCTATTTTCGTCGTTATCGCTCTACGCTTTTGCCTATGGGGAGCAAGTGCACTTGATGGTTGTTGAGTGGTATAGACGAGGACGTGGGCGCATTATTCTATATTCTATACCGTCTGAGGACGATTCGATGACAAACCCCGACTATAAACTGCTGCCGTTCTGGTGGCACACCACCATAAAATATTGGATAAACCCCAAGAACAAGTATGGCTTTTCAGAATCAGCCGTCATAGCAACCATTACAACGGCTGCGGAAACTTGGGATGCCAACACAACCTTTGAGCTTTTCGTTTTCCAGGGCACAACACGCAAAACGGCCGGAGTTAGAGACGGATACAACGTTGTTGCTTGGGGCCTATATTCAAATCCAAACGTTATAGCCGTCACTTACATATGGTATTCAGGCGACACCATAATTGAGACAGACACGCGGATGAACACGTGGTTTACATGGAGTTTGACAGGTGAAGCAAACAAGATGGACGTCCAAAACATCATGACCCATGAGTTTGGACACTGGAGCGGCTTAGACGACCTATACGAAGACAAGGATTACTGGCTGACAATGTATGGCTACGCAAGCTATGGAGAAACATACAAAAGAACACTTGGATTAGGCGACATCCTCGGACTACAAGCAAGATACGGAGAATAAACATAACAAACCCACCATTTTTATGAACACATTTTCCCATCATCAGAAAAGCCTACCTAAAACTGCTCCTATCAAGACATAATTCAGGCCCTAATTATATTTTCAATAGTTAATGTTTAACTGAACGTAGAAGGGTTTGCTTTCGCCCTTAAGGGACGGAAAAAGGGGGTTTTGCTGGAGAATTCGCCAGAAATCTTTCGGGTCAGCAATCACCAATTATCTTCGGCAGCTCTTTTAGGCTTTTTACCACGGCGCCTGGTTTGACGGTTGTACTGGACGGCTTCGAATGTCTGTTGCCGACGTTCTTCGAAGGATTGATATGGCTTTCATACCAACATTTTTGGCGCCTTTAATATTCATGCTCGGCGTGTTATCAACAAAAATGCCCTCAACGACGCAACATTTAGGCTTTTTAGTGCCTTTTGAAATATCTCTGGGCTTGGTTTACGCCTGTTAACCTCGGCGGAAACAACAGCATCGAAGAATCTTCTCAAGTTGTATTTTTCGAGTAGGCCCAGACGCATTCTGGGATGGCGAGTTGGAGACTATGCCAAGCTTATACTTGCCGTAAAGCACTGCAAAACGCTTGCGTCTTCATCTGGTCTGACATAGTTCATCAACCCTTCGGCGAAACATTCAGTGGCTCCGGCTATGATAGTGTCTGGAAGGCCATAATTGTAGCCTAGTCTCTGGAGGGTTTTCCAAACGCGAATATTAAAGTGGGCTCCTCAAGATTCTTGTCATCCTCCGCGTAGAGTGTGTCCCTAACCTCAAAATAGACTTTCCTAAAATCTCCAAAGGGAACATCAACACCGCCATTTTCTGTTAAAAATTTGTGGAGCTTTTGGAGACATGGCATGTAGACGGCTTCGCCGCCCTCAACTAGGAGGAGCGTGTCAAATAGGTCGAAGATTACAGCCTAACCCGCAAACAGTTCCCCTTGCAGCATTATTAAAGTTTAGAAGCCTATTTCTTCTCTTTCCTCTTCAGCATATTCTCCAATATTGGGCGCAGCTTCTCATTTTCCGCCTTTATGCGCTCCTTGCCCAATGCTTTCATCTGCTCGGTCATCTCGCGAATAAGCTCTGCAAATTTTACACCCTCAGCCGCCGAAATGAATTCCACTCGGAATCTTTCTGGGCTCAAACCTAGCTTGTGGAGCATAGGCGCTAAGGCGTCCATTCTGGCTTTCATCTTCCAGTTTCCGCTAATATAGTGGCAGTCGTAGGGCAGGTGGCATGCTGCCACCAAAACCATTCCAGCCCCAAGCCTAAAGGCTTCAAGAACAAAGTCTCTGTCAACCCTTCCGGAGCACATGACCCTTATTGGGCGTATTGTCGGAGGATACTCAAAGCGGCTTGTCCCAGCGAGGTCTGCACCAGCATAGCTGCACCAGTTGCACAGGAAAGCCAAAATCTTGTCTTCCGGGTCTTTTTCTAAGGCGGTTCTTAGCTGTGCCAGTATTTGGGCGTCTGTGAAGTGCATCTGTTGTATGGCGTCTGCTGGGCATTCGGCGGCGCATGTTCCGCAACCGTGGCACATGGCTGTTATGACTTGGGCTGGCTTCTTCTCCTCGATTTTTATCGCTCCGTATGGGCATCGTTCAGCACAAATCCCACATTTCGTCGTGACATTTCTGCACCTAGCTGGGTCTACAACGGCGATTATGGGCTCAATCTTCCAAGTCTTCTTTGAGAGCACTGTTGCCGCGCGTGCCGCTGCACCGCACCCTTGAGAAACGCTATATGGGATGTCCTTTGGTCCTTGGCAAGCCCCAGCCAAGAATATGCCGTCTGTGGGTGCGTCTAAGGGCTTAAGCTTCGGGTGGCTCTCCATGAAGAAGCCGTCTGCGCCCCTTGTTAGGTTTAGGATTCTGGCTATTTCCTCACTGCCCTTCTTTGGGATGACTGCCGTTGCCAAAACAACCATTTCAGCTTCAACCTCTATGGGCATTCCCAAGTTTGCATCTTCGGCGTGAATAATGAGGTTCTTGGTTTTCGGGTCCTCGAATATGCGGCTCACCCTTCCGCGGATGAAGTTTACGCCAAGTTCGCGTGCCCGCTGGTAAAACTCTTCAAAGCCTTTAAAGTTAGTTCGCATGTCCATGTAGAAAACGTATACTTCAATGTCCTCCTTATACTTCTCCTTGAGCTGGACAACATGCTTAAGAGTATACATGCAGCAGAAATTCGAACAGTACGGGTACTTGTTAGTATCCCTAGAGCCAACACATTGGATGAAGGCTACACTGTGGGGTTTCTGTCCATCAGAAGCCCGCACCACTTTTCCGCCCGTTGGACCAGCCGCAAGGATAAGCCTCTCAAACTCTAGGGATGTTATCACGTTTGAGTATTTGCCATAACCATAAAGCTGGTTGTCATAGGGCAAGTAAATATCATAGCCAGTAGCCACAATAATTGCGCCAACCTCAAGCTCAACCTCCTCTGGCTTCTGGTCGAAGTTTATGGCTTGTCTAGCACCGCAAGCGTCAACACACTTGTAGCATTCTATACAATAATCACGGTTAATCGTATAAACCAGCGGGACAGCTTGGTCAAAGGGCACTGAAATAGCTTTTCTAACGCCAAGCCCCATATCCCACTCGTTTGGATACTCTATTGGGCAAACATCTTTACATTCGCCACAACCAGTGCAGTTTTCAGCAATAACATAGCGGGGGTTCTTCCTTATCCTAACTTTAAAGTTGCCTATAAAACCGCTAACACTCAGCAAGTCGGCATAGGAGATTATCTCAATATTTGGATGCCGCCCAACATCAACCATTTTAGGTCCTTCAATACATATGGAACAGTCCAACGTTGGAAACGTCTTGTCCAACTGTGCCATGTGCCCACCAATGCTCTCGCCCTTTTCCAAAAGGTAAACCTTGAAACCCATCTCAGCCAAGTCTAGGGCTGCATTCATTCCTGCTATGCCTCCGCCAATAACCAAAGCCTTGTTGGTTACTGGAACCTCGATAGTTTGGAGAGGCATCAAAAGCCTAGCCTTAGCTACAGCCATCTTTATCAAGTCTTTAGCCTTTTCAGTTGCCTCTTTAGGAGTGCTTGGATGACACCATGATGAGAACTCGCGGATATTTGCCATCTCAAACAAGTATGGGTTTAAGCCAACCTCAGAAACCGTCCGCCTAAAAGTGACCTCGTGCATGCGGGGCGAACATGCAGCTACAACAACACGGTTGAGCCTATGCTCCTTTATGGCTTTCCTAATCTCCTCTTGTCCCGGGTCTGCGCATGTGTAGCGGTTGTCCTTAACATAAACCACGTCTGGCAAGGTTTTTGCAAACTCAACAAGCTCCTTTATGTCAAGGACTCCAGCAATGTTCAAACCGCAGTGGCATATGAAAACGCCTATTCGAAGCCCTTCAGGCTTACTTCCAGCCAATTTCTCCTTCTCAACCATTTTTACGGCACCTTCCAACCCAGCCTTTTCTCAACGGATTCCAAAGCCTTCTGAGAACCCTTAGCCTTCAACTCCTTAGTAATTTCAAGGGGTGAAGCCAACCTTTCCAAGGCTTTGTTCCAAGCCCCAGAGCGAACAGGAGTATGCATTATCTTAGTTCTTTTAAGTTCTAAAGCCTCCGCCACTGGACAGGCAACCTTGCAGGCTCCACAGTAAACGCAGAAAGCCTCATTCACGTAAACCTTCTTATCAGCCTCAGAAAAGTAAAGCGCCCCAGTTATTGGGCAAACGTCAAGACAGTCTCTACAGCCTTCGGGGCATTTTTCCTGATTTATGCGTATTTTCCCATAGAAGGTTTTGCGGACGTGGAGAACTCCTTCTGGACATTTGAACTCGCATATTCTACAGCATGGGCAAAATTCCTTCTCTATTTCAACGTCGACCTTCAAATTTTTTCGCTCTTTCTTTGTTATGGAGCTTATATCTTCAACAACATTTCCTTTTGGGGTAAGCCACCTCACCTTGATCAGATTTAGGGGGCAAGCCTTCTCACATTCTACGCAGTCTATTGGGCATTTGCTTGTGTCAACTTGGATGTCGCGGACAAGTTGTGGAAAGCTTTCCTTCTCAACAACGTTTAGGACATGTTCTCCGTTAACTGTAACCTTGATGGCGCCGTATGGGCATAGGATGTCGCATATTCCGCAGAAGTTGCACTTTTCAAGGGCTATGTCAACTTTTGCATGCTGCGCTTTGCCCTCTGAAGTTTTTGGCTGTTTTTCAAGTTTTATAGCTTCCTTTGGGCATGCGAGAGTGCAGATTTCACATCCTACGCAGATTCGCCTATCTAACGTTAGCCTATAATTCTTTACATGCAAAACCCATTCAAGAGTTAATGCATCCTGGGTTTCCCTCTTAAACGTTTTAAGGGGCATCAGTCAACCGCACCAAGTCCAAATTTTTACCATGTGAACCATGTAAGAGTATAGCTCTAACCTTCCACTTTCATATATAGTTTAGGTTATGCGGTGGCAAAATTTAACGATGACTAGGCTTTTTGCAAATAGCCACATAACACTTCAAAAGCTCGCTGTCGTTTAAAATTTCAATTAAGTTTAAACCAGATTTACGCAATAAACCCTCAAAACCGTCCAAAGAAAACTTCTTCTTTAAACCAGTAACAATAATGTAGGCGTTTTCTTTCGCAACTCTACAGATTTCCGCCAAAGTTTTCTCTGGATTCGGCATGTTCTGAAGCAAAGTTACAGCGAAAACATGGCTGAAGGCAGAATCCCTAAAGGGCGGATAATCAGCATCAGCCAAAACTAAACTTATACTGCCAAAGGCTTCCGCCCGCCTTTTAGCCTCCGCCAAAATTCCCCTTGAGAAGTCCAGCCCAACCACCATGTCGGCTTTTTTGGCGACATACTCAAAAAGCAGTCCAGTTCCACAGCCACAGTCCAAAATCAAGCCATTTTCATTAAATTCTACTTTTTTCAAGGAAGTTTCAATTTTTACTCTCTGCTCTTCAGCATACTGCATGTCATAGCTTTTCGCTGTTATGTCATAATGCTGCATGTTGTCACGTTTAAGCTCCCACTCACTCATAAACGGTCTTCAGAAATTTTATCTAGCATAAAAGGTTCTAAAACTGTTTGGCTGAAAACTTGTCCGCTTCGAGGCGACCCACGGTTCTTGTAAGCCCAAACATAGGTGAGGCTGGTGAAGTAGTTAGGGAGGCTTTATCCCAAAGAAAAACCCTCATCATTGTTGGCAATTGCTGGGTGCATTACACTGGCAGAGCGAAGTCAAAGCTTGAACCAGGCGAACGCATACTAATCATAAAAGAGGACGGTTCAATGCTCGTGCACCGCTCAGTGGGCTATGACCCGATAAACTGGCAACCGCCAGGCTGCATATTCCACACACAAGTTAAAGAGGGAATATTGGAGATTCACGCCTTGAGGCGAAAACCATCAGAATCCATAAGGGTCTTCTTTGACAAGATTCATCTAATTTCAGCCATGGCACTTGCAGATTCTGGGGAATTTTCACTTTACGCCAGCGAAGAGGACATGCACAAAGCCATACTTTTAGAGCCATCCCTTTTAGAGGAGGGTTTCAAGCCTATAAGTTACGAAAAGAAGGTGGAACCAGGATTCGTGGATGTTTACGGCGAGGACAAGGATGGACGCTTTGTTGTGGTTGAGATTAAACGCAAAACTGCTGGGAGGGAGGCTGTTTTGCAATTAGCAAAATATATAGAAGCTGTTAAAAGCAGAACAAACCGCGAAGTTCGCGGCATCCTAGTGGCGCCAAACATAGCCAAAGACGTGCAAAGGCTCCTTGAAACCCTTGGTTTGGAGTTTAAGGCTTTAGACCCTAAAAAATGTGCGGAAATCCTGAAAAGGGCTGAAACAAAAAGGCTTGAAGCCTTCTTCAAGGAGGAACAATCCGATGATTAGGCGAATATTGCCACTAGGCTTTGACAGTTTTGGAGTTCGTTCGATGGCTACTTTCGTGGAAACAGACGACCAGAAAATCCTAATAGACCCCGGCGTTTCACTGGCGCCCCTACGCTATGGCTTAGAGCCTCACCCCTTAGAGTGGCAGCGGCTAGACGAAACATGGAACATTATTAAGGAGTATGCGGAAGAGTCCGATGTGCTTGTCGTGACGCATTATCATTACGACCATCATGACCCGGACTATCCAGAGCTCTACCGCGGAAAAACGGTTTTCATAAAGCATCCAACAGAGAACATAAACAGAAGCCAAAGGGACAGAGCCGCCTACCTCTTAGCTGCCATGAAAGGCTTGCCGAAAAGGCTAGAGGTTGCCGATGGAAAAAGCTTCGCGTTTGGCGAAACCACCATAACATTTTCCAAGGCTGTCTGCCACGGAACAAACCCCAGACTTGGATATGTAATAGAAACATGCATAAAAAGCGGAGGAGAAAAGTTCCTCCACACATCAGACGTTGAGGGACCATCACTTGATGACCAGATAGCCTTCATATTAAACGAGAAGCCCGACATACTCTTCGTTGATGGTCCAATGACGTATATGTTGGGTTACCGCTACTCCTTCAAAAGCCTTGAAATATCCAACATAAACCTTATCAAAGCCGTAGAGGAAACAAGTGTCAACACAATTGTTTTAGACCACCATTTCCTGCGAGACTTAAACTATAAAATGCGGATAAAGCCAGTCTATGAGGAAGCCCAAAAACGCGGCGTTAAGGTTATGACGGCCGCAGAGTTTTCTGGCAGAAAAATTGAGATGCTTGAAGCCTTGAGGAAAGAGCTTTATGCGAAATATGGTGTGGAAGGTTTCGAGGTTAAGAGGCGCCCAATAAGAGAGGAGTGACGAAAACCTAAATAGTCGGCTGAACAGTTTGGCTCTAGGCGTTTAACCATGAATCTTTGGCGAGACATTCCGTGTGGTGAAAAGCCTCCAGAAATTTTAAACATGATTATTGAGGTTATAAGTGGCTCAAGGGACAAGTACGAATACAACATTAAATGGGAAACCTTTGTTTTAGACCGCATAATACCGTCCTCAGTGGTTTTTCCAGTTGAGTATGGCTTTGTTCCCCAGACATGGTTCGACGACGAAGACCCATTGGACATTATGGCATTAAGCTACGAGCCCCTAGAGGTTGGATGCCTAGTCAAGGTTAGGGTTATAGGCGCGCTGATAATCGAGGATGAGAAAGGCGAAGACCCAAAAATCTTGTCTGTGCTCGTCGACGACGCAAGATTCGACGGTTATAGAGATATCAACGACGTCCACCCTCACAAGCTTAGGGAAATTCAAGAGTTTTTCGAAACCTACAAGCGTCTTGAACCCCACAAGTGGGTCCGGTTTAAGGAGTGGAAAAACGCAAAGGAAGCCATGAAAATCGTCGAATACGCCATGAACAAGTTTAAGGAGCTGGAAAGGAAATAGTTGTTTAAGGCGATTTCAGCCTTTGACTGAAGGCCTCAAATTCCTTCTCTGAAAGCCACCCCTCATCCTTCAGCTTCTTCAAGCCTTCCTCCAATGGTTTCCGTTTAGAACTTTCACCAAGCATGTTGGCTTTCTCTCCAAACTCATGGATTTCCCGCGCAAAGGCTGCATCTTTCTCCATCAAGGCTGGGAGCTTCTCCAGAAGCGCCGTTAAAGCCTTGAACCTAGGAGTTAAAAGCTGTTTAATTTTGGCTCTTCCAAGGATGCCTTTCAGCTTTACAGCAAATCCCATACTGTTTGCTACTGACGGCGGAAAAACAGCATAACGTTTCTTCATCTCAGCCTCATAACAAGCCATGTGAAATGGAACATAGACGACGCTTAAATGTTTGTGCCGCTGCTGAATCCCCAATTTTGTTATGTTGGCTAAATTCAACTCCCTTAGCTTTATGATATTGTTTATTTGCTGAATTATGTTTGCTGTTAAGCCCTCCAGCCTCTCCATTTCCTGCCTGTAAATCTGGATTTTTGCATCTCTAGAAGATTCCAGTTCAAGTAGGCTTTTTCTCGCCTCTTTGATCTTTGCCTCCCACTCCATCCTAAGCTTGAAGGTTTCGGCTGACTCGCTTCTTTCAACTTCCTCAATTTTCTCATTTATCTCCTCAAGTCTTCTTTCAATTTCAGAAAAATCCTTTCTGGCTTCGTTGGCTTTCTCCTTCCATTCTTTTTCTCCCACCTTATCATTTTTTGCGGCGCATGCCCTTGCCTCCAAATCGTACTTCTCAATTTTTCTAAGCGTCTGCTCCTTCATCTTCTCCAGCTTAACCTTTTCCTTCTGCAGTGGCAAGCGCTGCTTCTCGAAGCTTTTTATGAGTCTAACTCTTTGCTCGTCATAATCCTCACTTATCCGGTTAATTTTCTGCGCCACGGTTTCCTCCTCTTTTCTTATAACCTCCTCAAACTCCTTCCTAACAGCCCTTATTTTTCCGCGAATTTCTCTGGTAAAGCCCCTTGTAGCCTTGCTGAGGAGTTTTATGCCCTCTTGGAGGAAGTGGACATCCTCCTCAAAGCTGGCCCTCGACTCTTCAAGCTCTTCAATGTCTGACAAAACCGCCATTTCATCGATTAACGGGCTTAGAGCAACGCTTTCAGATGGCGTAGCCTCCATTTTCTTGGCTTCTGAAAGGTAATTGCTGAATTCGTTTAGGATGGCAGGGTCGCTGATCAGCCCTTCAATTGAAATGGTCTTTTCACCGCTTAGTGTTTGAAAAAGGTTTACGTTGTCTGAGAGGAAAGTCGTGTAAGTCTTCAGCGACCTTATACTCCTCCCTGCATTTTCAAGAAACTCCTTAGCATCAGGTATCGCCTTATAAGTTGCTGTGTAGGCTATTTGTTTAAGTCCGTCAAAGATTAGATTGAGCTGCTGCCATGGTACAAGCCAAAATGGATAATAAAACTTTGTTAGGAAAACCGTTTTTTCCTCCGCCCTTTTTAATATTAGACCACCGCCTTTCTCCCTTCCCGTTTCGGCAAAACAGAAGAGGACGGCTTTCTCCATTTCTTCCGAAAATGGTTCTGGACGGTTTTCAGCTGGAACAGAGAAGGGAAGCATTAACTTTAAAATTTTCAAAATTTTCTGCGACAATTCTTCACCATTATTAAGGGTATTACCAATTAATTTAAATGTCTTGCCTTGACACCGCGAAACCTCATTCATAAGCCTTGAAAGGCGGAAAATGGAGATTTTAGGCTGAATCGCTTGTTTTTCACTTCTTTTTCTTCATTATCCCCTTTTCTTTTTCTTCTTACCAGCAGACACCATTGCGACATCGAACCTGTAATCATTGGCAATTTAGGGAACAAACGTGGAATAGGCTTTGAGATTGTTTCCTTCAGCTCTTTTTTGTCCTTCGCTTCAAAATCGGGATAGCTACGGTGACTATTACCGCAGTAGCTAAAATTACTATGACTGAGATGTCGATGTATATATGCGATATAGTCTGGAAAATAGGACCTACCTCTGGATACTTCTTTATATCCGTATATTGTAGGGGCAATGTCGCTAGCACGGCAGCTGCCAAACCCCTTGTGAGAATTACATTCATCGTTAGGTGTTCTTTGACAAGTTCGCTGCAGCGGACTATTGCTATTCGCACAGCCACAAATCTAACTAGCAGCAGTAGTAGGGAGAGGGTTACTCCGAGGAGGGCTATTCTTATGTCGCCTATTGTTGATATCAAGCCTATGTAAACAAAGAAGAAGGTTCTTAGAAGAAAGGCAACCTCAGATTCAAACCTTTTCAGCCCAGCATCAATAACAGTTTCAGTTGGTCTTTCCATTCCGAGCATTCTGTAAATCTCTTTTTCGTTTCCCAGCACCATGCCGAAGAGTAGGCAGCATAGGGCTCCGCTACCGCCCAAGGTTTCTGAAACTGCATAGGCAAGAAGCACAACGGCGAGTGTGAGGATGTAGGCGTATGGCGCTTTTGCGATTCTTTTTAATGTGCTTAACCATAAAAGCCCAAAGATTATGCCAAGCACTATCCCTATTGCGAATTTACTTGCAATCTTCTGTCCAATAGCCAACGGCTCAACGGTGCCGCCTAGAGTTATTTCTAATATTGTTAGGGTGAAAACTATGCATAAAATGTCTGTCAGCGCGGCTTCTAGGCCTAGTATTGTTGAGCATTTTTCGCTAACCCCCATCCTCGAGGCAAGCGAAATCACGACGATGCTGCTGCTTCCACCCAAAATTGTTCCCAACAACATCGAGTATGTTATGGGTTTGTCTGGCATAAGCAGAAAAAACACAAAAAGTGTTATGGCCGCAACACTTAAACCGAAACCCACGAGGGCCAGCACTGTGGCTCTTGGGCTATCTGTGAAAACGCGGTAAATGTTCATAGCCATTCCACCGTCAAATAATATGAAGACTAAGGCTAGGGCAGCAAAGTACGGAGCCAGAGGCATTATAAATCCAGTATCCACCCATTTGGCTATGGGTCCCATCAGAATGCCTAAAACTATTAGGAAAACCATGTCTGGAAAACCAGTCCGCTCAAGGAAGTAGTTTCCTAAAAAACCTATCACAATTATTGAACCAGCCAAAGCCAACGCAAGCGTTACGGGGTCAAGCATTTTAGTGCACTCTTCTTAATGTTGCATTTTAAGGTTTAAAGATTTTATTTAAACACGGTTTTCATCTACGTGATGCGCAGTTTTGCCAATGGAAAAATAAAATGGCATTCTACCAGATTCTATCCACTTTAAGATGTGTCAAATATCCGGCTAAGCCATAAAGTGGAAAGACGAAAATTTCACAAAGGTTCCCAAGCGCTATTGGAAATTGCACGAAAGCGAAAAAGCCGACAATGAAGAGGAAGACACAGTAAACTGTTAGGGATTTGAAGTTGTGGTATGTTTCTGTGGTTCTCCAGTTTAGGCGTACACCTGAAAATAGAATCCAAACAAGCAGTGGCGCAAATAAAAGTATGGCGTAGCGCTTATACCATGGCAGGTCTTTCGCATTGTTTTTGGCTTTTCTTCTGTATATGGATGGCAGGTCTGGTAGGAAGTTGCTATAAAAGAAAACCGCCAATCCCCAAAGCATTGTGTCTAAGGCATTTTCGCCAAAAAGGTAGAGCTCCAAAAATACGTAGAGGAGGCTTGCGGGCAAGATTATCCATTTGAAGACTTTTATTGATGAGTGGACATGCTCCTTTGTTTCCTCCCTCATTCGCCAAACCGGAAACTTCGACCAAATTTTCCTGTTTATACTCTTAAACGAGTTTAGGACAAAATTGAAAAACGCATGATATAATGCTGCCAAAAACTTCCTTATCCTTAACATGGCTTTAACATCAGCCCTTAATCTTTTCCAAGAAATCTGTAATTCTCTTCTGGAAAAGCGCATCCTTCAAAAGTTCGCTTCGCATAATCCACTGGCGAATTGGTATTTGGAAGCGGCTTGCAATAAACTGTAAGGCTTCATCCAAGGTCTTGAAGATATACGGTTTTTGACACACGGCGTTCCTAACGTTTTCACGAACTTGCCACACGCCCACTGGCATTATGTAGCCAGGGTGAATCTCGCGAAGCACTATTACCCTTGCTTGGCGTTGTTCCTTGACAAGTTGTTCGCAGACCGCTAGGCGGGCGGCATAATAGCATCCGCCAATTTCGGCGTATGTTGTTCGCCCCTCATAGCCCTCCCAGTCGGAGTACATTACTACGCTTCTTCCATGAGGGTTCCAAACAGTGCCTGGATGCCAAGCCTCTATCGCCTCATAACTCCACTTGCCGGGAAGCATTAAAACTTCGAAAATATTGTCCAAATAGCGAGACTCGTAGACACGGTACTCGCCTATTTCAGGGAAAGTCTTCACCTTTTCCATAAGCTCCTTAGAGATTATGCTGTCAACGGCTGTTATGCTCCAACGGGTTGGCACAAGACGCCTATTCTTTTCCAAGCCAAAGGCGCCAACGCTGAAAGCCCTCTGAATTTTCGTCACCAAAACACCCTTGCCATAAAGCTCTAAAACTGCTTCGGCAGCCTTCAAATCCGTATCGTAGTATGCCTTCTCAATTTGATGGTCCCAGCGGGCGTCCCCAACCCTTAAATCGCATATAGGTGCTGAAGGACCAAAGGGCTGAACTTCATCGTCCAAAACTATAAAGCCTCTAGGCTTCTTCTTCAAGAGAAGCTCAACATCGACGGGTTTAACAGCCAAGGCGAGCTCCCGAGTTTTCTCAATGATTTTTCCAGCTTCATGGAACTTCTGCACATGCACACGGTGCTTGCCACGAATAAGCATGGAACGAAAACCAACAATCTCGTCTATGGATTTTCCAAACCAGAATTCTGGCAAGTCGTAAAGGCTTGTATCCTCCTGAACTGGCGGAACAAGGGGACCAGCATAAACATATGGGTAGCCAATTCTCCCAACAAAAACGCTTGGCGGAGAAGCACCAGCAATGTCTTCACTCTGCATTAATAGGACGCTTTTCAAAAAGTAGTTGGCCCTAACAATTATGGGGCAACGGGTTTTGCCACATAGAAAACGTGAACCCTTACAAGCAACACATAAACCACTACGGGAAGCCTTAACAAAAATTTGGCCTTCATCATAGCCTATATCCGCAGCCACACCAGAATCCTTCAAAATGTCAAGTAACCAAACATTTGGAGAAAAGCTGTCCCTTCGCTTCTTTGAAAAGCTCAAGTCGCCCCAGAAAACTGTTAAAACATCCCCTTGCTCATATGCTTTTTCCACAGCGAAATTTCTCAAAATTTGGAAGTTGGCGCCCTGGCCGGGATTTGAACCCGGGTCGGGCGGGCGACAGCCGCCTATACTAGACCGGACTATACTACCAGGGCATACAGCAAATGCCTTGAAATATGCCAAGAGAATAGAAGCGAAACGTTGATTTATTAAGTTTTCTTGGCTTTTACAGCATTTTTGAGAGGTTGTCCAGTATAGCCACATAAGACTTTTCTAGGGTTATTAGGCCTCCTGTTGGTCCTCCCTCCCCTACGACTATGTACTCGTTTGGTGCGTGGGCTCCTCCGCCATGGCCTATGCCTCCCTCTACGAATGGGAGGTTTAGTGGTTCTCTGTTAAACATGCAGAAGGGGGCGCTTCCAGCCATGTAGGGCCATATTTCTGGTTCATAGCCAAACTCGCGGTAAGCCTTTATAACGGCTTGGGCCGCTGGCTCGCTGACGCTCGTTTTTGCCCATCCGTAACCCTCTTCAAGCTGGACTATTTTTATTTCCTTAAAGCCATGTTTATCCAGATGCCTCCTAATTTTTGGTATGACCTCTTCAACGATCATGTTGGGCACGAGGCGAACATCAATCTTCACTGTTATTTTGTGGGGCAAAACTGTTTTTGTGCCAGGACCCGTGTAGCCGCTCCATATGCCGTTAATGTTTAGTGTTGGCGAGTAAAGATATTTTAATAATGCCTCTTTCCCGTGGACATCGTCGATGAAACGTTCAACCTTCATCTCCCTCTTAATGGTTTCCTCGTCAAAGGTTTTTTCCAGCTTCTCTATCAGTTCCATGTCTTCTGGGCTTGGTGGAGCAACATTATCATAGAAACCCTCAACTAATACTTTATTTCCATCCTTTGATGTGAGGGTGCTTAGGGCTTGTATCATACGCAATGCGGGACTGTCAACCCAAGCCTTGTTGCTGCCGTGGATGTCGAACTCTGTTGGTCCATAACCCCAGCTTTTCCCGTCCAATTCAAGTTCGAAGTAAACTATTCCCTTGACGCCTAATGCCATTTGAACTTTGCCCTTTTCGTCTTGGTCGGCTGTTGGAAAGAAGACAGCATCTGCCTCCTTCAAAACATCCAAGTATTTGTTTATGAACTCCGGTAGATGGCGGCTTCCAAGCTCCTCCTCGCCCTCAGCCACAAAAATCAGGTTAAGCGGAATTTCCTCGCCAACAGCTATTATAGATTCGCAGGCATTTAAGAAGGCGGCCAGCTCCCCCTTAGTGTTTATGGCTCCTCTGGCGACTAGGCACTTTCCAAAAGGCGGCATTTCAACAACACGACCTTCCAGTGGCGGAACAATCCAGCCTGGCTCATCCACTGGCTGTGTGTCATACATCATATAAATTATGACAGATTTATCTGCACCGGCATCATAATAGCCGTAAACCACAGGGTTACCAGATGTCTCTACGAGCCGAGTATCCCTGCAGCCTAAACGTCTCAGATAATCCCTAACAAGAGCTGCACATTCGCGTATTCCGAGGTTCTCGGCTGAAATGGAAGGTTGCCTAACAAGCTCTTGCAAGCGTCCAAGGTGCTCATCAAAATGCTCCTCAATATACTTGAAAACCTTCTCCCTGTTCATGGCTGCTACAACGCCTTTCTATTTTTAGATTTACAAAGTTATAAAACTTCACATAACTTCATAAATTCTGGATAATTTATATATTCTCAAAAGGAATTTAATGGAGAGTAAGAGGGAGAAGCTTTTTGCCCCTTGATGAGCCCCAAACCTACGCCCTAATAATAGCGGTAGTGGGGGTGATCATTGCATGCCTAATTGTCTTTTATGCCATGAGGCGAAAGGGGAGGAGGGAGGAAAAAGTTTCGGAGAAAACAGAGTCAAAGCCTGGGGGAGTTTTGCCCTTCAAAATTGTTAAGACTGTTTCCTCGGAGGAGGCTGCCCGCGCCAAGGAGGAACTTAGAATACTGGATTTGGAGAGGGAGATTCTAAGCGATGCCATAAGGAAGCTTTACGAGGCTCATGCTGAGGGCAAAATAACAGAAGAAGAGCGGGACAGGCTCGCCCAAACATATAAGGAGAGGATGATGATTGTTAAGGAGGCAATCGCAAAAGATGAGTCCCTTGTGGCCTTGCATGAGCTTGAAGCCATGCAGGAGGACCTAATAAAGCTCTTTAGCGAGCGCTTTGACGAGATAAGCTCGAAAATCGAGGAGCTCCGCTCAAAGGTTGAAGCAAAACCATTAAAAGAAATAACAATACCTGCGCCCAAACCAACCAAACCCGTGGAGGTTGAAGAAAAGCCAGAGGTGGAAGAAGCTGGAGAAAAGGCGAAGAGGAAGAGGAAACCATCCGCCAAGCCTTCTCCGAGGACCGAGGCTGAAAAGCGTATAGAGGAAATCCGCGCCGAAGTGGAAAAGGTTTTAGAGAGATTGGGGCAGATGGAAATTGAAACCTAAAGAGGAAAACATGGAAAAGGCAAAAAGAAACGCAGCTTTAGAAGCCTTCAAACACGTCAAAAACGGTTTTGTGATAGGACTTGGAAGCGGAAGCACGGTGGCCTATGCCGCCGAAGAAATTGGAAGAAGGATAAAGGCTGAAAAATTATGTGTTAAGGTTGTGCCAACATCTTATCAGGCTTTTATGCTGGCTGTGAAGAATGGCATTCCAACAACAACGTTGGAGGAAAACCCCATGCTGGATTTAACAATCGACGGCGCAGATCAAATAGATGAGAACTTAAACCTTATCAAGGGCGTGGGAGGAGCCCTAACCCGCGAGAAAATTGTTGCCGCGGCATCCAAAACCCTAATAATTATAGCGGACGAGAGGAAAAAAGCAAAAATTTTGGGAGAGAACGGCCAAAAAGTGCCAATAGAAGTTATTCCCTTTGCCACTTCTTTTGTGATGCGTAAGCTAAGCGAGATGGGCGGCAAACCAAAAATAAGGGAAAGCGTTGGGAAAGTTGGGCCAGTAGTAACTGACAATGGAAACTTCATAATAGACGTTGACTTCGGCTTGATAAAAAATCCTGAGGAACTGGAGAAAAGGCTGAAAATGGTTCCTGGAGTTGTTGAGACTGGACTTTTCGTGAATATGACTGATTTGGTTTATTTGGGAAAACGGGATAAAGTTGAGAAGTTGGAGCGAAAGAGATAACAAGAGGCACTAGACTAATGGTTAGGAGATGCTGTTAAAGGAATTTTCTTTTTAATTGTGTTTTGTCGAAGTCTTGGTCGTTGGATATGATTTCTTTGGCTCTGTTCCTTATTGCAACGGCTAAGTGTAAGGCGTCCTCATAGTCGAGGTCATATTCTTCCATTAAGCTGACGGCTTTCGATATGTCTTCCAAAGTTAGTGGTGCTATTATTAGACTTGGAAGGCTTGTTATTGAATCCACAACTTTATCAATCAGTTCCTCATCTTTCAAGTTTCCTCCTGTTAAGCCAGCCATTATTACTGCTATCTGGTATAGCGTTAGGCTCGATGTTACGTATTTTCCTTTCGACGCCTCCTCAATTTTCTTTATCCACTGGTAGGCTGTTTTGCCATAAGTGGGGTGGCCGCCAAGCCAGTACACGAACACGTTTATATCTACGTAGCCTTCCGGGTCCACCATTTCCTCATAACCTCAACCACAAATTCGTCTAGGTTTTCCGGCCATTTAGCTATCATAAAGACTCCGAAATATTTGTCAGCAATGGGTTCAAGGGGCTCAATAATGATGCCTTTCTCATCAGCCCTTATCCTAACGTAGCCTCCCTCTTTCACATTAGCCTTCTCCCTAAGACGTTTAGGAATTGCCACTCTGCCTTTCTCATCTACTTTAACGGTTTCCATAAAACTAACCCACTAAATATTAATTTTCCCACATATTTAAATATTCCCACTGAACAGTTCAGTGGTGTCACCTGAAGGCGTTGTTCTCCATTGTCAACTCATCTCTTCGGTATTGGATGCTACTGCGCACGACAGTGATGCGATGTCGCCGACTTCTTCTACATTGCCCTCAAAAAAGAAGGCTTACTGTTATTCAGAAAACGTAAATAAGCAAGCTGTGAAATCATACTTAATCCGGGAAAATCTGCCGGGGTAGCCTA
>ERZ1669249.98-NODE-98-length-50144-cov-9.133383_pt1 | contig 50144 bp, 55 predicted proteins | sample MGYA00579293_ERZ1669249 | MGnify/ENA primary metagenome ERZ1669249 (study PRJEB41166, sample SAMN08046057) | hot springs metagenome | biome: hot spring; feature: neutral hot spring; material: thermophilic sediment; isolation source: thermophilic sediment from... | reverse complement strand
CCGCTTCGCCGTCATCGAGGCGGTCGAGCATCTATAGTGGCTAAAAAGCTCATAAACTTTTAACTAAGCCAGCAGTCTAAGCCTAATGAGCTCTATCTTAGTATGCCCTCCATCTATAGGTCTTCCAAGCCCATCAAATATCCTACCAAGTCATTAAATGCCACATAAATGCGAATATAAATCTAAGTAGGTAGCTTAGATTGAAGCTCCCTCCTGAAGTCCTCCAAACTCATATTCTCCCTCAACTTAGAAATTTCGATAACCATCACCTTATCTTTATATAACACTCTTAATACCTCTTTATCTTTATACCTATAGACATCTAACACCTTAAACCCTAGTTTACTGGCCTCAGAGAGGTATTTCCTTAACTTCATACCAGCGTCAGACCTAAGTTATAGTAGAGGCTTGAGGTTAAAAACATTGAAGGGCCGCGGCCGGGATTTGAACCCGGGACCTCGGGATCTCCATCCCTTAGGAGCCCACAGTCCCGCGCTCTTCCAGGCTGAGCTACCGCGGCCACAACCTCAGTACTATTGATTTGCTTCGGAACTTAAAACTTTTCCTAAGAGCTTTAAAATTAAGTAGAGAATTAAATACAAGAATGTGGTGACCGGTGGAGTAAGTGATGAGCGGCATTAAAGTGGTTGGTGAGGAGGTCTACGTACCCGACTCCACAGTAGTTACTAACGGCGTTTTAAGGAGGTTGATCGCTGACGCTAAGATAGGTGGTAGGATAGTTATATGTAGGGAGTTAATACAATACTTTGAGAACCTAGCTAATGAGGGTAGGGCGCTAGGCTTCATAGGACTTGAAGAGCTGCGTATGATTAGGACTTTATGTACCAAGCATGGAATATCTATTGATACTCTACCAATTAACAGAAAATTCGATAATATAGATGCCGCGATAAGGGAGCTTGCCTCAGAGCTAGGAAGCACCTTAATTACATCGAGTAGGGTCCAAGCACTAGCCGCTGAGGTGCTTGGTGTTAAGGTGTTATACGTACCATCAACACCTACTAACGAATTCATACTTGATAAATTCTTCGACAATGAGACCATGAGCATACACCTTAAGGAGGGGGCTAAACCATTGGCCAAGAAGGGCAGACCGGGTAAATGGTATTTAACTGAAGCGGGTTCCAACATATTAACCAGAGACGATATTGAGTTAATAGCTAATGAAATCATGGAACTAGCAAAGAACAGCTTAAATGGCGTTATTGAGATAGATAGGCCTGGATCAACAATTATCCAATTAAGTGATTACAGGATAATTATTACTAGGCCTCCAATGAGTAATGGGTGGGAGATAACCGCCGTTAGGCCCCTAGTAAGACCTAAGTTAGAGGAATATAGATTGAGTGATAAGTTGCTTCAAAGATTTAATGAAAGAGCTGAAGGTATATTGATCGCCGGAGCCCCTGGCATGGGTAAAACCACGTTTGCTCAGGCGCTAGCCGAATACTACATAAGGAAGGGGAAGATAGTAAAGACTGTGGAATCGCCTAGGGATATGAAGTTGCCGCCGTATGCCACCCAGTACTCTAAGGTATATGCATCACCCGAGGAGCTCCACGACATCCTACTGCTTAGTAGGCCTGATTACACGGTATTTGATGAGATGAGGAATGATGAAGACTTCAAGTTATATGTTGACCTGAGGTTGGCAGGTATAGGTATGATCGGCGTCGTACATGCTTCATCGCCTATAGATGCCCTTCAAAGGTTCATTGGCAGAGTTGATGTTGGTATGATACCCAGCGTAATTGATACCGTCGTATTCATAGATAAGGGTAATGTGGATAAGGTATATGTAGTAGGCATGACCGTTAAACTACCTACAGGACTTAAGGAGGCAGACTTAGCAAGGCCTGTAGTTGAGGTGAGGGACTTCATGACTGGTGAGCTAGAATACGAGATATACACGTTTGGTGAGCAGACTGCTGTAGTTAATGTTAAGAACTTAGTTAGAACAGATCTTGAGTCGAGACTGAGGAACATGTTGCTTAGGATGATGCCCTCAGCCAATGTAGAGGTCGACGGTAAATCGGTGAATATCTACATACCTAAGGAAGACCTAAAGAACTTAAGGAAGGTAGCTAAGAGGTTTAAGAAGCTTGAAAATGAATATGGAGTTGAAATAAGTGTTAAGGTTCTTGAGTAGCCATGAATTATAGGGACTTGGGGAAATACCTGGAATCTACAAGTCCATCAGATCTAGATGAGAGGGTTTTAGAGGCAATCCATGAAAGGAGAGTAGTTAAGCTAACGTGTAATGACGTTTCCTTATGGGTGTTTAACGGGAGGGAGAGGGATTACCTAATAGTCCCTAGAATGTACTGTAGTTGTATGGACTTTGAATTAAACGTTGTTATTAGGGGCTCTAAGCCCTTCTGTTACCATCTAATAGCACAACGTATTAGTGAATTAAGGAATGCATTTAAGGATTTAAAGGTCGACATGAGCACGTTAATTGATGTGTTGATCGAACTCATATACTTGAGTAGGAGCCCAACGCTGAGGAGGATCATAAGTGGGCATTAGGTTTTATATGATAGAAAAAAATTAAATAAATTGTAACCGTAGTTGTTGTGGTGTATTTATGGGTAGGAGGAGTAAGAAGAGGTATAAGAGAATACAGCCTCGGGTTAGGAGGTTGCCGACAAGGTTTCAATGCCCAGCATGCGGCTTGATGACTTTAGGGATAGAGATGAAGAGAGAGGAGGGAGTGGCGATTATTTCATGTAGTAATAGCGGATGTGGTTTAAGGGCTACAATAAACAATGTACCTAGGATTTATCAGGAGGTTGACGTATACGCTAAATTCCTGGATAGATTCGCTGATGGTTCGATAGAGGTGAGCTATGTTAAGGGTGGTAATGAGGATGAGATGGAGGGGTAAGGTAGGTGAATACCTAGATAAGGTCGTTAGAGATTATGGGGTAGCCCACTTATCTCTAATAGATCCAGCTAAGGTAAGCGATTTAAGTGGCTTAGCGAATGTGGCTAGGAAGTTAGCTGAGGCAGGCACCGACGCCTTCTTAATAGGCGGCAGCATAGGGGTATCGGAATCAGACATAGACCTAGTAGTTAACGCACTACGTGAATCAGGTAAGCCGATAATACTCTTCCCAGGTAATGTAAATGGATTATCTAAGCTAGCAGATGCTGTGCTCTTCATGAGCTTATTAAACTCCGACGACCCCTACTATATTATAGGCGCTCAGGTGCTGGGCGCACCTATAATTAAGAGATATGGATTAGAACCTCTGCCAACAGCGTATATAGTGGTGGGTTATGGAGGTGCTGCAGGCTTTATAGGTAGGGCAAGGCCGCTACCGGTAGATAAAGATGAGCTAGGCGTCGCATACGCGTTGGCAGCCGAATATTTAGGCATGAAGTATATTTACCTGGAGGCAGGGTCAGGGAGCCCCCAACCAATACCACCTAAATACGTTCGATCCATATCATCAGCCATAAGCAGGTCTTACCTAATAGTTGGTGGCGGTATAAGGAGGAGTGATGATGCGATAAGCATAGCTAATGCAGGGGCTAACATGATAGTGACTGGTAACTTAATCGAGGAAAACCCCACATCAGCCATCGAATTGATAAAAGCCATAAAGCATAGATGAAAGTCCCCATGAGTTGTTTCCGGCTTTAGAGATCAATGTAGTTTTGGTTGGAGCCCTTCACGTACTATCATTTATAAATCTTTCTGTAATAACTCTCAAGGGAAATTAAAAAGAACCTTAAGTATTAACGTGGAGATGAATATCATGGATGTCGATGAAATTATTAAGAAGAGGGCTTACGCTGATAACTGCATCATTAGCGATAGTAGTAGCCGTAATCATATCCACAGTCATTTCATGGAATATACTAGTAGCATCTGCTACATGGTATAATGCTTACTATGGTGTAGGTGGTGACATAATAGCTCAGATGCCGAAGGTGGAATCGGTAAGTTTAAATGATGAATTAAACGAGGTGATACTAAACGTTAGAGTGGGGGTTGGAACTACGGTGCCTCCTATTAATATATTTATCTATAGGGTGAGTGGTGATGTACTAAATAACGTGATGGTGAGTAGCATAGATAGCACCGTCCTCGACGGCCTAATGATAATTAAGGTGAGATTGTATGATAAGTTGGGTGAAGGGAATTATGTTGTAAGGATATACCTTAACAATAAAAACAGAGAGGAGGTTAGATTTAGTATCTAAGCAGCGTCAGCGTTTATTGGATCTCCCCTTAGGGGTAGTACCTTAGCTGCAGCTAAGGCTATGATCACAGCCTTCAATATCACCATACCCATCGGAGTGGCTAACCAATACATTAACTTCTTCATAGCTAATCACCATGTTAATAATAGAGCTTATAAGTGTTGGATTTTTTTGCAATCACCCTACCTTAGTAAGCGAAAATTTTAATAGAGATCACTACCTTATAAGATATTTGGTAGAATGAGCGAAGCAAAGAATGTGGAGGAATTGAGGAGATATGCCTATAACTTCCTAAGACATATTAATTACTCCCTAGCAAAGCTTGTAGAGCATATACTATCTTATAACTACCTACCATCTAAGACGGAAATGGCTAAGGACCTTGGCATACCTCCCTATGAGTTATCACGTAGGTTAAGCGTATTTAGGAAATTAAACTTCATGTTCGGTGTTAACGTTGATCTATGTGCTATCAACTTATCAAGGCTTATAATCATATCTAAGGACTCCATAGATGTTGAGGAATTAGCATCAAATAAGAGTGGGCATTTCCTCAACTTCTATTCACCAATAGTTCTACCCTTTAACGGCACTTTACTAATGTACTACGTACCATATGGATTAGATATAGGGAGCTTTACATCCAAATTTAAAAACATAGTTTCATATGATGTCATTATCGAAACTATGTACAGTAAGGCTAAGTTAACAGAGCATTTTGACTTCATTAATAAGAAGTTTAAGGTAAATTGGAATAGGCTTCATAATATAATTAGTGAATGTTTAAAGAGGGTTGATGAAGTAGGTATTAGGGATGTTAGGAGATGTTTTAAGGTAAAATATGATTCATTGGACTTACTCATAATTAAAGAGTTGGAGAAGGATCCGTTTAGGTCACTAATAGGGATATCCAATGAATTGAATGTTAATTATGCTAAAGTCCTTAGGCATTATAATCAACATGTTAGTAAAATTATTAGGGGATTTAGATTAAGAGCTATACCTTTACCTCCAGAAGCTTCATTATATGTAGCCATTGGGATTAAGGCTGATTCCACAATGCTTAACGCGCTTGCTAAAGCACTTACCGAATTAATACATGTAGCTGCCATATATTTATCACAGAATTCGATGTATGCCTTACTAGTTTGTGATCAAATATTACTCAACGAACTGTTAAAATTCATAGCCAATTACGTAAGCAACTACGACATATACCTACTTGATAGATCCCGTAGAGTCGTATTTACCATACCATATACTGAATACTCTAAATTCTTAAAATATTGGGCTACTTAGGGATCATATTCTAATCATATTGGTGGTCCCTCAGGTCTTAAGTACTTCCTCTTAAAACACTCTTCAACATCCACACCAGCTATATTAGCTAAAGAGGTGAGCCATGCAAGTACATCCGCGAACTCCTCCTCAATTTTGTTTTTATCGTTAGAGAGTAGTGCGTCTGCTAACTCGCCTACCTCCTCTACAAACCATGTAAACGTCGCGTACAGGCCTCTCTCCATATCCCTCTTAAAATAATACTCCCTCATTAATCTCTGAACATCTCTAAGTGAAATCCCCATACCCTTAACCACCACATCATATAATAACCTAGGATCAAATATTAAAAATACGCCTACTTGATCGATTTCATCCCTGGGGATGTTGATGGATCTAACCCCTTTGTTTCATTTGAATCCCACATATATCCCACCTAAATCTAATGATTCAAGAATAGTGTGATGGTATGTATGACCTCGTGATGGATGTTGGAATCACCTAACAAATAATGCTCCACAAAGGGAGACCCCTCACTTTCTAATGGAATAATTCGATATTGATGTTGTTGATCGTGGTTTGTATAAAATATTTTCTCTCCTAAAGAGATAATTAATTAAATATTAAGACTAGGATCGAAGAACCAAGACATTAACATTTTCATCTCTATTTCCAAATGAAGCAAAGGGGTGGATCTCAGGTTATCAAATAATTGAGGTATGATGTGGCGTTAGCTTTTAAGCAACCTTAAGCACTTAATCAATAACACACCCCTCTATTTCATTTGGAGTAGGATTATAATCCCACCTATCCAGGTAGTTTTATATAGTATCGCAGTAGGTCTATTTTCGTTATGATCCCCTTAATCCCACCCTTATCTACTACTAAAACTGCTGGATACATAAGCAACAACGATTCAATCATTGATAGTGGTGTGTCCCTAGGTACTTGTGGAAGCGGTGGTTCCATAACATCTATTGCAAGCAGCTTCTTCAAATCCTTCTTTAGCCTTGAAACACGCATTAATGTCGATTCATATATCGTTCCAACGATTCTCCCACTTTTATCTAGTACAGGTATTTGTGATATTCCTCTAGAATCCATCAAATCTATTACTACCGGCAATGGCGTATCAACATCTACGGTTATAACAGGCGACGTCATTATCTTCTCGGCGACGTCATTACTTCTTAAAGCCTTATTTATCACATCCATTATTTTCTTTATTGTCGAGACTCTCGGATTTACCGTACCTTTCTCGATCCTCGCAATCAATGATTGGCTTACACCAGCTAATCTAGCTAACTCCTTCTGCGTGAGTCCGGCAGCTATCCTCAACCTCCTAATATCCTCAGGCGATGGTATTACTGACATCCAATTAACACCAACCCATACTCATTTTAAGTTATTTTAATAAGATTTAAGTATATTAATAATGTTTAAATATAGATATTTTTAATTTAAATAATTCATCGGGTTATATCGGGTGCTACGTATTTGTAGTAAATAATAGTAGGAAGGTTATTGAGCTAAGATTTCATGGTAGGGGCGGTCAGGGGGTAGTTACAGCCGCTGAGATACTAGTTAATGCTGCAATAAAATCAGGTTTATGGGGTCAAGCATTCCCATTCTTTGGCGCTGAGAGGAGGGGGGCACCGGTGGTGGCATATGCTAGGATATCTCAAAATAGGATTAGATGTAGGTCAATAATAATTGAGCCTGATGTTGTTGTGGTATTCGATCCGAAACTACCTTTAATTGTTGATGTATTTCAAGGACTTAAGGATAATGGCGTAATCATCCTTAATAGTAGCTGTAATGAGGTTAAATGTATATATAAAACATACTGTGTTGATGCTAATAGGATTGCTAAGGAATTAGGCCTAGTACTTGCCGGATGGCCGTTAGTTAATACGTCTATGTTAGGTGCAGTACTTAAAGCTACGGGCTTATTTGATATCAAATACCTACTCGAGAGTGTGAAGGAGTACATACGTGGTAACATACTTGAACATAATATCAAGGCGGTTGAAGAAGCATACAACTCCACCTGTGAGGTCTGTTAGTATGGCCTACAGCTTACCACTATCTAAGCCATCAATAGGTGCTAGCGGGTTAACAGGTTATTGGAGGCTCAGGAGACCTAGTGTGAGCTACGATAAATGCATTAAGTGCTACCTTTGCTGGCTATACTGCCCTGATTCAACGGTAGATATTAATGAACGGGGCGATGTGGTGATCGATTATAAATACTGTAAAGGCTGTGGTATATGTTCGAATGTATGCCCGGTTAAGGCTATAGTAATGGTTGATGAATGATGACGATTAAGGTATTAACAGGTAATTATGCTGTAGCCGAGGCCGTTAAGCTCTCAGGCGTCAACTTAATAACTGCATACCCAATAACCCCTCAAACACCGATCGTTGAGAAATTAAGTGAGTACGTTGATCTAGGGTTAATTAAAGCTAGCTTTGTTCGAGTCGAGTCAGAATTCAGCGCCTTAGCAGTCGCCTACGGTGCTTCAATATGTGGTGCTAGATCATTCACAGCCACATCATCTCACGGGCTCCTCTATATGCATGAAATGCTCTGGTGGGTTGCTGGGAGTAGAGTGCCTCTAGTTATGGCAGTCGTTACGAGAGCGATAGGGCCACCATGGAATATATGGGATGAACATACAGACCTACTAGATCAGAGGGATACAGGTTGGTTAATATCTTTCGCAGAGGATAACCAAGAGGTATTGGATACTATAATACAGCTGTATAGGATTACAGAGGATCCAAGGGTCTATCTACCCGGCATCCTGGGGTTAGATGGGTTTCTACTAAGTCATACCTCAGAACCAGTTGACATACCTGACGAGCACATAATAAAATCATTTCTAAAACCTAGGTCACAGCCATATACGCTATGTGGTGATGAATTAATAACTATGGGTAATTTACCTAGAGCAAGGGATGCTATGTTTATGAGGTATGATATACATCTATCGATGGAGAGAGCTAAAAGGGTCATCAAGGAGGTTGATTTAGAGTACTCTAAATTAGTTGGTAGATCCTACGGAGGACTGGTGGAGTGTTATAGATGTGAAAACAGTAAGTACCTACTAGTTGGCATGGGTGCTTGGGTAGGCAATATGAAGGATGTATGTGATGAATTAAGGGATGAGGGGTATAGTGTAGGAGTGCTTAAAGTCAGGTTCTTTAGGCCGTTCCCGTATGAGGAGGTGGTAGGGCACCTAAGCGGTATTAGAGGTGCATTAGTATTTGATAGGTCAATATCGTTAGGTTCTTTAGGCCACCTACATTTAGAGATATTGGCAAGGGCAAGTAGTATCGGTAAACATACAATAATTAAGGGATTAATAGCTGGTTTAGCAGGTGTTGATGTAGGTGTCAAGGAAATTAAGGAATCCACCATAAAATTCATTAATGAGATTGAGGAATTAGGCTACGTTAAAGATTCTTCGGAGTGGTTATTATGAGGTGCTGCCGGTGCTAAGCATTAAAGATCTCCCTAAAGAGAAATATGTCTTACCAGGCCATTCAGCATGTCCAGGCTGTCCCGAGTCCTTGGGTTTAAGATTCGTCGGTATGGCGTTAGGTAAGGACGTGATTTTAGTGATCCCAGCTGGTTGTTCATCAATAATTCAGGGGGTAATGCCTAGTAGTAGCCTGTCCATGAGGGTGCTCAACGTACCCTTCGCATCGGCGGCCGCTGTTGCTGCAGGCATATCAAACATTAGGGGATTGTTGGACATCAAGGTAATACCCGTTGTATGGGCCGGTGATGGAGCTACGGCTGATATAGGTTTTGCATCTCTTTCTGGGGCGGCTGAGAGGAATGATGACTTAATATACGTATGTGTTGATAATGAGGCCTACATGAATACGGGTATTCAGAGGTCTTCACTTACCCCCTATGGTGCTTGGACGACAACTTCAGTTACTGGTAAGAAGGAGGGTAAGAAGGAGCTTCCGTTAATTATGTTAATACATAAGGTACCCTACATAGCTACAGCAAGCATAGCATACCCGATCGACTTCATATCTAAGTTAAGGAAGGCAGCCTCCATTAAGGGATTTAAATACATACACCTCCATGCTCCATGCCCTGTGGGCTGGAGGTTTGACCCATCAAAAACTGTTGAAGTAGCTAGGCTAGCTATTGAGGTAGGTGCCTGGATACTGTTTGAGGCCGAGGAAGGTAGGGTACGAATTAACCCGCCAAGCACTATATACGTAGATAAGAGTAAGAGGAGGGACGTTAGGGAATATTTGGATATTCAAGGTAGGTTTAAGGGATTAGATGGTAGGGAGATCGATGTAATTAAGAAATTAATAGATGACAACTGGAACGTACTTCTTAAGCTTACTTAACTATCAAATTTACGGCAATTATGGTTATGGTAAATACTGAGGCAGCTATGAGTATAAGCATAGGCGATATCGTGATCTTAGATTGGACATCCTCGAAGAACCTAACTAACCCAGCAGCCGTTTGAGGTCCTGAGGGCCTCTTCTTCCTGCTAGACATCTAAACACCTATAAATGCTGGTTAAGAGGGTTTAAAACTTAAACATCAAATTATTAATCAAGGGCCAACCTCGTTATACATATACTTCAATCCATTTAGATGTCGGTATCAAATAGCTACATTTCCGCTCCCTTCCATGCCTGCTTAACGGTTTAGATAGATGTTTCATTTTAGATGTCTTAACTACGTGGAGAGAGTTTAGCGATATTATACTTATATTTATATCCTTCGTAATTTCCTTTGATTTAAATCCGCATCTCACGCATTTGAATCCCTTATCACGTCCTAAGGACTTCATCCGCTTACCGCATTTAGGGCATTTAGGGTTATGTATCTCTTTAATTATTTTTCTCTTAATATATAATTTCTCTACATTTAATACGTTAGTATTATTACTCCATTGTTTTACAGAACCACATATAATTACCTCATCATCTACGTTTAGATCTCTAGCTACATTAGTCAGCGACGTATCGGCGTAGAAGGCCGCATACGTTTTAGGGGAACTATGTATTTCAATGACTACATGAGCCCCCCTCAGGACCTTAGGTCTGGATTTCACTGAGGTTTCTACGCATAATGTCCTATAAGGCCTTACATCATCGATTGATCTAAGCACTAAATGCGCATCTGTGCCCTGATTAGTCCTGTAAATCATCCACCCATCTACGGCTTCGCATAAATTTAATTCGTTGAAGTATTTAACCAGGATCTCTGGATCGTTCCCTCTAATGCCCAACAGTACTGGATCGCTTCCATGCGGCGCAACTAGCGGCACGTCTTCGACATGATCATAGTTATTAAAGACGTAATCCTTATATTTTACGTCAACCTCTCTTAGTGAGTTCCAATCAATGCATCTTTCTCGCCCTATATTGCCAATTAATCTATAAGCCAATAGCTCATAAGTACAATCCGTGTCTTGAGGCCATCCAATAGCCGCTAATGCCCCTATAACCCCCCTAGATATGCCTAGAGGCAACTCTATATTATTCACTTTATTAAGTAAATTCCTTAAGTAATCAATATGTACGTAATCAGTTAACGCCTTCATATAAATCCTACTTAGTTCTACCGGTATATTCCCCTCAACTATCGCTACACCAGGGCTGTACTTGCTCTTAACATCATAGGCATTAATATAATCCGTTAAAGAATTAGTTAATGCTTTTATTAATACGTCCTTATATGGTTTCCTAACCTTAATTCTCAGAGCTACAGCCCCATTACCCCTAGTTTTGAAGGGTATGGATGGATTTAAGCGAACTAAGTTAGGGTAGTCGATGAATTCGATATTCTCATTCATTAATAGGTACTTCTTAATGAACATGTAGGTAAAATGAGTTGTACATCCATTAAACGGCGAATCAATGTCATCTAGACCTATATGTACTACTACATGCTCCTCCGTAGACTCTACCATTTCGCCAATCAATCATTTAGTAAAGCTCTTCCCCTCTATCACTATCATAGTTAAAGTTGACCGAACCTTAGGTATCTTCCTAATCCTACTCGATATCACATCCTTTAACTCCTCGGTCGTAGAAGCACGTACCTTAACTACTAGGTCGTAAACGCCGTAGACTATATATGCCTCTACAACACCGTCTATGCTCGAGAGTAGGTTTAAGACTTCTTCCTCAGAACCTATATCTGTGTTAATAAGAACTATAGCTTCAGGCAATTAATTCCCTATATCATTATGGTAAAGCATGTTTATAAGTTTTTGATAACTAATACCCTTGGAAAGATGGTTAACATCTACGTTATTACCTACCATCATGATGACCCATCAAAGTGTACAGCGTTAAAGATGGCTAGACTAGGTTACGCAATAAAGGTTAGCAATATACGGGAGCTGCCTAGGCGGTGTTTAGTCCTTAACCCCCTCTCAAACGCCATTCTCATGTCAACTGATAAGGAGGTTATTGAGAAGTACGGCATAGCAGTGATAGACGTGTCATGGAATTCAGGCCTGCATGTGCTTAGAGGATTGATGAGTAATAGGTACAGGTACAATCACCGGGCGCTACCTCTACTATTTGCAGGTAATCCAATAAATTACGGTAAGGCCGCTAAGTTAAGTAGCTTAGAGGCAGTTTCAGCGGCATTATATATTACTGGATATAAAGATCTAGCATTAAGGCTGCTGACGATATTTAAATGGGGTAGAACGTTTTACGAGTTAAATAAGGAGTTGCTAGATAATTACTCAAAGTGCTCGTCACTTGATGAGGTGCTTAAAATTCAGGATGAGATGATTAAAAAAATATTAAATAATTAAAATTTATGAGATACGTAATTAAGTATGTTAAGGCGGTTCGGAGCCGGCTGGTAGTTACGGGGCTAACGTCCTGAGGAAACTCCGTCCTCCACACGGCATCGGGACCCCGTAAGGGGTGCGGGGAGACCCGCGGCAACGGCACAGAAACGACACGGCCAACTCCATATGTCGATGATGCGGTGAGGGTGAGGTGGCAACACCTCATCAGTAACCCGCTGAGTATGGGGTTGGATGCGTTGAAACGGCCGTCCCCCGAGGAGTAAGGCCAAGCAGTGCCGATGAATCGCCGTGTGAGGCGCGGGTGGGCCGCTAAGCCCAATACTACCGTGAGTACAGAAGACGGGTTACAGCCGGCACCGAACCGCCCTAGCTCACGCTATAAATACGATGTCTTTATTGACTTTAATCAATCCATTATTCACCTGACATACAGCGATAGTTGAATTGCTCAATTCGGACCTCATCAACCTCACATATTTACTTGAAATTTCAATTAACTTATTCTTCAAATCTATCCTTTCATACCTACTTAGCTTTCCCTTATCATCATACATATTAATTTCCATTAAATTGCCCCTTAAGTATATGATGCATGTGTACATTTCCGACCTCCTCCCCGCACTGAAGGTGGGGGCCTTTTAGTTGTAAGTACCTAAGTTACTGGAATTAACGTAACATATATAAGCTTGCTTTCATTTAAGTTGTGGTGTATAGTGTAGGTGTGTAGGTTTGCGTATGGCGTTCAACAGGGTTTCTAAACGCATTATACAATACGCTATAATTAGGGGCTTTGATCACGGTGAAGCATGATGACTAAGTACAGGAATTATAAGGAGCCTTATAATGTCGATTTAAAACGACTTAGCATATATAGTACCTTAAATCAAGATGTGGGTAAAAACATTTTAAGCGTAGGTGATGAGGTGGATGTCACGATCAAGTACATAGATGATGATGGTAGGGGCGTAGGGTTCTATAAGGATTATAAGATACTGGTGCCTAAGGGCTTCATGGACGAGAGGGTCAGAGTTAAAATAGTTAAGGTGCTTGACAACGCCTTGCTGGGTGTGATAGTCCACCGATACAGTAATGATATTAAATGATTAAGAGGATCCAAGATTTAAAAATAAGTTAAGTCATAGTTTAAAATGGTTAATATGATGTCATCTCAAACGCTTGCTGAGCTGTTGTGGGTTGAAAAGTATAGACCTAAAACGCTTTCTGAGATGGTTAACCAGGAAGACGTAGTTAAGAGGCTACAACAGTTTATTAAGGAGAGGAACATGCCGCACCTGCTGTTTGCAGGTCCTCCGGGGACTGGGAAGACAACAGCAGCGCATGCGTTAGCCCATGATTTATATGGCCCTGACTACAGGATGTACATGTTAGAACTTAATGCGTCTGATGAGCGTGGTATTGATGTGATTAGAGGTAAGGTTAAGGAATTCTCTAGGAGTAAGTTGCCATCTAATATCTCATTTAAGATAGTACTATTAGATGAAGCTGATAATATGACTGCTGATGCCCAGCAAGCGCTTAGAAGACTTATGGAGATGTACGTAGATGTCACACGCTTCATATTAATAGCTAACTACCCAAGCAAGATCATAGAACCAATACAATCTAGGTGCGCAGTATTTAGATTTACGTCTTTAAAGAAAGAGGATATAGTCGGCAGGTTGAGATGGATATGTAGTAATGAGGGCGTGAAGTGTGATGAGGAGGCCTTAGAGGTTATTTATGATATATCTGAGGGCGATATGAGGAAGGCCATAAACATACTCCAAGCATCAGCGAGTTTAGGGGTAGTCACAGTTTCTAATGTATATAAGGTTGTCGGATTAGCGCATCCAAGGGAGGTTAAGGAATTACTTCAATTGGCACTTGATGGTAAGTTTATGGAGGCTAGGGATAGGTTACGCGAGTTGATGATCACATACGGTCTTTCAGGTAACGATATTGTGAAACAAATACACAGGGAGATCTTCAGCTCAGAGCTTAAATTGCCTGAAGCGCTTAGGGTTGAAATAGCTGATTATTTAGGTGAAATACAATTCAGATTGATTGAAGGCGCAGATGAGGAGATACAGCTAGGTACGCTACTAGCCAAGTTAGTTGTGCTTGGTAAGGCAGCTAGGTCGATGAAGCAGTCAGTTAAGTGATCTATGGTGTTAACGTAGTGAGGAAACTACCTTGGATCATAAAGTATAGGCCTAAAAAGGTTGACGACGTAGTTAACCAGGAAGAGGCTAAGAAAACATTAATTCAATGGATCAACGAATGGCTTAAGGGCAAGCCTAAGGTAAAAGCAGCCCTTCTATACGGACCGCCCGGTTGCGGTAAAACAAGCCTAGTTGAAGCTATAGCTAACGAGTATAAACTAGAGCTTATTGAGATGAATGCAAGCGATTACAGGAGGAAAAGCGACCTAGAAAGAGTGGCTCGTGTTGCAGCACTTCAAAGGGGGTTGAGCAGTAAACATAAAGTCGTATTATTAGATGAAGTCGATGGCATATCAGATACGGCTGACGTAGGTGCTTTGGAAACGATATTAGATATCATTAAGACGGCTATAAATCCTATAGTGATGACTGCTAACGATCCGTGGGATCCTAAGCTAAGGCCCTTGCGTGACGCCGTCATCATGGTGGAATTTAAGAGGCTATCTAAGACAGATATCAAGAAAGTCCTAAGCAGGATATGTAGTAATGAGGGCGTGAAGTGTGATGAGGAGGCCTTAGACTTCATCGCCGAGAGGTCTGAAGGAGACCTGAGGTCAGCAATTAATGATTTAGAGGTTGTTGCAGAGGGATATAATGAGGTTTCAATAGGCTTAGCTAAAAATTTACTCAGACCTAGGGATAGGGAATATGAGCCATTTGAAGTAGTTAGAAGGATATTCATATCTAAGTACGCATGGCAGGCTAAACAAGCAGCCCAGCAGACAGATTTAACACCTGATGAGTTAATTCAATGGATTAATGAGAATCTACCAAGACAGGTGAGCGATGTAGAGGATTTATGGAGAGCTTATGAGGCACTATCTAAAGCCGATGTATATATGGGGAGGATAATTAAAACCGGCAACTGGGATCTACTCTCATACGCAGTAGAATTAATGACTGCGGGAGTTTCATTCTCAATAATCAACGATACTAAGAGTAAATACAGGTGGGTTAAGTACTCGTTTCCGCAGAGGATTTTACTGATGGCGAAGACTAGGGATGTTAGACAATTAAGGGAGGATCTAGCGGAAATAGTTGCTAGACATACACATACCTCTAAATCGTCAGCCAAGTCGGATACCATACCCTACCTTAAGGTAATATTTAACCACAATCAACTAATGGCAGCCAAAATAGCCTTAGCTCTCAATCTGTCGGACAACATGATTAAGTACCTATCACCTCAAAACTCAAGTAAGATTATAGAGTTAGTAAATAAGCTTAGATCCGAAGTAGGTCAAAAATCCGGCAAAGAGTCCGCATTAGGTAGGGGGATCAAGGTAAAAGAGAAAAAGATTAGCTCATTAAATAATTTTATTAAAGAGAATTAATAGCTACTCCAAGATCCCTAGATGCTATAGTTTTTGAAGATAATTCTGTGCACTGGTGGCAGCCCCCTGGTACCAAATCATTACAGCTGAAAACCTTGCCCTTTAGGGCGGGGATGAAGGCTTATCTAATCATAAGCTTCTTCTAAGGTCCTTATGAGCTCTTCCAAATACCTTACTCTAGGGTTACTCCAATTCGGTCTGTAGATTTTAACTCTACCCAGACGTATCTCATCTATTAGTCCATGGCTTCTCAAGTACTTAATGTGATTCGTTACTGATAGGTAATTCAATCCGGTCTCCCTTATTATTGAAGTTAAGTTTATTTCGCCATGCTTTATTATGGTCTTCAGGACTTTAACTCTACCCTTACTTGAGAATATCTCTTCAAGAGTCATTAACTACTACCTTCATATCTTAGTTTGATTCCCAGCAATTCATCTATTTTAGCGTCTATGACATTAAGTGGTGCAATGCTTATAGATATGTATGTGCTCCTCCCTCTTCTACCCTTCAGAGACGTCGAGGTCATTATAATGCCTAACTTCTTAAGGTTAACTATATATTCATAGAATTTAGTATGTTTCCTGGGTTCGATATTATAATCTTCACATAACTTACGGTACATATCCTCGACCACACTAGTATTTACATAGGGCTCGTCACTTCTCTTCAACGTTAGTACTATGGATCTTAGAACGAGCAATTCGTGTAGACTTAGATAGGGTAAAATATCATGTAGTATCACCGAGTTCGGTTCTACTATAGAGCAAGCTTGTCTAACATGATCCAACAATACTCTCATGCATCCCTCTTTCTCGGCAATCTCACATGATATTAAAAGTATCTCAAGGGCGGCCCTAGCATTACCAGGACCGCCTTTATCTATTCCCACAGTATCAGCAATATACTTTAACACATCATCAGATACTGCCTCCTCGAATACGGCTTCCTCAGCTCTACTTTTCAGAATGTCGAAGAGCTCGTATGATTTATATGGGCTAAACATAATCAAGTTCTTCATTAGGTACGACTCGGTAGTTGGATCCAATGTTGATAATGCTGTAAGCGATTTGCTTACAAAGATGAAGTTTAATCTTTTCACTTTTTCAGGGAATTCATCATATATTCTAGCTAGGAAATAAACTGCATCATTACCAGCAATGTTGATGAAGTAATCGAATTCGTCTAAGGTAACTATGGCATATAAGTCATTATCCTCTAGCATCTCTAAGGTATAGTTAAGTAGCTCCCTAGATGAAAGCCCTCTCTGAGGCACTGGAAGACCTAGCTGTCTAACTAGCTCGCTGATGACTTCAAATAATGTGCGATCTCTATGGCAGTTTATATGAACGTAACCTACGTTTAAACCCCGCTTTTTAGCTAGCTGAGTGAACTCTTTCCCAAATATTCTAGCAGTTACAGTCTTACCGGTACCAATACCACCCACTATAAATACGCGATGACTTAGTGCTCCAGGGTTTAAGAGTAGCGATTTGAAGATGCTCGCTAAGGACTTCAGCTCCTTCTCCCTATGAGGGAGATAACTTGGCAGGTACTCGGGGTAGAGCTTCTCCTTACTCTTAAATAGCGATACCTTGTTCAATTCACTTTCAATTATGTCACGGACGTTATTCATACTTTCACATTGCTCAATAATCACTTACTGGTAATACTATATTAATACTTACCCCAAACCTCCCCACTCTAAGGAAGCCCTCGCCCTTCAGGGCGGGGAGGAGGTCAGTTCATGTAAATTCGATAATCTAATTAAGCTATCTGAAGGTATACTTCTACTTCACGTATAAATATCCAAGCATTCACCACCCGCTGTCCTCTCTAAATGCTTGTGAATATGATGGATGGTTCATCATGATCCCCGAAGCCCTCGTATCAGTAGCTCACCACATGTCCGCCTATTGCCGGGTAGTTCACTACGCTGCGGATCTCGGAACACGATATCGTTGAAACGCTTAATTATAAGTGCTTTGCGCCCGGGCCATCTTAATAGCAATGAGAGTTACCTAGAGATATCCGCGGGAGTTCGACTTTCATCGCAGTTCATGGTGGTTGATGTTCCTCTGTGCCTCATCGCCCCCTAATGCCTTGGCTTACTCGCCCTGCGGGAGCCGACCTCCTCCAGGTGAATTAGCCGACTTCCTCGAGGGCTTACTCACTCCACATGATCACGGGCTCATAACAGCCCCCATAGTTCTTATGAGGGAAATATCGTAAGTTCCTACGTCTACGTTGCGGTGAAGGGCTTGCACAAATCAACAGCTATAGACCTTCATGAAATCCGAGACGATTTCGTAAGGACGTTCATTCCACTCATTAATCACATAAGGCTTTCAGCTGTAGGATTATAAATAAAATTAGAAGTTTGTCACTTACTTCTTCCTCGGTCTAGGGTGTCTGGGTCTCTCAGGTTTCGCTGCTTTAGGTGGTGGTTTAGCATAAAGCGTTTTTATTTCATCTATTCTCTCCTCCAGGCTCTTCTTTAATTTATCAGCTATGAATCTTCCTGTAAAGTAGTCTGCCTTAGCTGCGATAGCTAACTTGGTGGCTAACGCCCTAGCGATCTTACCTCTCTGCCATCTAGGTGCCTTATGGATTTCAGGATATTGAAATATAACTCCATGTTTAGGGGGTTTACCTCCGGTTCGTAAAGCCCTAAATAACGCTTTCTCAGCACCTAATACTTGAATAGTACTTGCAGGGAGTTTAGCTAGAGTTTCTAGACTGCCCGCAAGGCTTAATAACCTAGCACCAAGCAGAGGACCTACTAATTCTGTTATATTAGGTGCCACCTCCCTAATAACTGAAGTTAAATATGATGTAAGCTCGTCACGTAATTTATTAAGTTCCAACATTATATTGGCTAATGTCTGTATTGGCCTGATGTCGTGGTCTGAAAGCTCCGCACCCATACTCCTCCTCGATGCATCCACAATACGCCTGATCCTACCCTCGCTGAATCCTAGTTTCCTTAGCTGTACCTCATTTAAGTTCTCCCTACTACCTACGTAGGCGACTATCTTTGCGTAATCTATATGCTCACCCACTAAGTCATCTAGTTCTGGGAAGTGAATACTATACCACTCCCTAAGCCTTGAGGCAAATAAGTTAAATACCTTATCAATATCATCTATAGCGCGTATGGCCTGTATAACGAGTAAGTCCCTCTTCTGGGCGACTCTCCTTAGCTTATTTCTAGTTATCGCTAAGGACAACGTGTGTACATATTCATAGAATTCCCCCTCAGACTTCACAATGCCTAACTCAATAACATACTTTGGTAAATTACGCTTAAACCCTAATATAACACTATTATCGTACTCAATGATCGGTTTAAGGCCTAACTCACTTAAATACCTAGCGTAGCCCTCAGTTTCGACTATAATTTCAAGCTCCTCTTTGAACTTAGACCGCAGTTCATTAACTAAATTTATAAATTCATCCGTGGGCAAGTCCTCCTCTACCTTCAACGCCCTTTCAACTAACTTATTTATATCACGTGGAGCCAACATCATTGATATGACGTTTCCATTGATGTCTAAGGCAAAGGCCCCAATAGCTGTCTCAGTAATAGCTATCTTCATCTAATTGCACCTCTACTACTATGTGATGGAAATTTAAATTTGTTATAGTTTTCCTTAATTTAAATACTAGCTCAGAGAATAAAACATGAACTCTTCATTAAGTTTTAAAACTCGCTTGCCATAAATATATGTTAGGTTGATACTAGATGCCAACGCATGGATCAATGACTAAGGCTGGTAAGGTAAGGAGTGCCACACCTAAAATACCCCCTAAACCGAAGAGGAATCTAGTACCAAGGATTAGAAATAGGAGGGAGTTCTGGATCAGAAAAAGGAAGGAGAGCGGGCTACCAGTACCGACAGTTGTCCCTCCATCATCAATACCTACTAAAAAGAGCAAGACTTAATCTGATTTTTATAATGGGTGGACTTCACGGGATCTCAAGTCAGACCCGGAGATTTAGTAAGGATTTTCAAGGATGGCTATGTAATTGAAGGCATAGTAATGCCGTTGACTGAGTATAGTTCTAAGGATCTCCTGGTAATTAAGTTATCTAATGGGTATAATGTAGGGATATCTATAGCAGGGGCTCGTATTGAGGTAATTAAGGAGAGATACATAAACATAGAGGAGTTAACGGCTGAGGAACCTAGGGTGAGTTTTGTTAGAGGTATGTCAGATAAGCTGATTTCTGTGATAAGTACTGGAGGCACTATAGTAAGTAAGGTGGAGTATGGTACTGGGGCAGTTAAGCCAGCAATAACAGCAGAGGAGTTATTGGAGTTCGTACCAGAGCTTAAGGATCTAGGAAGTATTGAGGTCGTAGACCTATTCAGGCTATTAAGTGAGAATATGGACCCAGATCATTGGACAGCCATAGCTAATACTGTCGCTAAGAAATTAAATGGAGGTGTTGATGGCATTGTAGTAACTCATGGTACGGACACAATGTCTTACACGGCATCTGCTTTAGCCTTCGCTTTAAGGAACCTGCCAATGCCTATAGCTATGGTGGGATCTCAACGTAGCAGCGATAGACCAAGCTCCGACGCAGCATTAAATCTACTTTCAGCTGCCATAACTTCTCTTAATGCACCATTCGGTGAAGTTGTTGTTGTGATGCATGGTGTCATAAGCGACAGTTACTCATTGGTTCATAGGGGGGTTAAGGTTAGGAAGATGCATTCAAGCAGGAGGGATGCGTTTCAGTCAATTAATGACCTGCCTTTGGCTAAAGTCGATTACTCTTCGAGGAAGTTAATTATGATTAATAGTAGGTATATAAAGAGATGTACGAAGGGGGAATTAATAGTAATGCCTAAATTCGAAAAGAAAGTGGCTTTAGTTAAGGCATATCCAGGCTTTAATCATGAGATAATAGATTTCCTAGTGGACAGAGGTTATAGAGGCATAGTTATTGAAGGCACAGGGTTAGGACATATAAGCGAGTCATGTATAAGTTCAATACGTAGGGCAGTAGAGGATGATGTAATTATAGCTATGGCCACTCAGGCAATATTTGGTAGAGTTAACATGAATGTATATACCACCGGTAGGAGGCTATTGTTATCTGGTGTTCTACCGGCATCTGATATGCTACCTGAGACTGCATACGTCAAGCTCTCATGGTTGTTGGGTAATTTTAGTGATTTAAATGAGGTTAGAGGCCTCTTCACCGTTAATTTAGTGCATGAAATTAATGAAGTCCATGAAGAACGATTATTCCCTAAGTGGTACCATGGACTTTAATTACGATGAATTAGGTCTTCGCGTAGGTTTAGAAGTACATCAACAGCTTGATACTAAAGCTAAGTTGTTCTGTAAGTGTAGTACCAAGCTCTATGAGGGATCGTTTGAGGGAGTTGCAAGGATTGAGAGATATTTAAGGGTAACTAAAAGTGAGATTGGAGAGGTGGATCCGGCAGCAGTCTTCGAATTTATGAAGGGTAAGAAGATCATCTACTTAGCGCCAAGTAATCATACATGCGGTGTAGAACTCGATGAAGAACCGCCCCACGAACTAAACCGTGAGGCTCTTGAAATAGCTTTAGGCATAGCTATGGGATTCAAGTCTAAGGTGGTTGATGAAGTCCATGTGATGAGGAAGATAGTTGTTGATGGATCTAATACAACAGGTTTCCAGAGGACCGCAATTATAGCGTTAGGGGGCGAGTTAGATGATGACGAAGGTATTGTAAGGATTCAGACCATATGCTTAGAGGAAGATTCTGCTAGGAAAATTGATGACCTAGGGGATGCAGTAGTATACAATCTTGATAGATTAGGTATACCGTTAATCGAAATAGCTACTGCTCCTGATATTAAGAGTCCTGAGCAAGCATTAAGGGTTGCATCGAAAATAGGTTTGATGCTTAGGCTTACCAACAAAGTTAAGAGAGGACTTGGTACCATAAGGCAGGATTTAAATATATCAATTAAGGATGGCGCCAAAATTGAGATTAAGGGGGTCCAGAGATTAGAGTTACTACCTAAGGTGATCATGTACGAGGTTCTTAGGCAACTTAAGTTGCTGGAAATAAAAAATGAGCTGATTAGGAGGGGCGTAAGGGAGGAGGACATACAAGATCGCATATACGACGTCACCAACCTCTTCAGGGATACTAAGAGTAGGCTAATTTCCGGGAACGTAAGTAAAGGTTATAAGGTTTATGCCGCCTGTCTAAAAGGATTTAAGGGCTTGCTAAAGCTTGAGTTACAGCCCGGTAGGCGTTTCGGTACCGAGCTATCCGATTATGCACGACAGTGGGGAGGTACTTCAGGGATCATCCATACTGATGAGTTACCGGCGTATGGGATTAGTCATGATGAAGTCTTAGAGCTATATAAATATCTAGGTGCAAATATAGAATCCGACGCGATAGTTCTCACCGTAGGCCCTGAAGATAGGTGTATTAACGCTCTAAGGGCCGTTATTAACAGAGCTAAGGAAGCACTCCGAGGAATTCCCAAGGAAACTAGGGCAGCTAATGAAGATGGAACCACTAGGTATATGAGGCCCCAGCCAGGGGCTGCTAGAATGTATCCTGAAACCGATGTACCGCCCGTTAAGATCGATGAGCACATCATTAAGGAAGCCCTTAAGTATGTCCCTAAGGACCCGGGTAGTGTTTATGATGAATTAGTACGAAAGTACTCACTAAGCCAGGAGCTAAGTAGGCAGTTACTTAGAAGTCCTTACATAACGTACTTCTATGAGTTAGTTCAGGAGTTCGGGGACGAGATACCGCCTCAATACGTAGCATCATTACTAACTATCCACATAGGTAGTTTAAGGAATGAAGGTGTGCCAGTGGAAAATCTAAGCATAGAAGTCATTAAACACGCGTTAAATGCTTTAAGGCAGGGAAGGTTGTCCAGGGATGGAGTTATTAATGTGTTACGCGAATATGCGTTAGATAATAGGAGGCCTATAAGTGAGTTGATAGAGAAATATTCTACCGCGTTAGATATAAAGTACATATATGATGCTGTGCATAGGGTTATCGACTCAAATATTGATGAGCTTGTTAAAAGGAAGGATAAGGCGTTTAACATAGTTATGGGCAGAGTTATGAATGAATTGCGTGGAAAGGCTGATGGCAAACTCGTTGCTGAAGTAGTTAAAAAGGTCCTCAATGAGAGGCTGGGACACGGCTACTAAGTGTAAAAGCCTCCACGACTTCCCTTAGGAAGTCAGGATTCTCATTAATTACTTTAAGCAATCTTCGTAGATGGACCTCACTGATATTTAATTCATTCTTCATCCTCTTAATATCCAGATGATTTGCTTCGTTCATTGCTATTGCTAAAGCTATCTTAGCTAAAGCGTACTTGGCTCTTTCAGTCCTAGATGCAAGTCTAGGGTACTTATTTACTATACTCATTACGATCTTTATCCTTTCATCGTTAGTCAACTCGGCGTTAACTGGGGCGGGTCGTTTAAATACCTTAATTAACGGTGCTTTGCCTGAGAAGTACTTCATAACCACGTCATTATCTACAACTAATCCGTACCTTGAAGCCTTTTCCATGAGCTTTAGATACAGCTTAGTATGCTTGCTTATTAACGAACATCTATAGTCGCGCTTAAACGAATCGGCGTCTTCATCGTGTTTTACTACTCCATCTAAGTATATTTTATCTAATACAGCACCGCAGTTGCCGCATATTATATCGCCTTTTTCATAATCCCATATTATATGGTTCGACCTACAGTACGTACAGGGCGTACCCATCACCAGGTAGGTAGGCGCTTAGGAATTGTTTTTAAGTTACCTAGGGTATTATACCTGCGAGTGTGGGGGTTCGGTGAAAGTAATAGGATTCCTAATTAACCCAATAGCTGGTATGGGTGGAAGCGTAGGGCTTAAGGGGACTGACGGCGATCTCCTAGTTGAAGCGTTAAGGAGGGGTGCCAGACCTATTGCACCCTATAGGGCGGATAGATTCCTTAGGAGGTTAAGGAAGTTGATTAATAGCAACTTAACCATAGTGACCCCGCCTAAGATCATGGGTGAGAATGCGGCTAGGAAGTACTTTAACTCCGTTGAGACGATAGATTTTAATGTTAGTGAAATTACGTCGAGTGCTGATACTATCAACTCATGCAAGTTGATGATCAGTAGGGGCGTTGACTTGATAGTCTTCGTGGGTGGTGACGGAACAGCAAGGGATGTATACAGTATTATCCGCGACTCAGTACCAATCCTCGGCGTACCTTCGGGTGTTAAGATGTACTCAGGCGTTTTCGCTTCAAGCCCTGAGGCGGCAGCTGAGGTAGTTAAGCTGTTTATTGACGGTAACGCGGAACTAGATCTATGCGAGATAGCGGATGTCGATGAGAGATCTCTAGGTATGGATGAAATTAGGATTAGAATTTACGGGATAGCTAAAGTACCATCACACCCCAATCTAATAGTACCGTCTAAAGACTTCAGCGGTAATGACATTGACAATAAAGAGGAGGTAGCAGAGTACATGGTATCGGAGGTAATGAAGCCAAACACTTTATATTTGTTGGGTCCTGGATCCACCGTTAAGGCGATAGCCGATAAATTAGGCGTTAAGAAAACATTATTAGGTGTTGATGCAGTATATAATGGTAGATTAGTAGGTAAAGATCTAAGTGAGTCAGATATACTCAACCTCCTAAGCATGTACAACAACGTCAAGGTGATAGTAAGCCCTATAGGAGGACAGGGATTTATATTTGGTAGGGGTAATCAGCAGATATCGGCTAGGGTCCTACGAATCATAGGTAAGGAAAACGTTATAGTGATATCGACGCGTAATAAGATAGCTAATTTAAGGTTCCTACGAGTTGACACCGGTGAACCGGTCGTTGATAATTACTTCGAGGGGTATATAAGGGTCATAGTTGGTTACAATGAGGAGGCGGTCGTTAGAGTACGAAGTTTTACTGGATTAGACGATGAATGACGCTCTGCGGCTGAAAGCCTCGCCTTTCAAGGCGGGAAGGAGGTCAGGTATCGTCAGTCAATAGGAGCGCGTATTGATTTTGACTCATAATTTGCATTTGTCGATCAACGTATTTTCCTTAGCTTACTAAGCATTTGATAAGTTGGACATCTGGTTAGTGGGTGATTAGCCATTACTTGATTTAGCCTACTTACTGAGGTGTTCTTAGGATATCGCTTAAGTTTTTCCGGATTGTTATAAGCTTCTTCAATTACCTCCTTATATATGCTGGCGTAGTATTCTATAGATTCTTTACTTTCGCTTTCAGTGAATTCTATCATATGGGCTTCCTTAACGATTAATGGAAAGTATATCGTTGGTGCATGTACCCCCCTATCGAGCAATGCCTTAGCTACGTCCTCAGCAGTAACTCCAGTGTCCCTAAAAAGGTTTTCAAGGCTAATCACTACCTCATGTTTCCTGAATTTATTGTCGCCATATGGTATAGTAATGCCCTTTAAGTCCTTAATCAACTTTATAAAGTAATTGGTATTTATCACAGCAACCTCGCAGACCTCGCGTATTTCAGGCCCTAGTGACAGCAGGTATATGAATGACTTAACCAATGGAATTACATTCCCATAGAACTGTGAAACCCTACCTATGGTTTTACTTCTATTATAGCTTAAGAAGTACTTACTACCATTAAAACCTATAGTAGGTACTGGGAGGTAGTCCACCAATTCACCTTTAGCGCAGATTACGCCAGCACCAGGACCTCCTCCGCCATGGGGTGCACCGAACGTTTTATGTATGTTTAAATGTACTATGTCGAATCCCATATCGCCGGGCCTGACAATGCCAAGTATGCCATTTAGATTTGCTCCATCGTAGTAGAGTAGGCCGCCAGCACCATGTACTTCGTCTGCTATCTCAAGGATCCTACTCTCAAATATTCCTAAAGTATTGGGATTAGTTAACATCATACCTGCCGTCTTACTACCAAGTACTGCCTTAAGTGCTCTAATATCTACTTCACCGCTCTCAGAGGTAGGTATTCTTATTATCTTAAATCCAGCCATAGCTGCACTTGCTGGATTACTTCCATGAGCATTATCAGGAATTAACATTTCATCCCTAAAGGACTCACCTCTATCTATATGGTACTTCTTAATCATTAAAGCGCCTGCGAATTCGCCTGAAGCACCCGCAGGGGGTTGTAGACAACATTCATCCGTACCTGTGATTTCAGCTAACCACCTTTGAAGGTGGTACATTATCTCAAGTATCCCTTGGACTGTATCTTCATCCTGATATGGATGAAGCCCTGTTACTCTCTCGTCTATTAACTCCTCGCATATCTTAGGATTATACTTCATTGTACATGAACCAAGAGGTACCGGCCCTAGGTCAACTCCATAACTCATCTGACTTAATCTAGTGAAATGCCTTACGACCTCTATCTCGGAGAGGTTGGGAATCCTCGGTAATTCGGATCTAAGGATTTCTTTTGGTAAGTAGTTCTTTACATCACCTACTTCACGTACTATGTCTGTGTCGATGGTTATATTAAAGGTAGGCTTTGAACATGTACTTACCTCGAATAGTAATGGTTCATTCCATCTGGCCTGTTGCCACATTTACATACCACCTCTTAGCGCTCTCTCCACGGTAGTTGCTAGTAGATCTATATCTGATTTAGTGTGGAGCTCTGTAAAGCACATTATACATGACTCACCTAACTCAGGAAATACGTCACCTATATACTTACCCCCGAGTATGCCAGCATTAAGTAGTTTTATATGTACATCGCGATACTTTTTACCCATAATAGCTAATGTTACCTCCCTAAAATACCTGCCTTCAGCAAACAAGGGTGCTTTAACTCCCTTGATCTCCGATAACCTCTTAATAGCATAGTAGGTCTTGTACAGCATGTCCTCTCCAAGTTTCTTGATCCCTTCAGAGCCTAAGAGACTTAAGTAGACGGCTGCCGCTATAGCCATTAGTGAACTGTTGGTCGTTATGTTAGATGTTGCTCTCTCACGCCTTATGTGCTGCTCCCTTGTTTGGAGTATTAATGTGAATCCTAGCGAGCCTTCGCTGTCTATGGTGGCGCCCACCAATCGACCTGGTAGTTGAGTTATCATCCTTTCATCGCGTATTCCGAGGATACCTAAAGAAGGGCCTCCAAAGTTCATGCCTAGGCCTAACGACTGCCCATCGCCGACGACTATATCAGCTCCAAGCTTACCTGGGGCTTCCAGGATACCTAATGAAATGGGCAGCGAATTAACTATCGCTAAAGCGTCGTATTTATGTATTAGGTCTATGATGTCCCTTAGGTGGACTTCAATGACGCCGAAGTAATTCGGGTTTTCGATGTACACAGCACTAACATCGCCTCTCATGAGCTTTACCTCCAGCTCACTAATGTCTATAGAACCGCTTAGCTGGTCATATCTAACTCTATCCATCTCTGAGCTCATCCCTAAGGACCAAGTCCTTATAACCTCATATGTTTCTGGATTAACATTTAACGGAATTAGGATCTTTCGCTTTTTATTTATCCGTACCGCCATTCGTAGGGCCTCGGCAGCGGCTGTGCTCCCATTGTACATAGATGCATTTATTACTTGTACTCCATATAGCTCAGCTAGCATGCTTTGGTACTCAAATAGTGCTTGCAGAATCCCCTGGGATATTTCAGGCTGATAGGGAGTATAACTAGTTAGAAATTCACCTCTACTAATAATATGTCTAACTACTGCAGGAACGTAATGAGCGCATACGCCCCCACCCATGAATGGCGGTGGATCTGTAAACAACCTATTTTTAGACATCAATCTATCGAAGTACCTCTTAACTTCATACTCGCTTAGCGATCTACCTAAACCTACGTTTAATTTGCGGTTAATGATTAGTTCCTTGGGTACGTCATTAAATAGCTCTAAAACGTCATTAACGCCGATGCTCCTGAGCAGTTCCTTCTTTATCTCGGGTAATGAATTAGGTATCCATTGATGAGGCATTTTACCACCTTAATCAATTTATTCGTTGGCAGCATATTTAAATAGCTATAAAAACCTTCATGTCTAATATAAGCTGTGGTATGCATGTTAAGGACGCCTTTAGAAGGCATTGAGAGAGCCCACGGGGCTAACTTAGGTTTGTTTGCTGGATGGTTAACAGCTCTGGATTTTGGCGATCCGATAAGCGAGTGCAGAGCTACGAGAAGTTCGGCCACGTTATTCGATGTAAGTCATATGGGTAGGTTGGAGGTTGACGGTAATAAATCATTTGAGTTGCTTGATAAGCTAATTACTAAGGACTTAAGTACATTAAATCCTGGGGAAATGAGCGGTCCGGCTTTAATATTAAATGAGAACGGCGGCATTAAGGATGACATAATGGTATACATGGTTAACGATAATAAGTGGTTAATTGTGTGTAATGCTGTGAATAGAGTTAAGGATATTAATTGGTTGCTGGAGTGGCGGGATAGGTTAGGATTCACTAATGGCGACGTCAGCGTTAAGGACTTAACTACCGATTCAGTATTAATTGCTGTCCAAGGGCCTAAATCATTAGAATTGCTCGAATCCATAGGTATTAAGGACGCATGTAAAATTAGCTTGCTCAACTTCATGCAGAATATTAGGGTAGGTGAATTAAGTATTTACCTTATAAGCAGAAGCGGCTGGACGGGTGAGGAAGTAAGGTCCTACGGGTTTGAGCTATGGACTGATGTATTAAATGGTGTCAAACTATATGAGTCCTTAATTAAGGCAGGTGCTAAGCCAGCGGGCTTAATAGCTAGGGATATCCTAAGAATTGAGATGGGCTACGTCCTTTACGGCAATGACATCGATGAAGCCGTAAGCCCAATTGAAGCTAGGTACTGGATGGCATTAAGTAGGGGTAAGGATGAATGCGTGGGCTGTGATAGGGTATGGAGTAAGTATGTAGGCGGTGTTAATAGGCTGAGGTATGGACTAAAACTAAAGAAAGGAGTAAAACACATCCTTAGGAGGGGGTATAAGATCCTAGCAGGCGATGAGGTGGTTGGTGAGGTGACAAGCGGCTCCTACTCACCAACTATTGAGAGGTCTATAGGAATGGCCTATATTAAGGTGGATCACGCATATATAGGTTTTAACTTGGATGTAGATATTAGGGGGAACAGATATGAAGTTAAAATTACTGATTTCCCATTCATTTAGGGTGTAAATTATGAGTGAAGCTCACATTACTGTTAGGACATCTACTGGCGAGTACTTAATAAGATTAGATGTTAGGTATACGGAGAGTGATGAATGGGTGCTGATAAGAGGTAATACAGCGTTGATAGGGATCACGGATTATGCTCAGAAGAAGCTAAGGAGTATAGTTAATGTAGAGTTGCCAGCTATAGGTAAATATGTAAAGAAGGGAGAAAGCGTAGCTGTCATCGAATCAGTTAAAGCCGTAGCTGATGTTTACTCGCCATTAAGTGGTAGAATATTAGAAGTTAATAATGAGTTATTAACTCATCCTGAGTACATTAACGAGGATCCGTACGGCAAGGGCTGGATAATTAAGTTAGAGATATCAGACGTTAATGAAATTAATGATTTATTAAGTCATGAAAAGTATATAGAGAAGATAAGGAGTAGCGAGTGAGGTGGTATTTTGTACTTAAACTTACCGCCTAGGGTTAAGGTTTTAGAGGCCTTAGGTTCTATAGCTGATGGCAGAGTTAAAATAATTAACGAATATGAGGCTGAAGTTACATCATCGGTTGGGGATAGGAAATATGTTGTTAAGGTGGATATTAATTCACGTATGGTATTTAGCAATGATAATGGCACGTTATATAGGAATTATGTCGGATACCCTGTAATCGCGTTTCTAATTCTGAAGAATGTAATACCATATGACGAGAGGTTAGCTAATGCATTAAAAGGTATTAATTGGCGTAGGCTTAACGAGCTATATAAGAATTACTCATTAGTCGAGAAGCATATTAAGTCCTTGATCAGCGAAAAGGGATTTAGTGGTGAGTACGTAGACCTATACATTGATAAGGTCCTTAATAAGCTAAGGAGACTTAATCTTAAGAAGGCGAATTCTATAGAGGAGTTTATGAGATGAGATCTCGGTTTAATGTACCTCGGGGCTAATAATGCCCAGAGATTATATTAGGGTAAAGGATGGATATAGGTTAATTATGGATTTATTCTCACCTTACAGACGTAGGATATATGCGTATAACGAGTCGATAAAGGAGTTTGGATACTACCTGAAGCCTATACATATAGTAGTTAAGAAAGCTACAAATTTAAAGTATATTTACTTTGGAAGGTATTGGTACAGATTAGTTAAGATGGATGACGGCAGGGTTAAATGGATTTATATAGGTAGAGAAAAACCAGATCCCCATCTACCAGATCCCCCTTTAAATCCGTTTGAGGGTTTAAGGATAATGGTTGTAGATGACGACGTTATCGTAGACGAGTATGTGTATAGGATCCTAAATACTTTCCCAAAAAATCGATGAAAATGGGATTGATTCTTCATTAACAACACCAATAATTATACCAAAGACGATCCTAGATCTTTCAATAAGGGTTAATTAAAGGTGATGTTTTGGTTCCTTAATGATCTGTACTCATTAATTATGTTGAGTAATTTATCATAGTTAACTTCATTTAGGTGTCGCTCCTTTTCCTTAAGTCTATCTTCTAATCCCTCTAGATTCATGAGAATATGTTTATTTAGTAGGACCAAGTCATCATTAAGTTCAATATAGTCCTTACATGTATATATTACAGTGTTTAATTCTCTAAAATACTTCATTATTACATCATCGCCCAGCTCTTTCGGAGTTACTACCCTTAAATTGAGATTTAGGAGAGCCCTTCTAACGGATTCATCGACAGTCTCAGGGACATCGTTGATTAATACTACTTCACGGCTCTTTATATTGCCTAGCGAATTAGATGATTTAACTAATTCCTCCATACTTAACTTCTGTAGTTTTCGAGCTAGAATGTATTCCCCAGTAAATAAGTAATTAAAGTAGCTTCTGAAATTATCTAACGCTCTTAATGACTCTGATATCTGCATTTCTAGCTTATTCACATAATTAGTCACCGTCTCTAATCTATGCTTTAATTCAGCGATTTCTCGCTCCTTAGCTAGTTCGGCATTCAACTCTATGGATCTTAGATGTAATTGGCCTTCTAAATCATGCAGCTGCTTTTCTAATTCATTAACACGTTTAATTAATAGATCACGCTCTCTAATTACTTTCTCGATTTCATTTACAAACTTCCTATCCTTCTTATCTAATTCCTCGCTAACTAATGATTTAATGACCTTTATTAGCTCCTCATGACGTTCCTCAAGATCCCCTTTAACGATGTAATCGTTTATCACTTCCTCAATTATGTCAGCTACCGAGAAGCCTTTAATCACCTTTGCTTTATACTTTTGCATCTTTACGGTGGATAACCCTATTTCATGTAATTTACTCTCAAGTTGCCGAAGCTTATCCTCAAACTCTTTATATACTTTAATGCACGACGCTAATGCATCCCTTTCATGCGTATTCTTAATATCTACCTTATGGATTGATATGTAATCATTTACTAGCGCATCCTTCTCACTAGTGCTCATAGATTTTGATGGAACGTAAAGCTTAACATTTAGGCTGGCCGCCAACTTTATGACAGTCTCCGGCGGCGGATTCTTATCAGTGGACACCACCACTGGTGTGCCGTACCTTAATATAAGCTGGATAATTTCATCCCTATCTAGATTCCTACTGCTAGTTATCTTCAACGGATTGAGATCTAGATCTACCACTGCTACCCCAGTTTCAATGCCTGGATCCACACCAATTATGAGATACCTCTCTGGGGTATTCTCACCATAGAATATGCTTAATGCTTTTTTATGAACTACCGGCTTAACTTTAATGACAACGTTTAATTTCTTGAATGGTTTAATTATCCTATATACTTTATCCCTTGATGCATAAATTGTGAACAAAGCTCCTTCAATACCTCCCTTACTTCTCCTAATAAACACGTCGTAATCTATGCCCTCTCTATCTAACTCCTCTTTAATTTCCTTAACAACCCTTAGAACCGACGTCCTTAAGCCCCTCTTAAATCTATCGGAGCTTGATCCGCCAGACCCTGGGACCCTACTTCTTCCTACTAATACCTTAACTTTATCTTCAAATACCCTTAATTCCGTACCATAGCCTTTAGCGGCTAATAGAGCTAAGAGCTCAGCAGTTCTTCTGGGGCTTAACTTGCCTTGCTCAAGGCTAATGCCTAGCTCGCGGACCAACTTACGTAAATCTATCAGCTCACCATTAATTAACGTAACTTGAACTATCTTACTCTCAGGGGGTAGAAGCTCGAGGATCTTGATTAGGTTTTCCTTATTCCCGCCCAACTCCATGATATTATCTATAGCAATTATATCAGGCCTCAATTCCCATAATATCCTAATAAGTCTACTTAGACTTACATGCTCGTAGGATGTTAATGTAGTACCCCTCAAGACGGCTATTGAGTAACTAAAATCGCTTAACCTCCCTCCTACAGACATTACATCTACACCAATTATAGGTCTATCATCATCTAGCAACTATTACAGCCCCCTGACGATAACACCACGTGGTTCTTACGAGATATCCTATGTTAAACCAGCTTATAATTCTTCTAAATCGTTATTTACTCTATAATTACCCATTCATTTGGCGATGGGTCTTCGCGTTGGTGAGTCTCAGGAGCTACTCTCAAGTAGTGCTATGTGAGCACATAAACCACACTCCAACGCCACTTAGGCGATGATTCATAGCTTAACCCATAACCTCGAGCCCCTAAGAAGGGATAGGGGGTGGCGCGCCTAAGACCAGGTGCAGGACTAAAACTCCCGACAAGGGAATATAGCCAAAACATCCCCACCAACATCTCCATGGGTATGGCCAGCCCCTGTGCAGGCTCGCTAGCTTCAGCGCTCCATGGGGCCTCCATCCGGGGATACGTGCCTAAGCCCTATGTTAATAGCTCCTACAACGCCTGCATCCAAAATCGATCCGCTGATTAGCGTGGCTAGCCTCAGGCGGGTTTTTAACACCCCGCCTCCCCATACCTACGGCTTAATCGTCGCCACGATCAACAACCACAACGACCAGCCGAACTTATACGGCCCCCATCAAGTAGTTAAATGTATCGTTAAGTCGGGGTCTGCCTCCGAACCCTAGAGGAGGCCGCCCTAAAGGATAAGGTGGAGGCCAGCTCAAAAGGATGGTACATCTTAGTTATAAGCATATGAAAATAGTATAATTTAAAAGCTCTCCTTATTAGTTAATGTAGGTAGTTAGCTAATGGGTATAGCTAAGGTCGAGAGTCCTTTAAGAGCTCTAAGAATGGCAATGAATAAAAATGTATTAGTTAAGGTTAAGGACGGATACGAGTATGTAGGCAAATTGACCATGACTGACTCAACAATGAATGTAGTTCTGAGCGATTGTACAGAGTTCTCTGATGAAGGTAGATCTCCAATAGCTAGATATGGTACGGTGCTTATTAGAGGTAGTCAAATACTTTACATAGCAGTTGATTATAATTCCATGCGGTAGTTGGAGAAGGAATATTACCTAGAGTAATATTCGTAGCGCTAACATCATTAATAACGTTTATTAATGCTTAATGCTCACCTTCTACAAGGATTGAAGATGTCTGCAAATATAGTAATAGAGAGGATGAACTATATACCTATGGCGAGACAAAACGTAGAGCTGGTTGAACGAAAGGGGTTAGGGCATCCCGACTATATAGCTGACGCATCTGCCGAAATATCTAGCATCGCGTTATCTAAGTATTATATCAAGAAATATGGTCTTATACTTCATCATAATGTCGATAAGGTTCTGCTTGTCGGAGGTCAATCAAGCCCTAAGTTCGGTGGTGGCGAGGTCCTACACCCCATATACATAATAGTGGCTGGCAGGGGTACAGATCTCATTGTAAGTGATGGAAATAGTATAGAGCACGTTCCGGTGGGTGTCATAGTTGTTAATGCCGTAAAGGATTGGATAAGAAGGAACTTCAGGTTCTTAGACCCGGAGAAACATGTAATAGTTGATTATAAGATTAGAGGTGGTAGCACCGACCTAGTCCAACTGTTTAAGTTGGGGGTCAAATCTAAGCCATTATCAAATGATACTAGCTTCGGAGTCGGCTATGCCCCATTATCCCCGTTGGAGAATTTAGTATACAACGTTGAGAGGTATTTAAACTCGCCCGAACTAAAAAGTAAGTTACCGGAAGTCGGTGAGGACGTTAAGGTTATGGGTTTACGCGTAGGTAATAAGGTTAAGTTAACGATAGCTGCGGCCCTAATATCTACACTAATACCTGACATGAATCACTATCTTTCAGTTAAGGAGGAGATATGTAATAGAGTTAGTGATTTGGCAGTTAAGTTAGTACCGGGGTATGAGGTCGAAGTCCACGTTAATACTGCCGATAAACCTGATAAAGGTATAGTTTACCTATCTGTGACTGGGACCTCGGCTGAACATGGGGATGATGGAATGACCGGTAGAGGTAATAGGGCCAATGGCTTGATCACGCCTTTAAGGCCCATGAGTCTGGAGGCAACAGCCGGTAAGAATCCTGTAAGTCATGTTGGTAAGCTGTACAACGTGCTAGCTAAAATTATTTGTGAAAGAGTTGTAAAAGAGATTCCTAAGATTGATGAAGTATATGTAATGATGTTAAGCCAGATTGGTAGGCCCATTAACGAGCCATTAATGGTTAACGCTAAGATTGTTACTAGTGAGGACAGCTACCAGGCGTTAAAATCCGATGTTGAGAGCATAATTATTGATGAGTTAAATAATATCTCAAGGCTCACTAACTTAATAATTAATGAGAATATTCCGATATTTTAATAATATTTTACTTTTTGTGATGTTTGAAACCGGGACTGAATTAGATATGTAAAATGATGAGAGGTCGGTTTACTGAATCCCTTAAATTACAACTGAAAGCGTGTGGTTGCCTGCGCCCATTAGCTAGGTCGCTTTTGTTATCTTGGCCACCTTGAATATTATGGGCACGTGCTTCCCCCTCAGCGCCCGCTCACTTTTCGCGGGTTCATCGGAGGCTACGTAGGCGGGCACCACTCGACCCGCCTCACGGGAGACTAGGCATGACCTCCCGCCCCTGGCGGCCGCTTCGCCGTCATCGAGGCGGTCGAGCATCTATGGTGGCTAAAAAGCTCATAAACTTTTAACTAAGCCAATAGTCCCTTAAGGCGGGCTTTCCTTCCTCACATCGTTTTTAGTGATGAGCCTTATGTTGGCGGGCCTCGAGGCAGCTTTCAGGCAGTACTAGGCGGGCATGTAATTAAATTTCGTCGTCCGGAGGCAATGGTAGGAGGCCCTGTCAGGGCTAAGCCTATGAGACGTATCCTCAAACCTCCCAGCAGTGCTCCTTACCATGAATAGAGGGGTCAGAACTTAATAAGTAAGTTAGTAATGTAGTATTATGGGAGGGAATTGCCTAGGAGGAAACGAAGTAAGGAAAGTAGGGAGGGTACTGAACCCGAGAGACAGTCACATGTTAGTAGTGAATCAACATCTATTAGTACATCTAGGAAAAAAAGTAAGAGCAGGAAAGAGGTGGATATAGACTCGTGGTTAGATAAAAACCTAGATGAATTGGTATCAAATTTAGGGTTGGACTCATTAGGGCTTAGTAGGGAGGAGTACGTTGAACTATTAAGACAGCCGATGGAGCTACTCTATGGCTCTTCTTCTTCAAGGCCTGACGTAGAGACCATAGTTAAGAGATTTAGAAGGTATAGCGAGAACGTTTTTCCATTAATAGCTCAATCACTACTTTTCATTAAGGATAATTTAAGTCCTGAGCAACTCGACTTCGTAGTTAATAACATAGGTAAGCTGATCATAAGTGCAGCCCCAAGGATATATAGGGAGGCCATTAGGTTGGGTAGGGATGAAGTTCTTCAGCCATTAAGAGGTTTATGGAGACTAGCATGGCTTGAATTACGTTCTAAGAATTTGCCGATGGAGTGTCCTGTATGTCATTTCAATTCCCTAATTAGGGATATGACCTGTATAGTCTGCGGGAGCATTATTGATGAAAAGACGTTAAAGAAGTTCATCAACTTCGATTCTCTCTTAATTGACTTCCTGCAGAACCAAAGCTGTAGCGAACTAGAACATTTACTAAGGTATGATTACGTACTAATCAATAATAGCGGGATTAAACATCCAGAGGGCGTTAGGGATGATGTCACAGATATTGAGATAATTTTAGATAGGAGCGAAAAGGAATTAATTAGGAAGGTATATAATAGTAGAATGTGCGGGGAGTGATTACATGAGGGAATTGCAAGGCGTCGATGAATTCAGGAGATTTGTAGCAAGTAATGACATAGCATTAATAGGGTTTATCGATGATGACGTGGATGCTAAGGAATACTTAAGGAAGTTGTTTTCTAAACTTGAGTTAAAGATCGGTCACGTTATTAGTTTTGCAATATATAATGTGAAGGATGATGTTAGCATAAGGATATCTGAGGACATTAACTACATACCTTTGATAAGGCTATACTTTAAAGGCAGGAATGTATTTGAGCAAGAGAACTACTTCGGCAACTTGCAGACGGATTACTACGTCTTAAGGATAAGCGTGAGGGATGTTTTAAGCCAATACGGAATTAAGCTTATATTTAAGCCTTGAAATATTTCAATGTAATTACTACTTCCTTAAATACGATACTCGTCATGAAACACCTAGATCAGTATCGGTGGCTGTCCATGCCCATGACTTTAATTCTTTAGATTTATGTTAGTGATGTACCTTAAATTCCTGTTTTTAGCTTGTCGAGGCAGCAAATCACGGACTATAAAGTATAAATTTACCGAGCGTGCGACATTAAGGGGGTTAATTAATGGAAGTGGAGTTGGACTTAAATGATGTGCTAATGATTTACTCTAAATATGTGGATGAAGGTGACATAGATAAGGCCAATTTCTTCTTAACCGTTTTAGCTGGTTTCATAGCATTTCTAAAGCACTTTAATGTTGTAGACCAAGTAAAGGTAACGGAGTTTGTTAAGAATTTAAGGCAGCAAGTTATTGAGGGCCCTGATTACTTAAATCCGTATGTCATGGAACTACTTGGAATATTGGAGGAGGAGTTAAATGATGAGACATTTAATGAATTCGTAACTAAATTAAGAATGTTGCTTAGGGAGGAACGGCTTGATAGACTTGAGGTATGATGTGGGGGGTAGATGCTCCTCATGTAATAGGAGGCAGGCAGTATATCTTAGAAGGTCTTCAGGAGAGAGGCTTTGTACCACATGTTTTGAAAGATCGATAATTAAATCAGTAAAGAGGTCTTTGAGGGAGGTAAAAGAATTAAAACCTGGCACCTTAATACTCGTAATAACAACCTTAGATAAGCTAGTAGAGGGCCTTACACTCTCCTACGTACTTAACAAGATTGAGCGGGCATATGGATGTAGGGTACTTAATGCCTTATCTATAGCTTTAGATGACGTCCATATAGTTACGCAACTATCTAAAGTTCATGAAGTAAGTGATGGCATACAACACATCATAATACCGCTCCGTAGTAGCATTCCTAGCATTAACTCTAGCTTTAGAGACTACCTTAAGTTATGCCTTAAAATAGCTGTAGCCGTAAGTATTAATATAGTTGCATTGCCATTAACGCTTAATGACGTCAGCGAAGTAGTTGTTAATTCATTATTTGATGGGGATCTGAAGTCCGCAGGGTTGATGCACTCATTTAAAGTAGATGGTGTCACAGCAGTTATTCCCTTCTATAAGTTAACTACTAGTGAGGTTTACGCCTATTCCTATTTAAGGAACATATATAATTTAGATATTGACCTGCTGATGCCACCCACGCCGATATGTCATAGGGCATCACGTAAGGTATTACGTGAGTTAATTAATGATCTATCAATGAATAATCCAGAGCTGACGCAGACACTAAGTAAGTTCATCGAGTTACTTAAAAGCATTTAAGAAGGATTGATCCCGTCCTGAAAAACAGCAAAGACCCCCTTCATTCGCTTGGATCTACATTCTTCATCTGGAGGATAGCCGGCGGGCTGGAAGTTCTCCCGCCAGGATTTCTCTGAGCCACCTACCCCTCGTCGGCTCCTTAGGCAACCTATCATTAGATACCATCGGCACATATCATTAAGCACATTAGAGGCGCAGGTTCGTAAGCCTTCATTCCCTACCATAATGGTGAAGCCTTCAGTTGCAGGAGTATGATTGAGCTGATTTTCATTAAAATTTATATAGAAGTAGTTTAAATAGAACTCAAGGGATTGAAGTATGACTGCGCTATATGGAATACCTGTCGTGATATTAAAGGAGGGTACGTCGAGAACGCAGGGCAGGGATGCATTAAGGAATAACATAATAGCTGCTAGAGCTTTAGCTGAGGTGTTGAAGACTAGTTTAGGACCTAAAGGGCTCGATAAGATGCTTGTCGACAGCTTTGGAGATATAACAGTTACTAATGACGGTGCAGCAATCGTTAAGGAGATGGAAGTCCAGCATCCAGCAGCTAAACTGCTAGTTGAGACAGCTAAGGCAGTTGATGCTGAGGTAGGTGATGGCACCACATCTGCTGTAGTTCTCTCAGGAGCATTACTAAGCAAGGCTGAGGCATTACTCGACCAGAATATTCATCCAACTATAATCATTGAGGGATATAAAAAAGCCATGGCTAAGGCTCTGGAAATACTTGATGAGATCGCGGTTAAGGTTGACATAGGTAATTTAGAGACGCCTGAGGGATTAAGTAGAGTTAAGCCTACACTTAGCAAGGTACTGCATACGACCCTAGCTAGTAAGTACTTAGCAACCCCCGACCTAATCAACAAATTAATTGACATGGTTATTTCAGCTGCCGTGGCGGCAGCTGAGAAAAGAGGTGATGGTACATATGAAGTTAGATTAGATAACATAAAGATAGAGAAGAAGAAGGGTGCCTCATTAGCTGACTCCCAGTTGGTCTACGGTATCGTATTAGATAAGGAGGTCGTCCATCCCGGGATGCCTAAGAGGGTCGAGAAGGCCAGGATCGCCTTAATTGATGCCCCGCTAGAGATAGAGAAGCCGGAGATCGATAGTGAGATTAGGATTAGTGATCCTCTACAAATGAGGAGATTTATTGAAGAGAAGGAGAATATACTTAGGGATATGGTTGAGAAGATCGCCGCCGTTGGCGCTAATGTCGTCATCTGTCAGAAGGGTATCGATGATGTTGCCCAGCACTTCCTCGCTAAGAAGGGCATATTAGCTGTTAGGAGGGTTAAGAGGTCTGATATGGAGAAGTTGGAGAGAGCGACCGGAGGAAGGATAGTCACTAGTATAAGGGATCTGAGTGAGAAGGACCTAGGATATGCTGAACTAGTTGAGGAGAGACGTGTGGGGAATGATAAGATGGTATTCATAGAGGGATGTAAGAATCCTAAGGCAGTAACCCTGCTAGTTAGAGGAGCTAATGATATGGTGGTGGATGAGGCTGAGAGGAGCCTAAATGACGCGTTACATGCAGCTAGAAACGTATTGAGAGATCCTAAGATAATTCCTGGAGGTGCAGCCGCTGAAATAGAGCTAGCTATGAAGTTAAGGAAATACGCTGAAAGCGTAGGCGGCAAGGAACAGCTAGCGATCCAGGCTTTTGCTGAGGCACTTGAGGAGATACCCGTAGTGCTAGCATCAACCGCTGGTATGGATACTCTAGAGACATTGATGGAGTTAAGGAAGTTGCATAGTGAAGGTAAGATATATGCAGGTATCGATGTGATAAATGGAAAGGTAGTTGAGGATATGTTAGCTATCAATGTAGCAGAGCCAGTAACAGTTAAGAAGCAGGTAATTAAGGCAGCTACTGAGGCAGCGGCTGCGGTACTTAAGGTAGATGACATAATTGCTGCATCACCAATGAAGAAAGAGGAAGGCAAGGCAGGTAAGAAGGAGGAAGGAGAAGAGGGGGAGAAGAGTAAATTCGAGTTTGATTAAAAACGCTACATCTTTTATTGAATCCCCTTTTCATAATCTATTCAAAACCACTTAACTATCTTAATATTTAAATCTGAATCCAAATAAAGATTGAGTTAGAGGTCTAAATAAGTATGCATGCAATACTGAGGAAATTGAGCGAGATGACGGGCATTAGGATAGGACCACCCAAGCTCACCAGATATGAGAAGGCGAGGATCGTCGGTGCTAGAGCTCTTCAGCTCTCCTTAGGTGCACCTCCATTAATCGATGTTAGTAATTTGCCCAAGGATCCCGTAATAATAGCCATGGAGGAATTGAAGAGGGGGGTTTTACCTATAACAATCGTTAGAACAAAGCCTAATGGAGAGAAAGAATTAATATCCGCTAAGAGACTTTTAGAGCTTGAAAAATCAGTATACAGCTTCTAGGGTGGCAAGATATCTTACAACTGAAAGCCTCGACCTTTAGGGCGGGAAAGAAGTCAGCCAAGCCCAGGTGCTTAGGTTTTGAATGAAACGAATGAGATCTACTTTATTGTAAGTAATTACTTTAATGTAGTCGAAAGCGGTGTTCAAGATAATTATGTCGAATATGTCGTACTTTCAAGTAAGTATGAGGTGGAAGTAGCATTTAATAAATTATATGATGAACTAATTGAAAGAGAGTATTATCCATTGATCTATGAAGTAAATGGAGTCAAGGTTATTAAGATATTTAACTTAGGTGCTGGGCGCATTAGAAAGCCCTCTCTGCAGTATTTACCGCTAGCTCTATTCATAGCTACGCTTGCATCAACCATTTTAACTGGTTATTTCATAGTGAGCGATTACATCAATAGGCTATATGTTATGATTAAGGTGCCAATAGGTAACTGGGGTATCTACTATGAAACCTCCCTCTTCACTATATGTGTTTTAATACCTCTACTAGCACATGAATTTGGGCATTGGTTTGTAGCTAAAAGATATAGAGTCCCAACATCATACCCATTATTAATTCCAGCGCCATTAGTATCACCATTAGGAACATTTGGTGCAATAGTTGAAATGAGGTTCTTTCCTAAGAATTTAATAGGTTTAATGATGCTAGGTATTTCAGGTCCTTTACTAGGCTTTATAACGTCCTATGCGTTATTCGTGATCAATTACCTTCTATCACCTAGAATACCATTGGATATCGCTCAGATGGCGTTAAGCGAGGGGATTGCCGAGCCGCTAGGTATAGCGCCGCTCTCTGCCCTCCTAACCATGTCTGCCTTCAACAATTCATTAAATGAAAAATACGTTGTCTTTATTAGCCCTGCTGCTTTTGCGTCCCTAATAATGCTAATTATTCACTTTATGAACTTGCTGCCTATAGGTCAGCTAGATGGAGGACATATTATCAGGAGCATTACATCAATTAAAATGCATTCAGCCATCAGCCACATAACGGCGTTAACTGTAATAATCTTATCGTTGATTTACTTTCTAAGACTTAATGTCAATATTTTGTGGATGGCCTTCTTTGCCTTAATAGCTCTATTACTTACGGGACTAAGACCACATATAGGGGCTGCCAATATGCTAAGCAACTACGTACCTAAGAATATTAAGGCCATAGTTCTGATCATCTACATTATCCTACTGATTCTAACAGTACCTATTCCGTCGTTGTAGGTATGATCATATGCCTTCTAAATTGAGGGGCTATACACTAATAATCGCTGAAAAGCCTAGAGCTGCAGCTAAGATAGCATTAGCTCTAGGCTTAAGCAAGAGATACAGGCTGTATGGAATCCCGTACTGGGTTGGTAGGGTAGGCAATAGAGCAGTTGTTGTCGCTGGTGTTGCAGGACACCTATACACGTTATCAACTAAAGAAAGAGGCTACCCTACAATTAATTATGAATGGATACCTCGGTGGTATGGGGATAGAAACTCGAAGCATTTAACTAACTACTTTAAATTAATTAGTAGTTTAGCTAGGGGGGCTATAGAGTTCATCAATGCCTGCGATTACGATATTGAAGGTTCAGTTATAGGTTATATGATCATATCTAAAGTCGGCGATTTAAGTAAAGCTAAGAGGATGAAGTTCTCCAGTCTAACGCCGGATGAATTAAGGCGGGCGTTCAATAACTTAATGCCATTAGATTGGAATATGATTGAAGCTGGTCTCTGTAGGCATGAGTTAGACTGGCTTTGGGGTATTAACGTTAGTAGGGCGTTATCTGAAGTTTTTAGAAAGATGTATAATGAGAGATTAATATTAAGTGCCGGCAGAGTTCAGTCGCCGACCTTAGTTGAGGTTGTTGATAGCTACGTAGCTAGAGCTACCTTCGTACCTGACGTTAAGTTCTCCATAAGAGTTAATGTTAGGTTTAATGGCAAGGATTACACATTAAAAAACGACTTCGGATACTTCGATAATATAGATATAGCTAAGACCGTATGTGATGAGATTAGGAGGAAGGGCGCCATAGAAGTCGTAGATAAGGTGGTAAGTGATGAAGCGATTGATCCTCCCCCACCCTTTAATCTACCTGACCTACAGTATGAAGCATCAAGGATCTACGGTTATTCTCCATATAAGACGTTATCTGTAGCTGAGGATCTATATTTGGATTCATTAATTAGCTATCCGAGAACTAATAGCCAGAAACTACCTAGGGGGTTAGATAACAGGGCTATAATCTCTAGCTTAGGTAGGATTGAAGAGTATAGGGTACTAGCTAATGAGTTATTAAATAGAAAGGTGTTAATTCCTTGTGAGGGGGATAAGGATGATCCAGCACATCCAGCAATATATCCAACTGGCTACATACCAAGTAGGAAGTTAGGGCCCGAGAGAATGAGGCTATATGATTTAATAGTAAGAAGGTATTTAGCTTCGTTTGCCGATAAGTCGCTAGTTAGGAAGATAAGTTATGTATTAAGGTTTAATGATAGACTTAAATTCTCTTTAAACGGGTTGAATCTAATCAGTCCTGGTTGGATAAAGTTTTACCCGTTCTACCATATAATTACGAAAGATGTACCACCGCTTAAAGTAGGCGATGTCATCGAGGTAAGTGAAGTTAAGTTAATTAGCGTATATAGCAAAGCACCTAGCAGATATACTAAGGCATCCCTTCTTAGGTGGATGGAATCCGTTGGAATAGGAACAGAGGCAACCAGGGCGGAAATCATAGAGACGCTTTTTAGGAGAAAGTACTTGAAATCGTCATCTAAGTATATCGAAGTGACAGATTTAGGGTTCTACGTGGCTAAGATTATAAAGAAGTTCTTCAACGATCTCTCAAATGTAGAATTAACACGTAAGTTTGAGGAGCTAATGAATAACATAGTTATGGGTAGAGCTTCGAGAAAGGAAGTTGTACTTAATGCAAAGGAATTTATTAGAACCAATCTCAGCAAGTTTAAGGCGTTTATAGATGGTATGGATAGGAATAGTATAATTGGCTTACTTGATATGAGTGTTGAATCTAAGTGCAACGTCTGTGGGAATTTCGCACATAAGTTAGTAGATGGCATATGGTTATGTGAGTATCATTACTTAGCATATAAGAACATTAAGGATAAGTATGTAGTATGGAGAAGTAGGCTGGGTATCGAATGGAGTAATTATCTGGCAAGGATAAGTAGGTTACCGAGCACAGGTAAATACTGTAAGGAAGTAGCTAAGTACTTAGTAGGACTATATAGAATTTCTAACTAACTTAGAACATTTACTCATCATAACTTAAGTGTCGGCATCTCCTAACTACCGCACAAATACGTGGATATTGTACTTGTGGTTTATTTAAACGACAACGGAACTAACTTCCTTCATATTCTGAGGGGATTCCCACGATGAGGTTTAGGGTTTTTATCTTTTCGTTTTTAGTGATGAGCCTTATGTTGGCGGGCCTCGAGGCAGCTTTCAGGCAGTACTAGGCGGGCATGTAATTAAATTTCGTCGTCCGGAGGCAATGGTAGGAGGCCCTGTCAGGGCTAAGCCTATGAGACGTATCCTCAAACCTCCCAGCAGTGCTCCTTACCATGAATAGAGGGTGGTTAGCTCTACCTTTCCCGCTTAGGGACTTGGAGATACGATTAACCGCTAATTACGGCTCAGGCCATATTTTAGGGATTCATTCTACCTCAGAGAGGTGAGGCATTCGCTTCTGACTCCCTCGTCCTAAAGGTCTAGGATCCCCCTAGGGCGGAGATCTTCAACATCTATTCGGGCTGCATCTGCTGAGTGGTTGAGGCGGCTAGGGCCCCCATCTAAATCTTAGTGCTATCAGCACCCACCAGCGCTGAAGGACGTAGGATATGAGGCTTATAAGCATTCATTCCCGCCTTAAAAGGTGAGGCTTTCAGCTGTAAATTGCCGAATTATTATTGGGAGATAACCTATTAACGGGATCTTAAACGGTATTCCGCAGATCTCCAGCACCTTACCTATCACTCTCTCGCTCGGTACGCCTGGGCCCTCGAATTCCTGATAATCGGGCAATGCGTTATTGTCACCTTTAGTCACATAATATATTCTATTGCCTAGGTTAACCATCGAGATTACTCTATGTATAATTAATCCTTTACCATTACTTTTAATGAATACTATCACGTCGTTTACATCGATACCATTATTATAAATGTTAATGTTATTTTTAGAATTAACCTTAATTATTATAACTAAATCCCCCGTTTGAAATAGTGGTTCCATACTAGGGCCTTCTACTACACCTAAAACTATGAAACCAAACATATAAGCTAAAATAAATGCGAAGGATATTATTATGATAACCGAATTAACAGCTATATTTATGATCTTCCTACGCATTAGTGCACTCTACTCATCAGATTCTATATCATCTAAATCACTTAGATCTACCTCTATTACCTGGCCTTCCCTCTTCTCCTTATCCTTACCTTCTAAGACTCTCTTTGACGCGCTTCCTTCAACTTCAACGTTATCTCCACCAGCCTTGATCTTGCTAACAACCCCTCTCCATATATGGCCGCAATTACTACATTTAAATGAACCCATTATAGTTATAGTTATCCGCCCCTCTGAATCGGGCAATGGTGATATTAGTTGCCATGTTTTCTCAGGTTGCACATCCAAGCCGCATTTAGGGCATCTCAATGTCAACCCTCACTTTAATTGTATGAAGCGAATAATAAATTTTAAGGGCAATGTCCATCCACTACGTCATCAAGGCATTTAACGGGCTTAGATGGACTTTAAGGGGCATGACGTCATAATTTATTAAGGTTAGAATTAAAGTTATCGATAGATGATGAAGGTTAAAAGCGATGATTTAATGATTTCAGCTAGGTTCTGATTCTACTATAATGCGCTAACGTATATAATATAAAGGCTAGAGAGGAGATGTCGGACGTCTAGGTTCTTCCTCTTCATAGCTTCTTAATTCCATGAATACGGGGATCTTACCTTCTTTGATCATTCTTTCAGCTATTTCCTTAACCATTAATGTATGCCTTATATCTAGCTCTATTAGTTCGTTCAATAGCTTATATGTTGTTGACCAAACATCAACCAACATGTCCTTGGTTACATAATTTAGTATGAATGGATCATTAAGCCATTGATCAAACGCTTTTAAAGTTCTTATCATGTGTTGAAATGCCTGACGAGTTACTAACACTAATGTTAGTCTATCAGATGCACTGACGGAGTCATTTACCTGCTTGAAGAGCTCCACAGCTTTCCTCTGCATGTCCACCCATTCACTCAATGTACTTAAAGATGATAATAGCCTTGAAAGCCTTGAAGCCATGCTACCACATCAAGTACGTAGTAACTACTGGACTTATAAGGTATCATGACTTAGATTATACGGTCTACCGTTTTCTAATACCTCCTTCGGAATCTTATCGCTATATTTCCTCAGGAAATCCTTATCTTCAGCTTCCTTACGTAGATCATCAGGCAACATTCTAGGTATTTCATCTATTATTGGATACCATCTAAGGCACTTATCACAAACTATTATTCCATCAACTACCTCAATTTTTAGACACTCCTCACATGGGGTATCAGCCTCCTTTACGTATTTACCCCGTAACCCGCAATACAAGTCACAGAAAGGCTTCTCCACAGCTATATTCCTACTGTAAGTTCTCTCACTAAAAACTATTACCTTCAGTGGGAAATTCTTACACATAGGGCATGCTATTATATTGATTAATGAGTACTTCATCGTTATGATGCACCATGTATAATATTAATTACTGTACTTAATAACCTATTAGCTAGCTCCTTATTTCTAGCCTCTATGAATATACGTATTAAAGGTTCGGTACCACTAGGTCTTACTAATATCCAATAATCTGGATTAATTACCTTAATGCCGTCTATATCCATAATAAGGTCACTATGAAACATCTCGGTCAACTTGTGCTTCACTATCTCAACGATTTTACCTCTATCGCCTCGATCTATACTGACCTTAGTCTTAATAGTGTACATGCTGGGCAAGCGGTTATATAGCTCACTTAGCCTTAACCCGGATTTAGCTAAATATTCAACCATCAAACCCGCAGTCATGCCTCCATCCCTCACATATTGGTGCAATCCATATATGAAACCGCCGTTTTCCTCAAACCCTAGAAAAGCGCCTTCCTTCATCATAGTTCTGGCTATGTTTATACTACCTACCTTAGTCCATATCACATTAACGCCATACTTACTAAGTACTTCCTCAACTATGGTACTGGAGGATATAGCTGTAACAACCTTCTTAGGTATATTTAAACCCTTATTTATCAATACGTACTCGCATAAGAGCACTCCAACCCTATCACCAAGTAGTACATTGCCTTTCTCATCGATGAATACAGCCCTATCAGCGTCACCGTCATGCGCTATACCTAAATCCGCCCCAACGCTCCTTACGATGAGTGAGAGCTCATTTAAGCTGTCTGGAGTTGGTTCGGGCTCCCTATAAGGCATGTGAGATAAATCACAATTCACTGTCAATACCTTAACACCTAACCTCCTAAGCAATTGAGGCGTAGTTAACGATCCAACGTTATTAGCTCCGTCAACGACGACCTTCAGGTTCTTTTTAGATATCGAGTCGATGTCTAAATGGTTAATTATGCTTTCTACGTAAAAAGTATTTACGTCGTCAACTCTCTTAACATCATAACCAAGTAGAGACCAATGAACTCTCCTAAAACGTAGTTCATGGTATGTTTCTTCAATTGCTTCCTCAACTTCCCTCGGAGCCTCAACGCCATCGCTTAGAATTACCTTTATACCGCTGTATTCGGGGGGGTTATGGCTGGCGGTGATCATAATACCTGCATCAAAGTCGTGGTTCTTAACATATAGTTGAAGTGCAGGGGTAGGTACTGGGCCAGCGTAAAATACCCTAATGCCGGTAGATACTAGTGCGGATACTACGGCATTTAATATGAATGCGTTACCTGCTCTAGAATCATTACCCACCAATATTTTAGCGCCTTGATTAAAGTAAGAACCTATTGCTAAGCCTAATCTCAATGCATTCTCAGGGGTCAGCCATTGATTAACAATGCCTCTAACACCGTCAGTACCGAAGAGACGTTCCTTAGGCATGAATATGACCTGATATTAATAAAGTTGGTATAGCTTATAAGTATTCTAAGGTGTTATGTGTATAAAATGCCAAAGTACTGCCGAAGCAGGTCATTATGAAATGTAGGGGCACTACACTTTTAAGTTAATTGTATATTAAGCACTAGAGATGGTGTTAAGATGGGCACTGAAGTACTTATAAAGATCGGTGAGTGGTTTAGCTGGATTACCACCATTAGATCGAATGCCGAGTTCTTAGCCCTCACGGGCCTCATATTAATTGGGGTTGTCCTGATAATATATATGAGCAAGGGCTTAGCGTTATTAGGTAAATGGCTATTGAACCTTAGGGTAAATCAATTTACTTTGGTCTTAGCGATTATGGGTATAGCATTAATAGCTACGGCACTATTAATGCCATAATGACCGCGACAAGATAGTTATTAGTATTTTATTTGCTGTAGTTGTAGCTTTTGGAATTTTAAAGTTAGTACCTATAGTAATTAGAGAAGATTCATGGATTACACTATCATATCTGAAGGCAAAGTCAAATTGATGATCCCTAGACCTGAGTTATTCTTGAGGCCTGATGGAGTTTACGAGCCCTCATGGGCTCCAGTATTTTATAACCCTAGAGCAACGCTTAGTAGGGATCTAAGCGTCTTAGTACTAGCTTCTTTAGTTAAAGCCCGTGGATTAGATTCGTTGATGGTGGCTGATGTATTAGCTGGGACGGGTGTTAGAGGTATTAGGTATGTAATTGAGGTACCTAACGTAGGTACGTGTGTCCTTAATGACGCTGATCCTAAGGCTGTAGAGATTATTAAAAAGAATGTTGAAATAAATGATATTGTTGAAAAAGTTCATATATATTTGGAGGATGCTAACATACTTCTTTACAGGCTTAAAAGGAATCGTATGAAATTAGATTACATAGATATAGATCCATATGGAAGCCCTGTGCCATTCGTTAGGAGCGCTTTGTGGAGCGTAAGAAGGGGTGGGTTTATAGGACTTACGGCTACTGATGTAGCTACGCTTTCGGGTTCCAAGCCATTAGCTGGTGCTAGGAAGTATGATTGTAGGCTAATAAAAACGGACTTTAGTTATGAGGTAGGACTTAGGATACTATTAGGCTATATTGCAAGAAGGGCTGCTGAAATGGATAGGTATATAGAACCTATCATCGGTTTTTACCATGACTACTATTATAGGGTAGTAATTGGGGTAAATAGGGGTGCCTTAAAAGCCCATGAAGTAATTAAGGAGAATATCGGATTTATATATTATTGCATTAACTGCCTCTTTAGAACTTATAGTAGGGATATAGAAGCTGGGGTACTTAGGTGCCCATCATGTGGTTCTAAAACCGAGTTAATAGGCCCTCTGTGGGTTGGAGATATAATCGACCCCAACATCATTAAAAACGCTATCGATGATGTTAATAAGGACTATAATTATCTAAGTACGCGGAACGATATACTTAAGTTATTGTCGTTAATAAAGGATGAGGCGAAAATACCTTATTATTATAACATAAACGTTATTGCTAGCAAATACAAGTTAAATATGCCAAAGATCATTGATATCATTAATTATCTAAAAGACCTAGGATACGAGGTGAGTAGAACGCATTTTACTCCAGTAGGTATTAAGACTAATGCTGACCTCGATGAGATCCTCAAAGCCATAAAGCACATTACTCATGAAGGAACATAGTCAACTTATTACATGATAGCGGATTAAAATATCCGCCTAGTCCGCACCTTTCTAGATCCCTACATAAAAAGCAAGGTATCGAAGCAACGGGGTTCAATTTGATCGATAACTTCACTCCATTGAACTGTTTACCTATAAATACCAGTCTGTAAGTCCTTCTACCTTTAACTACGATTGGCACCTTTCTAATTAATCCAGCTTTAACTAACTTTGACACCGCTTTAGCTCCTTCTCTCCCGTTAATGTTAAGGATACTCCACAGCTCACTCTGTACGATGCCTTCATCTCCCCTCATCTTTATTACCTCTAATATCTTATTCTCTAGGGGCTCTCTATCCATCGTTATCCCCATATCTAATTAGTTGTTTTATTTCAGAAGTAATATTCTTATGCTATAATTACCTATAATTAGCTCATTTATCTATGGAATAGGATTACTACGTAAGCAATGCGTTAAGTATCTCTTCATGTAGCGTTTCCCTATTGGAGAGGTTAACTTCGTATTTAAGCGCTGGCTTTAATAATTTTATAATGAACTCATCGTTTAACCTTAAATGCACTACAGCTAATACTCTCCTAGAATGGCTAAGCGTACTTATTATAGCGTCCCTTAACTGAGGCACGCTCAGCTCCATAGGGCCTATTTCATCAATACCTATAATATCAGCGTACTGCATTGCTTTTTTCAACGCCTTCACACCAATAGTAATGACGTCATCAACTTCTACACAATACTTCCCAACCCTTTTTTGTTGTGCACAAGCTACTGATAAACGTGCTAACCAACCCTCCTCCCCGCTCATCAGGTCAACGATCTTAAATCCTATCCTTGAATTGCCTACCCTAACCTCAGGGCACACTATACCTCCAACAATTAAGCCTATAGATCTAAGCCTAGATATAACCCTAGCAAATACTGTAGTTTTAC
>ERZ1669249.97-NODE-97-length-51379-cov-6.234471_pt1 | contig 51379 bp, 52 predicted proteins | sample MGYA00579293_ERZ1669249 | MGnify/ENA primary metagenome ERZ1669249 (study PRJEB41166, sample SAMN08046057) | hot springs metagenome | biome: hot spring; feature: neutral hot spring; material: thermophilic sediment; isolation source: thermophilic sediment from... | reverse complement strand
AAGCCAATACGCAATTTGGCGAATTTAATGATGGCGCGCAAACGCAAGCCCGTAATGAAGCCTTAGATGATACTTATGGCTTTCAAAACGAAAGCCTAAACAGGAGGCTGCCCAGAAACCCGCTTAAAGCTATCGACCCAAAAGGTATTCCCAACTCCTCTGCCGGCGAGGCGCTGATTATGGCCATGGCGCAGCTCGGTGTGGCCTATCAGCGCGGGGGATCCTCGCTATCCAGCGGGTTTGATTGCAGTGGCCTGACAAGCTATGTGTACAAAAAAGCCGACATCACCCTGCCGCGCACAGCGCGCGATCAGTACGCGTTCACCGAACGTGTGGCCAAGGCCAATCTAAAACCGGGTGATTTACTGTTCTTTAAAATCCGCAGCCGAAAAATCGATCATGTGGCTATTTATGTGGGCGAAGACACCTTCATTCATGCACCTAAACCCGGTGAGCGGGTCGCCTATGCCAAGCTCAACGATGCATACTGGCGCAAGCATTATGTGGGCGCTGGCCGAGTGCCAGGTTCCCATCATATTGATGTAGCCAGAAACAATCGGTAGCCCTTGCGCGCGCGCAAGGCAAGGCGGGCGCTGCGGGCTATTTTCCGCCGCTAATAACCCAGCCGGTAATTCCGGTGAAGGCCATTAAAAAACCGGCCGGCGCCAACATGAGTAAATCCATAAAAGGTGAATCACTCCCATCTTTCATCAAAAACATGGCACTAAATCCACCCACCACACCAATCAGCACTAAAATTGCGCCAAAAATAAGCAAAAACTTAGAAATCCGTCCTAAATTTGAGGGCCTAAATCTTGGCTCATAGCGGTAGGGATTGTGGGCGCCGGGCTCAAATTCTTCTTTATCATCTTGCGGGTTCATATAAATTCCTGATAGGTCAGCAATAAGTGCGCTTGAGATTAAGATAACATCTCGGATCGTATTCGGCATTCGATGTTTTTATTACAGCCATAGGAATACCCGCTTATCGACCTGTAGCGTTCTGATAGAATCACGAGCGAGTTTTAGTTAATCCTTAGGAGATTTGCTGTGTTGGAGTTTTCTGTTAAAAGTGGCGCGCCCGAAAAACAACGCTCATCGTGCTTAATTGTAGGCGTATTTGAAGCGCGCAAATTATCCGACGCAGCACTCACTATTGATGAAGTCAGCGAAGGGCACCTAGGCGCTATAACACGCCGTGGTGATATGGAAGGGGAACTGGGCGACACGCTGTTGATTCACGGTGTGCCCCATATTCAAGCCGAGCGCGTGCTGCTCGTCGGTTTAGGTAAAGAGCGAGACTTTGATTTACCCGCCTTAATCAAAGCCACCACGGCGGCGGTTAAAGCATTGCATTATCGCGGCACAACCGAGTGCGTGAGCCATTTAACTGAGCTTGACATCAAAGGCGTAGAGTTTGAACAAATTATCCGCCAAAGCGTGCTCGCCATTGATGCCGCCGTGTATCGGTTCGATCAACTGAAATCCACGCCCGAACCCAGCCCGCGCCGCCCACTGCGCAAGGTCACGTTTATTACCCCCAGCCGCCGTGGTTTGCTCGATGCCGAGGCCAGCGTGCGCGAAGCCATGGCCATTAGTTCAGGCATCCACCTCACCAAGAACCTGGCCAATCTGCCGCCCAATTTATGTACCCCTACAACGCTGGCTGACCATGCCCGCAAGCTAACCGAAACCCACCCAGCGCTCACCGTTGAGGTGTTGGATCAATCCCGCATGGAAGCCCTCGGCATGAATGCGCTGCTGGCTGTCGCCAAGGGCAGCATTGAGCCACCGAAATTGATTGTGATGGAACATATGGGCGGCAACGCGGATGACGCGCCGATTGTGCTGGTGGGCAAAGGGGTGACCTTCGATTCGGGCGGCATATCGCTCAAACCCGGTCTTGATATGGATCAAATGAAATATGACATGGCGGGCGCCGCCGCCGTCATCGGCCTGATTTCCATCGTGGCGGAGTTACGCCTACCCATTAATGTCGTGGGTATTGTGCCCTCGGTTGAAAACATGCCCGATGGCAAGGCCATGAAACCCGGCGATATCATCAAAAGCATGTCTGGGCAAACCATCGAAGTGCTGAATACCGATGCCGAAGGTCGCCTGATTTTGTGTGATGCACTCACCTACGCCAAACGCTTCAAACCAGAGCTTGTGATTGACATGGCCACCTTAACCGGTGCCTGTGTGATTGCGCTGGGGCGCGTGCCAAGTGGCTTGTTCAGCAACCATAAATCGCTCGCCCAAGAGCTGATTAAAGCCGGCGAAGCCAGCGCGGATCGCGTTTGGGAGCTCCCACTTTGGGATGACTATCAACCTTTACTCAAAAGCAACTTTGCCGATATGGCCAATATCGGCGGCCGTGAAGGCGGCGCACTCACGGCGGCTGCGTTTTTATCAAGGTTTACCAAAGACTACCGTTGGGCGCACTTAGATATTGCCGGCACCGCGTGGCAAACCGGCGAGAACAAAGGCGCCACCGGTCGCCCGGTTGCGCTGATTGCAGAGTTTTTACTCAAGCGAGCCAACAAAGCCAGCAGCCCAGCGTAAGTGGGTTTGAGCGTTAATGGATAGGCCTAAGCCCGAGCAATGCCTCCTTGGCTAACGCGCTCATTTCCAAGGAAATTGTTCCCGAGCTGGGGCTCGCGTTTGAATTAACGCGCAAACCCATCAAGCGCGCCTACCTGCGCGTGCGCCCGCCCGATGGCCAAATCACCGTGAATGCCCCGCTTAACCTGCCCATGAGCATGATTCATGCGCTGATTCGGCAAAACCTCGCTTGGATTCGCAAAAATCAAAGCCGGCTGGCAGAGCAAGCCGCATCAATCACGCAGGCACCCCTTGCGCACGGGCAAACGCTGCCTATTTTTGGCGAGCCGCACACCCTCAACATTCAGCCCCACGCGCCGCACAATCAGGTGATTTGCCACGCGGGGGTGATGCATATTACGAGCAAAACCTCGCTTGAACCTGAGGAGCTCCAAGCCCGCATCCATGCCCACTTGCGCGATGCGCTGGCGCGCGTGTTGCAGGAGCGGCTGCCTTTCTGGTCGAAAAAAATGGGGGTTAGCGCGCATTTCATTGGCATTAGGCACATGAAAACGCGCTGGGGCAGCTGCAACATTAAAGATAAGCGCATCTGGATTAACCTAGCGCTCGCCAAAATGCCTAAAGCCTGCATTGAGTTAGTGCTGGTGCATGAATTAACGCACCTTTTGGAGCGCGGCCATAACGCCCGCTTTTATAGCTTTATGGATCAATTTTTGCCTGATTGGCGCACGTACCAAGCCGAACTTAAACGCCGGGGCATATGCGGCCTTTAACCCCCGTTCACTGCGCTGAGGGCGCGTAACACCTCGTAACAAAACCGAAATAGACGCGCAACGCGTGCAAGGCAAACTGCCTGTATTCCCCATCACGCCAGAGGCGCGCCGAATGCACCCATTGCAAAAAATTCTTCTCAGCGGCTTTATCCTATCAATCAGCACGCTAAGCTTTGCTGAAACAACACCGCTGCAATCCACCTACCAAGAGCGCATCCAAACGCAAACTCGGCAATCACCTACCGCAGCAGATTTTGAACGCTTAAATAGCCAAAACCGCAGCCGAACCGAATCCGGCATGGGCGCAAGCGCAGGCCAACGCAACATGGGCAATGCATCGGGCAACCACTCAGGCGGCAGTTCTGGCGCAGGTTTGCAACGGCGGTATGGCGGTGGGCGCTAAGCCCCTTAATGGGGGAGGCATATGCGCTAAACCTTGTTTATCCTAGGGGGCTGGGAGCTGCTTGAATTAGGTTTGCCTGGTTAAGCAAAAAATCTTTAAACGCTTGGGCAATCGGCGATAGGAGTTTATTGCTGCGGTGCACCACATACCAATGCCGCATAATCGGAAAGCCTACAACCGGTAGCACAATCAGCCGGTTAAGCATCAGCTCCATTTCAAGCGTCTGCTTAGAGATAATGCCTAAGCCCAATTTGGCTTGCACCGCCATTTTAATCGCTTCATTGCTATCCATCACCATGCTTGTTTTTATTTTCAAATGCTTAGCAGCGAAAAATCGCTCCATCGCACCTTGCGTACCCGAGCCTGTTTCGCGCTCAACAAACGGCTCGTCCGCCAAGGCTTGAATCGGAATTTTACTTTTGTGCGCCCAACGGTGATCCGGCGGGGCAATCACCACCAGCGGGTTTTCCATAAAGCGAGTCGCCGTCAAACCCAACCCCTCTGGCACCTGCCCCATCAGGGCTAAATCAATTTCGTTTTCTGCCAGTAACGCCAATACTTCGGCGCGATTAGACACTTGCAGATGAATCGAAACCTTGGGATGCTCCCCCCTAAACCCCGCCAAAATGCCGGTGGCCACCGCGTTAACCGTTGAGGTAACGGCAATTCGAAACAAGCCTTCTTCGGCGCCTTTAAGATGCGTTAAGGCGTGGCCTAAATCATTGAGCTGCGCCGCAATATTTTTGCTGGCATGAAACACAATGCGCCCCGCCTCGGTAAGAAAAATCCTTTTCCCGACTTGCTCGGTGAGTGGCAAGCCGATAAATGACTCAATTTGTCGCACCTGCATCGATACGGCAGGCTGGCTTAAATGCAGCTCTAATGCCGCTTTGCTAAAAGATAAATGCCTTGCGACTGCTTCAAAAACCACTAACTGACGCATCGTTAAACGGCGCATAACATATAAGCCTCAACTTATGTCAACTCTAAAAACTATTGATTTTTTATTATACCTACCCCGCATTAAAGTAGCTGCGCTGTATTCAGGAACCCCCTGAAATGTTCAACCCAACTGGGAGCCCCCTCATGGATCAATCCAATCGTTACGCCGATTTAAGCCTGAAAGAAGCAGACCTGATCGCTGCTGGCAAACATATTCTTGTCGCCTACAAAATGAAGCCCAAAGCCGGTCATGGCTATTTGGAGGCTGCTGCGCACTTCGCGGCAGAGTCTTCCACCGGAACCAATGTTGAAGTATCCACCACCGACGACTTCACCAAGGGTGTGGACGCGCTGGTGTACTACATCGACGAAGCCACCGAAGACATGCGCATTGCCTACCCGATTGAGTTGTTTGACCGCAACCTAACCGATGGCCGCTTCATGATTGTCTCGTTCTTGACCCTCGTCATCGGCAACAACCAAGGCATGGGCGATATTGAATACGGTCAAATGATTGACTTCTACGTGCCCGAGCGCTGCATTCAGATGTTCGACGGCCCTGCGACCGACATCTCCAACCTGTGGCGCATTCTGGGTCGTCCGATCCAAAATGGCGGCTACATCGCCGGCACCATCATCAAACCCAAACTCGGCCTGCGCCCCGAGCCGTTCGCGCAAGCGGCCTATCAGTTCTGGCTGGGTGGCGATTTCATCAAGAACGATGAACCGCAAGGCAACCAAGTGTTCTGCCCACTGAAAAAAGTGCTGCCGCTGGTTTATGACGCCATGAAGCGCGCGCAAGATGAAACCGGACAGGCTAAGCTGTTCTCCATGAACATCACCGCCGACGACCACTATGAAATGCTGGCGCGTGCGGATTACGCGCTGGAAGTGTTCGGTCCGGATGCCGACAAACTCGCCTTCTTGGTAGATGGCTTTGTGGGCGGCCCTGGCATGATTACCACCGCCCGCCGTCAATACCCAAGCCAATACCTGCATTACCACCGTGCGGGCCACGGCATGATTACCTCGCCCTCATCCAAGCGTGGCTACACCGCGTTTGTACTGGCGAAAATGAGCCGCCTGCAAGGGGCCTCTGGCATTCATGTGGGCACCATGGGCTACGGCAAAATGGAAGGCGAAGGCGACGACCGTAACATTGCTTACATGATTGAGCGTGATGAAGCACAAGGCCCGGTCTACTTCCAGAAATGGTACGGCATGAAGCCCACTACACCGATTATCTCCGGCGGCATGAACGCGCTGCGCTTGCCCGGCTTCTTTGAGAACTTAGGCCACGGCAACGTCATCAACACCGCGGGCGGTGGCTCTTATGGCCATATCGATAGCCCAGCGGCGGGCGCCATCTCGCTGCGTCAATCGTACGAGTGCTGGAAAGCGGGTGCCGACCCGATCGAGTTTGCCAAAGAACACAAGGAATTTGCCCGCGCCTTTGAATCTTTCCCCAAAGATGCCGACAAGCTCTATCCGGGCTGGCGCGAGAAACTCGGTGTGCATAAATAATTGATACCGTAGCTTTTTTTATTCCCCCTTCAATGGGAAGGCCGCCTCCTCCTTTACCCAAAGGCGTTAGCGTACTTCCTCCCCCTTTGGAAAAGGGGGTTAGCTGCTTCCTCCCTCTATGCAAAAAAGGGATCTTCTTCCTTCCCCCTTTGTAAAAGGGGGATCGAGGGGGATTTGAGGGGGATTGTTCAACCCGCCCGCTTGGCCATACGCATCATTGGGTGCTTATCGCCAAGCATGTCCATCAGGAACCTAATCATGGTCGATAAAGATCAATACCGCGTCCCGCACGAACCCTTCTACCGGCAACAAGGCAACGAAGTCGCGTTGTATGAGGCCGCCTACCGCAACAAACTCCCGGTCATGGTCAAAGGCCCGACCGGCTGCGGCAAATCGCGCTTTATTGAATACATGGCCTGGAAATTGGGCAAACCCTTGATTACCGTGGCGTGCAACGAAGACATGACCGCCTCCGACTTGGTTGGCCGTTATCTTCTGGATGCCAATGGCACACGCTGGCTGGATGGCCCTTTGACCACCGCCGCCCGCATCGGTGCGATTTGCTATTTGGATGAAATTGTCGAAGCACGCCAAGACACCACCGTGGTGATTCACCCGCTCACCGACCACCGCCGCACCCTGCCGCTGGACAAAAAAGGCGAGCTGATTGCCGCGCACCCCGACTTTCAGCTCGTGATTTCCTACAACCCCGGCTATCAAAATCTGATGAAGGATTTGAAACAATCCACCAAGCAACGCTTCACCGGCTTTGCCTTCGACTACCCCGCAGCGGAGCTGGAAACCGCCATTCTCGCCAAAGAAACTGGCTTGGATGAAGCCCGCAGCGCCAAATTGGTAAAAATCGGCCACACCGCGCGCAATCTGAAAGGTCATGGCTTAGACGAAGGCATTTCCACTCGTTTGTTGGTTTACGCGGCCACCCTGATTAAAGACGGCATCCACCCGCATGACGCTTGCCGCATGGCGCTAGTGCAACCGATTACCGACGATGCCGACATCCGCGCCACGCTGGAGCACGCCATTGATGTGAGCTTTGCCTAAGGCATGAGCGTCCGCACAGCAGAACAACTGACCGCCTACCGCGTCAAACTCGACACCCGTTTTGCCGAGGTTGATGGCGTGTTTGCTGCCTGCATGGCCGAAGCCATGAGCAGCTTAAGCACACGCGGCATCGACGCCTACCTCGATGCCGCACGCATCTTGGGCAAGCTCGGGCGCGGTGCTGCGCCCATGCTGATTTTTTTGGAAGAATGGCCTTCAGTGGCCGCCATCGTGGGCGAAGACAGCCTGCCCGAAGTAATGCAGCAAGTCAGCAAACTGCAACGCTCGCCCAACAGCCGCGCCATCGCGCCGTTGCTGCAAAACCTAGCCGCCGTCGCGCGCCGCCTGCCATCTGCCGAGCAACTCAATGATTTTCTGATCCTTGTGCAGGATTTAACCGCGCGCACCACCGGCTCCATCCACGGCCACCACACCACCTTCCCCAGCCCCGGCTTGCCCGAGTTCCTCGCCCAAGCACCGCGCCTTTTAAACCAGCTTAGCCTTGCCGGGGTCAAAAACTGGGTGGACTACGGTATCCGCAACTACCAACACCACCCGGAGCGTCAGGCCGAATACTTCAGCCTGCAATCGGCCGACAGCCGCGCCGTGATGCAGCGCGAGCGCCACGGCACCCTGTTTGTCGATGTCGAGCGCCAGCTTGATCTCTACCTGCGCGGCCTGTGGAATGACACCGAACAGCTCGTACCCTACTCCACTGCCTTCGACGAGCTGCGCAAGCCGATACCGTATTACGACAAGCTCGGCATCCGCGTACCCGATGTGCAAGAAGACGCGGGCAGCATCAAAGCCATCGACCGCTACCGCGCCACCCTCGCCCACATCGTCGGCCACCGGCGCTTCAGCCTGCCGCAAATCGCCGACAACTGGAGCCCATTTCAACGCATGGCCGTTGAATTCTTCGAAGACTGCCGCATTGAAACCCTCTTGATGCGCGAATATCCCGGCCTGCGCCGCATCTTCCTCGGCCTGCACCCCAAGCCGATTGAAAATGCCTGCGACCCGGCAAACACCTCTTGCCTGCGTCACCGCCTCGCCATGCTTTCCCGCGCCCTGCTCGACCCTGAGCACGGCTACACCGATGCCGACCTTTTGGTCTTTACGCAACGCTTCCACGCGATGATGGCCGCCGGTGAATCATCGACCCGCGAAATCGCCGGACTGGCGCTTTCCTACGTCACCAAAACCCGCCGCCCAAGCGACCAGCTCGCCCGCGTGCATTTCGATAACACCGTCATCGACTACCGCGACGACAACCGCCAACTGTGGCAATTCATCGAACCCGGCGACGAAGAAGAAGCCTTTGACGAAAAGCGCAAAATCGAACCCGACATCAACATTACCGGCCTGCTGCCGCGCCACTACCCCGAATGGGACTACCACAGCCAAAGCTTCCGCCCGGACTGGGTCAGCGTGTTTGAGGCTCTGCACCCGAGCGGCAATGCCGCCGACATCGACAAGCTACTGCAAAAAAACGCCGGCACAGCCAAACAACTCAAGCGCATTCTTGATTTACTCAAACCGCAAGACAAAGTGCGGATTCGTTATCAGGAAGAAGGCAGCGAGCTTGATCTGGATGTCGCCATCCGCTCGCTGATCGACTTCAAAGGCGGCGCACAGCCCGACCCGCGCATCAACATGAGCCACCGCACCGCCGGGCGCGACATTGCGGTCAGCCTGGTGCTCGACTTATCCGAATCTCTGAACGAAAAAGTCGCGGGCTCCGAACAAACCATCCTGCAACGCTCGCAAGAAGCCGTCTCTCTGCTCGCCTGGGCGATCGACCAACTCGGCGACCCGCTCGCCATTGCCGGCTTTTCATCCAACACCCGCTTTGATGTGCGCTACCAGCACATTAAAGGCTTTGGCGAGGTCTGGGGGGATGAAGTCAAAGCCCGCCTCGCCGCCATGCAAGCGGGCTATTCCACCCGCATGGGCGCGGCCATGCGCCACGCCGGGCACTATTTGGGCAAGCGCAAAGCCGACAAAAAGCTCATGCTGATTTTGACCGACGGCCAACCCGCCGACATTGACGTAGCCGACCCACGCGCCCTGATCGAAGATGCGCGCCAAGCGGTGAATGAACTGGATACGGACGGCATTTTCACCTACTGCATCAGCCTCGATGCCAAAGCTGATGAATACGTGTCCGACATTTTCGGCCGCCATTACACCGTGATCGACCGAATCGAAAGCCTGCCGCAAAAACTGCCCGCACTTTTTTTAAGCTTAACCCGATAAAATTCTCCCCTTAACGTAACGCACCCAAGGAGCCTCTCATGACTGCAAAAGCCTGCCCCCAATGTGGCCAAACCAACACCTATCCCGATGGCGATTTATTCATCTGCGCCGATTGTGGCTTTGAATGGCCTGCAAACGCCCAAGAATCCCCTGAGGATCGGCGCGTGGTGCGCGATGCCAACGGTACCGTACTCACCGACGGTGATACGGTGACGTTAATCAAAGATTTAAAAGTCAAAGGCTCATCCATCACCCTTAAAGTGGGCAGTAAAATCAAGGGCATCCGCATTGTGGATGGCGATCACGAACTCGATTGCAAAACCGACGCGGGGTCTATGATGCTCAAAGCCTGCTTTGTGAAAAAAGCCTAGCCGCCTATCGGACTTAACGCTCGCGATGAAAATTACGGCGCTTGCAATCCCGCAGGTTGCGGCCGCGCCAACAGATAATCTAAAAAGGCGCGCGCCACCACAGAAAGCTGCCGCCCCTCAGGATAAACCGCGTACCAGTGGCGTGAAATCGGAAAATTCTCGACATCCAGCACCGCAAATTGGCCCGGCTGATGCATCACCAGCGTGTGCTGCGAGAGCGCCGAAATCCCTAAACCTGAAAGAATCGCCTGTTTAATCGCCTCATTGCTCCCCAACTCCATGCGCGGGCGCAGCACAATTCCCTGTTCCGCAAAACGCCGCTCGATGGCGTTGCGCGTACCGGAGCCGGCTTCTCGCATCAACCAAGGCTCATCGACCAAGGCATTCAGCGGAATATTTTTCACATTTGCTAAGGGGTGATCGGGCGCGGCCAACACCACAATCGGGTTATCCATAATCGGCGTCACCACCACATCCATATCCAGCGGCGGCTGACCCAGCAAATACAAATCATCTAAATTATTAGCGATACTGGCGAGCACTTGCTCTTTATTCGTCACACGTAAACTCACATCAATGCCCGGATAACGTTTGGCAAACTCCCCCAGCAATCGCGGCGCAAAATATGAGGCCGTCGAAATCGCCATCAAGCGCAACCGCCCTTGTTTCAAGCCTTGGCGTTCAGCCACCGACATCGTGAAGCGATCCATAATATCGAACACCTCACGCGTGGCGCGGGCAAGCTCGTGCCCATCCTCCGTGAGATAAATTTTCTTACCCACCTGCTCGATCAAAGGCACGCCGACCATATCGCTGAGTTTTTTCATCTGCATCGAAACAGTTGGTTGGGTGAGATACAACGCCTCCGATGCCTTCGTGAAACTTTTGAAGCGTGCAATGGCATCAAAAATTTCAAGTTGTCTGAATGTCGTGTATTGCCGCATTAAATTAGCCCCAACTAATACCATTAAAATCATAGATAGAATTCTATTCTTATAATAGAAAATATCGACTGTTATTGATGATTTAACCTCGGCATGATGCTCAAACGCGTCAGGCCACAGGGGCATTTCGCGGATCACCGACCCCTTTCTGGAGGAACTCATGGCAGTTAAAAAGTACAACGCTGGTGTTAAAGAATACCGGCAAACCTATTGGATGCCCGAATACACCCCATTGGATACCGATATCCTGGCGTGCTTCAAAATCACCCCCCAAGCTGGGGTTGACCGCGAAGAAGTGGCCGCTGCGGTAGCCGCTGAATCTTCAACCGGCACTTGGACCACCGTGTGGACCGACCTGCTGACCGATTTGGATTACTACAAAGGCCGCGCGTACCACATCGAAGACGTACCCGGTGATGATACCTGCTTCTATGCCTTTGTAGCCTACCCCATTGACCTCTTCGAAGAAGGCTCAATGGTTAACGTACTCACCTCGCTGGTAGGCAACGTGTTCGGCTTTAAAGCGCTGCGTGCCCTGCGCTTAGAAGACATTCGCTTCCCAATCGCTTATATCAAAACCTGCGGCGGCCCACCAAATGGCATCCAGGTTGAACGCGATAAAATGAATAAATATGGCCGTCCTATGCTCGGCTGCACCATCAAGCCAAAATTGGGCTTGTCTGCCAAAAATTATGGTCGCGCGGTTTATGAAGTACTCCGCGGTGGTCTGGACTTTGCCAAAGATGACGAAAACGTCAACAGCCAACCATTCATGCGCTGGCGTGATCGCTTCGACTTCGTGATGGAAGGCATCCTGAAGGCTGAAGCTGAAACTGGCGAGCGCAAAGGCTCTTACCTGAACGTAACCGCTGCAACGCCTGAAGAAATGTACAAACGGGCCGAATACGCAAAAGAAATCGGCGCGCCCATCATCATGCACGATTACCTAACCGGCGGCTTAACAGCCAACACAGGTTTGGCGAACTGGTGTCGCGATAACGGCATGCTGCTGCACATCCATCGCGCCATGCACGCGGTACTCGACCGTAACCCGCACCACGGCATCCACTTCCGTGTCTTAACGAAAGTATTGCGTTTATCGGGCGGCGATCACCTGCACTCAGGTACCGTTGTGGGCAAATTGGAAGGCGACCGCGCAGCCACTTTGGGCTGGATCGATACCATGCGCGATTCCTTCATCCCTGAAGATCGTTCACGCGGTCTGTTCTTCGATCAAGACTGGGGCTCAATGCCCGGCGTATTGCCCGTTGCCTCCGGTGGTATTCATGTATGGCACATGCCGGCACTGGTCAACATTTTCGGCGATGATTCTGTGCTGCAATTCGGTGGCGGTACATTAGGTCACCCATGGGGCAACGCCGCCGGCGCCGCCGCAAACCGTGTTGCACTGGAAGCTTGCGTAGAAGCACGCAATTCAGGCATTGAAATTGAGAAAGAAGGCAAATCTGTTCTGGAAAAAGCGGCGAAAAGCAGCCCAGAATTGAAAATCGCCATGGAAACATGGAAAGAAATCAAGTTTGAATTCGACACTGTCGACAAACTAGACGTTGCCCACAAGTAATGCCATTGATTGGGTTGGCTTGCACCAACCCAAATAGCCACTAATTTTAGGAGTTTTTCCATGAGCGAAATGCAAGATTACAAATCACGTCTGAGCGATCCTGGCAGCCGTAAATTTGAAACTTTTTCTTACTTGCCGGCCATGACCGATGCAGAAATCAAAAGCCAAGTGCAATACATTGTGAATCAAGGCTGGAATCCCGCCATTGAGCACACTGAGCCAGAGCACCTGATGGATTCTTACTGGTATATGTGGAAGCTGCCTATGTTCGGTGAAACCGACGTAGACAAAATCTTAGGCGAAGCCAAAGCTTGCCATATTGCCAACCCGAACAACCATGTTCGCTTGATCGGTTACAACAACTTTACGCAAAGCCAAGGCGCTTCAATGGTTATTTACCGCGGCAAAACCGTGTAATTAACCGACACACCATCCAAACCCACCTCCGGGTGGGTTATTTAGGTTTTTTTCTGAGTTGATCCCCTAAAAATTGGAGGTTCAATTGAGCAAAAAGCAAGCCGCATCCACCCACAGGAGAGCATAAATGACTGATCTGATGGCGCAATATCGTGTACAAAAACAACCCTACTATCGCCCCGTAGCCGATGAAGTTGAACTGTATGAAGCGGCCTACTCGGTGCGGATGCCCATGATGCTCAAAGGGCCTACGGGCTGCGGCAAAACCCGTTTTGTTGAATACATGGCGCACAAGCTGGATAAACCCCTCATCACCGTGGCCTGTAATGAAGATATGACCGCTTCTGATTTGGTCGGCCGCTTTTTACTCGATGCCCAAGGCACCCGTTGGCAAGATGGTCCCTTGGCAATTGCCGCGCGGCATGGCGCCATTTGCTATCTCGATGAAGTGGTTGAAGCTCGCCAAGACACCACGGTTGTGATTCACCCCCTCACCGATGCGCGCCGTGAATTACCGCTTGAGAAAAAAGGCGAACTCATCCACGCCCATCCCGACTTTCAACTTGTAATTTCGTATAACCCCGGTTATCAATCCCTGATGAAAGATTTAAAACAGTCCACCAAGCAACGCTTTGGTGCGCTCGATTTCAATTATCCAGAGCATGCCACTGAAACCGAAATTGTGTCGCACGAAGGTCATGTCTCGGCGGAAATTGCGAGCAAACTTGTCTCGATTGCCGAGCGCGCCCGTAATCTTAAAGGCCATGGCTTAGATGAAGGCATTTCGACCCGCATGCTGATTTACGCAGCCTCGCTTATTTCAAAAAATGTCGACCCCTCCTCGGCTTGCCGCGTAGCGTTGGTGCGCCCCATTACCGATGATCCGGATATGCGCGATGCGCTTGATGCGGCGGTGGCCACCTTTTTCTAACAGACCGCTGAACAACTTATTTCAGCAGCCGGCTAAGGCTCGCGTCATGGCAAGGGCGCCTAGTGTTAGTTTTAACCACCGCGCGATGGAAGATAACCTCTCGCCAAAATTGTGACGGTGGCCGCGCTCAAGCCCCCGCCTGCAACGCAAGCCCCACCCTCGTTCGATAGTTTGGAGGAGCATCATGTCTGTTCAACTTGAAGAATATGCAGAAGAACTCGGTTCATTGTCCGAGCATTCGCGCGATATTTTGCAGGCCTCATGGCAAGAAGCCACGCGCGTTTTTAGCCCACAAGGGCTCGATATTTATCTCGGTGGCGCCCTATCGCTCAAAAACTTAGGGCGCGGTCATGAACTGGTTTCAACCTTTATTCAAAATGCCCCCAGCATTGCCCGAATTTTGGGCGAAGGCGTTATTGATTCCTTAATCGAAAATGCCATGATGATGGCCTCAAAAACCAGTGGCACCGTTATTGAGCTCGTGCTGGCCACCGCGCCGACCGCCGCTGATAGGCTGGGCGATGCCGAACTATTCAAAAAGTATTTGCAGCTGCTCAATAACTTGGTGGCCACCGCGCCCCGGGGCGTTCGCCCCATGCTGGAAAACCTCGATACCCTGTTTGCCCATTTAACCCTAGGTGGCCTGCGTCGGTGGTCAAACTGGGGGGCTCAGGTGCACCGCACTAATTATGAAGAGCAAATACGCTACTTCAGCCTCGCCTCGAAAGAATCTCAGGCCATGCTGCAGCAGGAGCGCAAAGGCACGCTGTTTGTGGATGTGCAGCGGCGCATCAATATGTATTTGCGGGCGTTGTGGGCACGCGATTTTTTCATGCGCCCCACCTCCGGTGATTTTGAAAAGCGCGAAGGCTACCGCCCCTACATTGAAGATTATCTGCTGCATTTACCTGATGCGTATGATGATATCGTCATCGAAGGCCAAGAGCCCATTTCAGGCCTAACGCTCTATCGCGCCGCCGCCGCGCACTGCGCCGCGCATGTGGTGTATACCCAAGCGCCCATTTCTGCGGAAAATTTAAACAACCTGCAAATGGCCGTCATTTCCGTGTTTGAAGATGCGCGGATTGAAGCCTTGGCCATTCAAGATTTTCCGGGCTTACGCCCAATTTGGGCGCAGTTTCACACCATTGCCGCCACCCAAGCCAACACCATGGGCGATTATTTAAATCGCATCGCCCGTGCTTTGCTCGACCCCAGCTTTGAGGACAATCACCCCCTCATTGCCCGCGCGCGTGAACTCTTCGAGCGCGAACAGCACAGGCTCCGCGACAACCAATTATCGTGGGATTGCGGCGCGGTTTTAGCGCATGAACTCATGTCACTTCGCATCCCATTCCAGCAACGCACCGATGTGCTCACCGCCCCCTATCGAGACGATAACCGCTATTTTTGGGCATTTGAAGAGTTCGATTTTGATAAATCGCTAGAAGCGGGTTATGACAACGTTCAGACCGTGCGCAAGCAAGTGTCGGTTATGGAAATGATCAACGAGATCGATAGCGAGCTCACCGATGGCAACCCGCAAGAAGTATGGGTGCTTGGCACCGAGCTGTTCCCCTATGAAGATCATGGCGTCAGCTTTAACGAAATGGAAGGCACTGCGCCAGTATCTGCCCCATTTCATTACCCCGAGTGGGATTATCAAATCCAGCACGAGCGCCCAAGTTGGGCTACCGTGCTCGAAAAGCGCGCTAAATTTGGCGAGCTTTCGCTTATCGACGACATCGCCGCGCGTTACAAACGCGAAATTAGCCGCATGAAATTCCTACTGGATGCCATGCAACCACAAGGTGTGCAGCGCATTCGCAAGCTCGAAGATGGTGATGAAGTGGATATTAATGCCGCCATTCGTGCCATGGTCGACATTCGTCAAGGCCGCCAACCCGATCCGCGCATCATGATGCGCTCGGTTCGCAAAACCCGCGATATTTCGGTGATGGTTTTGCTCGATTTATCCGAATCGACCAACGAGAAGGTCACCGGGCAGGAGTTTTCAGTGCTCGACTTAACCCGGCAAGCCTGCGTGCTCCTTGCTGATGCCATTGCTAAAATCGGCGATCCTTTTGCCATTCACGGCTTTTGCTCCGATGGGCGGCACGATGTGGAATATTATCGCTTCAAAGATTTCGATGAGTCCTACAGCGAGCTACCTAAAGCAAAACTCGCCGGCATGACAGGGCAGCTTTCAACCCGCATGGGGGCAGCCATTCGCCATGCCAGCTATCACTTAAAACAACAGCGCTCGACCAAAAAATTAATGCTCGTGATTACCGACGGGGAACCGGCGGATATCGATGTGCGCGATCCACAATATTTACGCTTTGACACCAAAAAAGCGGTTGAAGATGCGGCGCGCAATGGCATCATCACCTACTGCATGAGCCTTGACCCGCGCGCCGATCAATATGTATCCCGCATTTTTGGCGCCCGCAATTTTATGGTGGTCGATCACGTTGAACGCCTGCCTGAAAAACTGCCCATGCTGTATGCTGGCCTCACTCGCTAAATCCCAAAGGCGCGCACAGCGCCTTTTTTTAATCACTAAAGAAAAAATCCATGAACACACCTAAACGATATGTTGGCATTTATAACGATGAACAAGGTGGCATGACCAATATTGCCAAAATGATTCGCGATGCCTGGCTTTTTGATCTCATCCCTGAATCCGAAAGCTGCGAGGGCTGGTTACCCACCCAACTGCAGGTTCTTTATGAAAAAGTGCATCTCGCTTGGGCGCCCTATGGCCATATTCCAAGTAAATTAAACTCCGAACTGCAAGAAAAATATTTCCGCATTCAAGCAGAAGCCATTAAATACGCCCGCGAACATGGCTGGGATCCGGAGCTTGGGGATGATGATTAACCCCTAATTAGAGCTGAACAGAATACAGTTACCGTTTAAATGGCAGCACCACGCCGCCCCTATTAATGCGGCGGATACGTTTAACCGCATCCACTAAGGCCGCATGAATGGCCGATTCCAAGCGCGACATCAACGGCAAACTGGCCTCGGTATAAAACACCGCCTCAAACGGCACGGCTTCATCAATGTTGCTGCGCGCTTGGGGATGGAATTTTTGCCAAGCTAGTTCGATAAAGTGTTTTTTCATCCCATCCACAAATACCCATTCCTGTGCATCCAATATCGCTAAAAATTGCATCTGGCGAATCGGCAAAAACACCACACCGTCCGCACTATTGGCCCATAAAACATGCCCAAGGTTATAGGTTTGCGCCCGTAATGAACGCGGTTCAATCCCCAAGGCCTCATCGCGATACAAAGAGAGTTCCATCATCAATACCCTCATAAAAAGTCAAGCTCACGACAATTAGAAATCCACCGCCACCGCCCCCAAGAGTCTGTTAAAGTTTAGCAGCCGGCAGGTTTCGTCACAGGGCGCGGCAAAATGCCCCGTATTGCGTCACTGAATATTCAAGATGGTCTTTATTTTCTAACAATCTGCCCCGCCAAAATTTTGCCCACGCGCGAACCTATGAGTTTTTTATGCTGATATATCCGGATATTAACCCCATCGCTGTATCTTTAGGCCCGTTAAAAGTCCATTGGTATGGATTAATGTATCTGGTCGGTTTTGTCGGCGCATGGCTGCTTGGCCGTTATCGCGCAGGCAAACCCGATTGGCCACTTAATCCGCTGCAAGTGGATGATTTAATTTTTTACGGTGCACTTGGGGTCATCTTAGGTGGACGCATTGGTTATATGGTGTTTTACCAAACCCTCGAGCTACTGGCCCACCCCTTAAGCTTATTTCAGGTCTGGGATGGCGGCATGAGCTTTCATGGTGGCTTAATCGGCGTGATGACTGCGATGCTTTTGTTTGCGCGTAAATATAAAATCCCGTTTTTCACCCTGATGGATTTTGTGGCGCCCTTGGTGCCGATTGGTTTATTTGCCGGACGTATCGGTAATTTCATTAATGGCGAGTTGTGGGGCAAAGTCACCACCTTGCCTTGGGGCATGGTCTTCCCAACCGGCGGCTCCCTGCCTCGCCACCCCTCCATGCTCTATGAAGCCTGTTCAGAAGGAATTTTATTGTTTTTAATTTTGTACTTTTTTTCACTTAAGCCCAAGCCGCGCATGGCCGTTTCAGCGATGTTTTTGATTTTCTATGGCTTATTCCGCTTCCTTGTAGAATTTGTGCGCGAACCCGATCCGCAGCTCGGCTATTTATGGGACGGCTGGCTCACCATGGGGCAAGTGCTATCCTTCCCCATGATCGTGATTGGTGTGGCCTTAATGCGTTATGCCTACGTTAAAAACATTCAAGATCGCCCCGTTAAAAAAGAGACCCCCGTATGAAGGCCTACCTTGATTTAATCGCCCATGTAATGAGCCACGGTGTTGATCGCGACGACCGCACCGGCACCGGCACCCGCTCGGTATTCGGCCACCAAATGCGCTTTGATTTAAGCGCGGGTTTTCCTGCCCTCACCACCAAAAAGCTGCATCTGCGCTCCATCATCCACGAGCTATTGTGGTTTATTCAAGGCGACACCAATATCCGCTATTTGCAAACCCACGGTGTGCGTATTTGGGATGAATGGGCCGATGCGCAAGGTAATTTAGGCCCCGTGTATGGCAAACAATGGCGATCGTGGGCCACGCCCGATGGCCGCACCATTGATCAATTAGCCGAGGTGATCGCCCAAATCAAAACCAATCCGCAATCGCGCCGGCTGATTGTGAGCGCGTGGAACCCAAGCGACGTACCCAATATGGCACTCCCACCCTGCCATTTGCTGTTTCAGTTTTATGTGGCCAACGGCAAACTCTCTTGCCAGCTCTACCAGCGCAGCGCGGATATTTTTCTCGGCGTACCCTTCAATATCGCAAGCTATGCCCTACTCACGTTAATGATTGCGCAGGTAACCGGGTTGCGTCCGGGCGAATTTATCCACACGCTAGGCGACGCGCACATTTATCATAATCATTTCACCCAAGCGCGAACCCAACTTGAGCGCACCCCGAAAAGCCTGCCTCAGATGCGAATTAACCCCGATCGCACGCGCATTGAAGATTTTATCTTTGAAGATTTTTCACTTGAAGGCTACGAGCCTTGGCCGCATATCGCAGCCCCGGTTGCCATATAATTAAGCCTGTTCCCATTAATAGGCTACACATCATGACACCCCCCAACTCCAAATTAACTTCCGGTCACAAATTCATTGAGCGGCTGGGCAATGAACTCAACAATGTGGCGCATATTTTATTGCTCTTCGTCCTATGGATTGCCGTGCTTTGGTCAACCACCGCTTCCGTTTTTGACATATTGCAAAAAGGCACGCCCACGCTTGATGACCTTTTGCTGTTTTTCATTTATCTTGAAATTTTGGCGATGATTGGCATTTACTTTCAAACCAAACGCATGCCCGTACGGTTTTTGATCTATATCGCGATTACCGCCGTCACTCGGGTACTGGTGGTCGATGTCAAGGTCATGAGCAATGCCACCATCATCACTTATGCGGGCGCCATTGCTGTTTTAGCACTCGCCATTCTTGTGATTAAATACAGCTCCGCTAAATTCCCTGGCGGCTCACCGGATCAATCATGAAAATTGGCCTCGTCGCTGCACTGTCACGCAATCAAGTGATTGGGCGAGATAATGCCCTACCTTGGCACCTGCCCGCAGATTTAAAACGCTTTAAAGCCATCACCCTAGGCAAGCCGATTATTATGGGGCGCAAAACCTATGATTCGATTGGTCGCCCACTCCCGGGGCGACAAAATATTGTGATTAGCCGTAACCCCAATTTCATGGCCGAGGGCGTTACCGTTGTTGAGAGTTTGGATGCAGCCATTGACGCGGCGGCAGACGCGCCTGAGGTGATGGTGATTGGCGGCGCCAATATTTATTATCAATTTTTACCCCGTGCCGATCGGCTGTATTTGACCCAAGTCCACACCCAAATCCATGATGGTGACGCATTTTTCCCGGCCTATAATCGCCGAGAATGGCGTTTAACCTGTGAGGAAAGCCATCCCGCCGATGCCAGCAATCTTTATCCCTATAGTTTTATGACCTGGCAGCGTATTACAACCCGCACGCCCTAAAGTTGGAATGCCCGTGTGATTAAATGCCAGTGGCAGCCACGCGCTGCATGTCATATCATCGTCATAGTCTATAAATAGCTCTGCGCTGAATTGGGAGTTCTTATGCTGAATTTATACGATGAATTTAATTACCAGCCTGAGTTGATTGATCGGCTCAACCGCCTTTATGCGGTAATTTGTCAGCACAAATTTACCTACGCCACACTCATGGCCTTGGCTGGCGGCTTTTTTTTGATGCAATGGCTGCTGCTGGCCGATCAAGCCAGCGGGTACCCTTGGCTGGGTATTCCCGTATTAATGGCGGCGGTTTGGTTTTCGGTGACACCCGCAACCCGCATCACTAAAACCTTGGCTTGGTCGGTGCGTTTGCATCAGGGATTTTTATCGTTTCGAGATTTGAACTGGATGCACGCCATGACGAAACGTCATCCAAGCTTATTGGCGGGTGCAGAGGTTTATTTGCACTCAAAAACCCCCGTGCCAATGGAAGCATTGCGACAGTTTTGGCCTAATTTGGTGCATGAAGAAGAAAAAAGCCGCCCAAATTGATAACCGTCAAAAAAATCCAACCATTGGATTTTATTTAATAAAAATTTAGACAATTTAAACGCGCCGACTCAGTAAAGAACCCAATACCATGCCCGTTATACTGGCGGCAAAGCCGTAAAACTGCGCGGGCACCGTCGGGTTTGTGAGCAAAAACTCCATCGGCAACCACGCAAGCAATCCCAAACCAATCGACCAATAGGCCCCAGTTAAATTAGCGCGGCGCCAAAACAAGCCGGCGAATAAAGGCACAAATGCCACCACCAAGGTCACCTTGTAGGCATTTTCTACCATGTTGTGAATCGATGTATTGCCGGCATGCTCCCAAAGCGAATAGCCCGTCACGGCAATAGCAAAGCCCACAATCACCCAGCGAGTTAGCCGCAGAAAGGCTTGATCGCTCATCCCGCCGGGGGCTATCCAGCCTTTGAGTAAGTTTTCGGCAATCGTAACCGAGGGCGCAAGCAAAGTACCCGAGGCCGTACTCATAATCACCGCCATCAGTGAGCCGTAAAAAATCACCTGCGCCCATAAAGGCAGGTGATTTTGAATGAGCTGCATCATAATTTTATCGGCATCACCCTGAATCAAACGCGCCACGAGCGCCGGATCAATCACCGTGGCCGAATAAGCAATAAACAACGGGATGGCCGCGAAGAGTAAATACATTACGCCGCCCAACACGCTCCCCCAAACCGCGATGTTCTCGGTGCGGGATGAGTTGGCCCTTTGAAAGACATCTTGCTGCGGAATCGAACCAAAGCCCAAGGTCAGCAACCCCGTGACAAAAGCCAAAATAGCCGCCGCATTCAGCGCCGGCCAAAATTCAAACTTTCCGGCCGCTGCGGCATGCGCCACCACAGGACCAATGCCACCCGCCATCTGGCCAAGCATAAAGGCGATAATGGTTAGCCCGACCACAATAACAATCATTTGAAAAAACGTGGTCATCGCGACAGACCACATCCCCCCCACCACGGTGTAAATCAAGACAACCGCGGCACCTATTAATATGCCAAGTGGCTCGCTAATCATTCCTTGAGTCAGTACATTAAATACCATGCCCAAAGCGGTAATTTGGGCGGCAACCCAACCCAAATAGGACAAGGTAATGGCAATCGCGGCAATCACTTCAACTTGGCGATTAAATCGCTGCCGATAAAAATCACCCAAGGTGAGTAAATTCATTCGGTACAAACGGCGCGCAAAAATCAAACCGAATAAAACCAAACATAATGCCGCGCCAAAGGGGTCTGAAATTAAGCCGCCTAAATTCTCCTGATAAAAAGTACCGGGAATGCCGAGCACCGTTTCAGCGCCAAACCAAGTAGCAAATACCACACCCACCACAACGGGAAGCGAAAGCTGCCGCCCTGTTGTCATAAAATCAGCGGTGTTATGAACCCTTCGTGCCGCCAGCAATCCTATCCCAATAGAAACGATGAGATATAAAACGACAAACCCAATCAGCATCCCGCATAACCTCAAAAAAATGCCCAAATAAATTGGGCATAATTGTGACAATCTGCGCGTTATCTGTCTATCAATAAAGCAGGAAATCCCCTCGTATTATCAACCCATTAACACCTGATTAACCAAGGTTTTTGCCTCATCCAATATCTGCTGAAGATGTTTTAATGAAATAAAACTTTCAGCATAAATTTTATAAATATCCTCAGTGCCCGAAGGCCGTGCGGCAAACCAGCCATTCGCTGTTTCTACTTTTAACCCGCCGAGCGGCGCATGATTACCCGGCGCATGGGTCATCACGCGCGTAATGGGCTCGCCCGCCAATTGTTTTGCTTGCACGGCATCGGCGCTTAGGCCATGAAACCGCGCTTTTTGTGCCGCGCTGATGGGGGCATCGACTCGGGTATAAAAAGGTTGGCCATAACGATCAACCAGTTCATTAAAATACGCCCAAGGATCCTTGCCTGTCACCGCCAAAATTTCTGCCGCAAGCAGGCCCATAATTAAACCATCCTTATCAGTCGTCCAGACCGTGCCATCGCGGCATAAAAACGTGGCACCGGCAGATTCCTCACCACCGAACCCAAGATCGCCTGCGGTTAACCCCGGTTGAAACCATTTTATGCCCACCGGCACCTCGTAGACCGTGCGCCCCAGCCCTGCCGCCACCCGATCAATCAGCGAGCTTGAGACCACCGTTTTGCCAATAGACAGGGCTTTACCCCATTGCGGACGATGTCGAAATAAATAATCAATGGCTACGGCTAAAAAATGATTGGGATTGAGTAGCCCGCCATCGGGTGTCACGATTCCGTGCCGATCGGCATCGGTATCATTGCCAAATGCAACATCAAATTGGTCTTTAATCTTGAGCAAATTCGCCATCGCATAGGGTGATGAACAATCCATTCGGATTTTCCCATCGTGATCTAGCGGCATAAACCGAAAATCCGGCTCAACCTGATCATTAACAACGGTTAAGTCCAGCTGATAGCGCTCGGCGATCGGCGCCCAATAAGGCAAACCCGCACCGCCCATAGGGTCAACCCCGATTGATACATCGGCGGCTTGAATCGCCGCAAAATCAATCACCGCATCCAGCTCTGCCACATAGGGCGCAATAAAATCTTGCCCTACCACCTGAGGCTGGGTTAAGGCCAAGGCGAAATCCATTCGCGCCACGCGGTGGTAATCCACCAGCAGTTCATTCGCGCGATTTTGGATCCAGCCGGTCGCATCGGTATCCGCAGGCCCGCCGTGGATTGGGTTGTATTTAAAGCCACCATCGGCCGGCGGGTTATGTGATGGGGTAATTACCACCCCATCTGCCAAGCTGCCCGCATCCGCCTGCGCGTTCGCCATAATAATCAGCCGGGAAATAACAGGCGTGGGCGTGGGCTTAAAGCCCGCTTGGTAGCGCACGCAAACCCCAGCCGCTGCCAGCACTTCAATGGCCGTCACAAAAGCCGGCCACGATAAGGCGTGGGTATCAAAACCAATAAATAGGCAACCGTTAATGTTTTGCGCTTGGCGATATTCCACAAGCGCCGCGGTAATGGCCACGATATGCGCTTCGTTAAATGCCGTATTCAAGCTGCTGCCCCGATGGCCGGAGGTGCCAAAACTCACCCGTTGAGCCGCGAGCGCAGGGTCTGGCTGGCGCGTGTAATAAGCACTCACTAACTGCGGCACCGCGACCAGCATGTCCGGGGTTGGCTGCGTTCCAGCCACTTGCGTGGCAGCCAAAGCAGATACACTCATTTCAACACGTCCTATCAATGGGGAAGTTAATCCCACCAGAATGCCAAATCCCCCACCGGTTCGCAAAGCAAAATCTTCGATTACGCAAAATGCGCCTTAAGACTTAGAAAAAAAAGCGATGGCAAACACCCATCCGTGTAAAATATTCCCACTTTTTTCGCTTTTGCTATTTATTAATTCCAACTATGTTGGTAAAGTAATCCCTATGTTAGAAAACTCTAATATGTTGATTGGCAATTAATTACGTGCTCTAAGCACTCACTCAGTCAGGAGAAATAGCATGATTCGCAAGAACCTCGGGGCGGCTTACTCCCCTCTGTACTTTCTCGCCGCGCTGGGCGCCGGCGGGCTTTCGGTTTCATTTTTTATTTACTTAATGTTTTTGGCGCCCCATCCCAATAGTGCCATGGTCACCTTTGGCGATGTGTGGCGCATTTTAACTGGCACCAATTGGCTGAATGCAAGCTTGGTCGGGCTCACGATTGCTGCAATTTTATTTTTCGCATTGCTTCACTTCAAACTCTTGCTGTGGAATATTGCGGAGTACACGCAATTTAAGCGTCTGGATGCTTTTAAAACCCTGCTCAACAGTAATGCGGAAATTGGGCTTATGACCATTCCGCTCACTCTGGCCATGTCGGTGAATGTGATGTTTGTGCTGGGCGCATTGTTAGTTCCGGGGCTATGGACCGTGGTGGAATGGCTCTTTCCGCTGGCGATTGGGGCGTTCTTTGCCATCGGCATTTATGCCATGACTATTTTGGTGCACTATTTCACCCGCGCGCTCGTTGGCGGCCAGGTTGATTTCACCGCCAACAACAGCTTGGCACCCATGATTTCGATGTTTGCCTTAGCGATGATCGCCGTCGGTTTGGCTGCACCCGCATACATGTCACACAACACGCTCACGGTTGCTGTGTCTATCGCGCTTTCACTCTTTTTCTTCACCATTGCCCTGCTGCTGACGATCGTTAAACTCGTTAATGGTTTTCATAGCATGATGACCAATGGGATTGCTGAATCGGCCAGTCCAAGTTTATGGATTATGATCCCTATCTTGACCCTACTCGGCATTACTTGGATTCGCCTCACTCTTGGGTTGCATCAAGGCTTTGATCACCCCTTAAATAACAGCAGTTTTTTTGTATCGAGCATGATGATTGTGTCGCTGCAAATTTTGTTCGGCTTAATTGGGTATGCCGTGATGAAACGCTTGGGTTATTTTGCGCATTACATTAATGGCGATAAAGGCAATGCCGGCTCGTTTGCGCTCATTTGCCCCGGTGTCGCATTTTTTGTATTTGGCATGTTTCTTCTGAATTTAGGCTTGGCACATAATCACATCATTGCGCAGGGCTCTTGGCTATATTTTGCCATGATGGTGCCATTTATGGCCGTGCAATTGATCACGATTCGGGTATTCTTCAAACTAAAATCGAAGCTGCTTAACGCGCAACCAACACCAGCAAACGCAAAAACCCAAGCAGCGTAATGCCACGGCTCAAAGCTCTGGCTCAAAAAAACGCCCCGAAATCGGGGCGTTTTTACATCGGAATAGATCGCTTATTTTAAATTTGCAGGATTAGTCATCTTGGCGCCGTCATACATACTGTACTCGACGATAGAGCCATCATACAAACGGGCTTTTTTATCACCCACAATTTCGTGCGTGACAAACCACAAACCCGAAGCTAAATGCCCGGTATTACAGTAATCGATAATTTCTTTATCCGGATTCAAACCAACCTGTTTGAACATCGCTTCATAGCTTGCTTTGGGTAAGAAACGAGCAGAAGAGCCATCCGCATAAGTTAGCAAGTCAGGCGGTACATTTTTGGCATCCGGCAAATGCCCAGATAACTCTTTAGGCTTGGTGAACACGCCCATGTATTGGTTAGATGGACGCGCATCCCCAAATTCAACCGAGCCGGGATGTTCAACGGCGTGCTTCACTTCCGCATAGGTTGCTAAAATATTTTTGCGCTCAGCGGTCGCTACCCAATCTCCCGTTGTCGCTGCAGGTGCATCGGTTGACGCCGTCATGCCATCGGCCAGCCATTGCGCCATGCCGCCATTCAAAATGGCCATATTGTCCTGGCCATAATACTTAAGCTGCCAATATAAACGAGTCGCTTCATCGATATCCGGTGTCGACAGCCCCTTGGGCACAATCACAATAGCTTGGCCTTTATTCACACCCCATGATTGAACCAGTTTCTCAAACGCGGCTTTGTCGGGAATCATATCTTTGACTTTCTTGCCATCGATATCGCGCTCAACCCGGATCGTTTTGAAATCAACAAATGAAGCACCGGGCACATGACCGCTGACAGTCACGGCAACTTTTTTGCCGTTTACATCTTTCATTTCAGGAGCCGTGGTGAAATCTTTTAAAGGGCCACTCACTTGCAGCACCTTAACATCATTCGCGTGCGCATTTAACCACGCCGGGTCAACCAAAGGGCCAGGCACCTCCACCGCAAAAGCACACTGCGCGGCGAATGTCGCGGCGAACACGACGGGCACAAACACAAATTTCTTAACATTCATTTGTCCAAACTCCTTCTTCATTTTCAAAAACCTAGGCTACTGATGCAACCCTAACCACACTATGTCAAACGCTATCAATTCACCGAAGATAGCATCATCAAACCACGAACTTTATAATCGCAAAAGTTAAGTTTTTTTATAGGGGATAACGCAAAAGCCCCTCACGCTGGATCATCTGCAGCACATCAATCATGTGAATGGGCACTTCGCTGAGCACATGACGAGATCGATCTTCAAGCAGGGCTTGCGGCAATTCTTGCGCGCCATCCCAATTTAGCGCGCCATCACGCAACCAAAGCGCCTGCTGGATTTGAGGTACAAGCAAACGCGCCACCATCATAAGCCAGCGAGCAACCAACCAAGATGGGCGAGATCGATCTATCACAAAGGCATCAGGTAATAATTCGATAAGTGCTTGCGCGGGACGTATTTGCTCATCGGTCACCCAGCGATTGGTGGTAAATATGGATCGAATTTGCCCCCGCGCATCCAGCGAAAGCGCCACAAAATGGCTAAAAACCGCGTCAATATCCGGTCGAATAAACAAATGGAAATGCCCGTGCTCGTCACCCGGGCGATCCGTTGAATCATGTGCATGATAGTAAAACATCGCCCCACTGCCAGGGTCGCACACATCATCTTTCGGATAATGCTGCCAGCGCACAGGCACGAGTGCTGATTCATCTCGCAGTAACTCAGTCAAAATGGTTTGATGATCGTGAATCAGCGCACGATTAATCGCAAAAAACTCATCAGCACAAGATAGGAGCTCATCAAAGGCCGCATCGGGCAGTGTGCCGAGCCAGTCGCAATACACTTTATCCATGATTCGACCAATCCAAGCCCATTAAGAGAAATGCCCAGATAAACCGGCGATGCCCGTTAAAATCACAAAATACATCGACGAAATTAACGACCACCCGGTGCGCAAGGATTCGCACCGCGGCTGACTGGTGCACAAGGATTCCCGCCACGACTCGCTGGGGCGCACGGGTTCCCGCCACGACTCGCTGGGGCGCACGGGTTATCCCCGCGAGCCTGTGCCGCAGGAATAATCGATAAGGCATCAATGGGCGACGAAAGAATAGCCGCGCCAGACAGGGCGACCGCTAAGGCTGGAATGGAAACTGCCAAAAATTTACGGGATTTAATAGGGGCAGAACTTTTTTCATTAATGCTCATCACAAATCACTCCAAAAATAGAATTAAAACAATCGTGCTAGATTTCAAGCAACCGATTTAAACACCGCGTACAAGAGGTACCGATCCCTCCCCCAAATTGCCATCTACCGCGCTACCTTGCTTCGCAGAATCAAGGGTCGGATCGATGCTTTCGACAATATCATCCGCTGTGAGCACGCCGTGCGAGCGCTGCTCCATCATGCGACCCAACCAAAACCCGGCAATCGCCATAACAACCATCGCACCCCACACAATCCACGGAGAAACGCCCAGCCATTGCGGAATCGTTTTAGCGCTGATTTGGGCGGTGTGCAAAATGCTTTGCGTGATGGGCGCATTGAAGATCGAGGCAAAGACTAAAATGCCGAGCACCATACCGAGCATAAAAACCAAGCCATCTATTCTGCCCGACATAAACCCGACCACCGACGTACCGGGGCAATATCCCCCAACAGCAAAGCCGGCGCCAATCAGTGCAGCACCTACTGCCGTGGCCCAAAAGAATGTGGTGGGCACAAAAAACCCGGTCGAGCCAAAATAATTACCCGATTGCAACAATAAAATCCCCAAGGATGCGACCAAAATTGCCGTAAACATCACTTTAAAAACCGACCAATCGGTTAAGCGAAACTGCGCTGTTAACTTACAGGGAGAACCAAAACCCGCTTGTTCAAGCACATAACCAAAAAGGATGCCCGAGGCTAAAGCCGTACCCGCTACACCATAATCCATTACCAAACCCTCCGCATCAGGGCGCTAACAGCTAAGCCCACCACGAAAAAAACAATTAAAAAAATGAACCCCGCCATGCCCAACATGGCCGTGCCAGACAGCCCGACGCCACTGGTGCAGCCCGCCGCAAAGCGTGAACCCAACCCTGCCAGCAAGCCACCCACCAATGCGAGCAACAAACGGGGGATAACGCCGATTTTTCCGGCGCCAACATCCACTTTAATTTTGAATCGCCCCGCACTGACTGCAGCCAACAGGGCACCGATGGCCACACCAATTACCTCGACCACGATCCAGCTGGCAAAGGGATTGGCGCCATTGGCCACCATGGGCCCAAGATACCCGTTGGATTGAGTTACCGCCGGCGCCACCTGCAAGCCAAGCCATGCGGCAATACTGGCAAACGTACCCGAGGCACCCACGCCATTGCCCACGAGCACAAACGTTAAAATAAGCACTAAGCCCAACACCAAACCGGCAACCAACGGCGGCCATAAGGGTCTAACTTGAGAACAGGCGGGGGAAGAACCAGACATGCAAAACTCCTTAAATTAAGCCTTATCGATAGATACGTTATCTTTTTAGCTTACGCGACGGCTTTTTGACCAATCGATATGTTCTATTGAACCATTCGGTTGCTCTATTAAGAACGCCGATGACTTACGTTAGAGCATTCAGGTCATCTTTACGAAACTTGAATTAAAATGAAGCTGACTCCGCCTCAAGATAAGCAAGCGAGCTATATTTGCCGATATTTTCATCAAAACCTTTGGTGACAGGCGCATATTTTTTCACCCGAGGATCGGCCAAGGCATAGGCTTTAGCGCCTTCTTGACCCGACATATCCTGCACCGCTTTTTCGGCCGATTGATAAATCCCTTCAAAGAGTTCGCGATTGCGAGCGAGCACTTGCTTGCCGGGGTTGCCATGCGCTGGAATCCACAGCGCGCCGGGCACGGCAGCTTCCAAGGCATCAAAATTTTTGAACGTACCACGGAAACTGCCATCATCCATAAAGGCAATCCGGTTATCCATCGCCACATCTCCCACGTGCACAATATTGTGCCCCACTACTTCAAGGCTAATATCAGAGGGCGTATGCGCGGTGCCATAAAAATGCACTTTGATTTTGGTATCGCCAAAATCCAATACATCGCCATGCGCTACGACCTTATTTGGCGGCGTGGCCACGGTGCCTAAGGTAGCGTTATCGGTAGAACGCTCCATTAAATTAGTCCAATACTGGCCTTGCCCGGTCTTAATCGCCGAAATGGTTTTTTCATGGGCATAGATTGGCACATCTGGGTTTTCATTCACAAAGGCATGATTACCCAGCCAATGATCGCCGTGATAATGGGTATTAATCACCGCTACAATGGGGCTTTGGGTGATTTGACGAATTTGGCGCAACGCCATTTCACCAATTTGCCGTGAGGCGCCGCTATCAATGACCACGACGCCTTTTTGTGTCGTCACAAAAGTCACGTTACTCATCATTCCCTGATTTTCAACCGAAGGGAAACCCCAAGGAGAAATAATGCAATACACCTGCTCGGCAAGCCGCGTGGGCGCAATATCCGAAACCTTGGGGCCGGCTATAACCAACTGCTCTGCCGCAAAAACGTGTGCAGAATAGGCCATCGGTAAAATGGCAAAGCCCGCGACCGAAGCTGCCGTTTGAAGAAAACGCCGCCGGGGCAGCAGAACAGATGGATTGGCTTGCATGGTAATTCTCACTCTTATTGATTTGGGTACCGCAAAAACCGGCACCTGCATTGAATCGTTCAATCTCAATGGTGGTCAGTGTGATGAATAAATTCAATACCCAAATCATAGAACTTTTCAATAACACCCTGAATTAACTTGGGTTTGGGCAACGCTTGCCACCCAAACTCATAAAGAATCCAGTTTGCGGTCTACAGAACCTCGCCGCACAGGTACAATCAAACCAACTTCCGCCTCTTGGAGTGAACACCCCGTAATGCACTGCTCAAACCATACCCATTGTGCCGGAACCGCACTTGAACACGCCGAGCAGGTCTGTTTAGCGCGCGGCGCGCGGCTTACCCCAATCCGAAAAGCGGTGCTGTCTGAAATATGGTCGGGGCATGAAGCCACCAAGGCCTATGATTTAATTTCCCGCCTATCCACCGCGGACAACCTCATCAAACCGCCCACCATTTATCGTGCGCTGGAATTTTTGCTGGCGCATGGTTTAATTCATCGAATCGAGAGCCTGAATGCCTTTATTGGCTGCGATCATCCTGAAATTGCGCATCAGGCAGTTTTGATGATTTGCGATACCTGCGGCACAATTAACGAGCAATCAAGCGAGGCGTTAAATCAGCTGGTTGCCCAGATGAGCGATCAACAACACTTCAAAATAACCCGTCAATCGATCGAACTCCATGGCACTTGTCGCCGCTGCCAACCCGGCTAGACCTCCATTAACGAACCATTTACGCTTGGTGCGCCAAAAGTTAGGTTAATCGCGCTAGAATTTGCCCACTTTTTTAACTACCGCTGCTGTTTTCTATCTGGCTTTTTTATAAGGCAAGACTTAATCCACGTCACGCCCTTGAGATTTATTATTATGCCCACGCCCCAAGAAATTAATCTGCTGCGCCAAGACCTTATCCAACACGTTCAATTAATGGGGCAAGAGCTGATTTTGCATTCAACGTGGGGCTTATTCTCTCCGCGCGAAATTGATGACGGCACCCGCTTGCTGCTCGATTTCTTGGATTCGCCCAAGCCCAATCAAACTGTCGTCGATTTGGGCTGCGGTTATGGTCCCATCGGTCTCACGCTTGCCAAGGCTGCGCCCACCGCACAGGTGATTTTGTTAGATAAAGATTTTGTTGCCTGTGATTTTGCCGCCAAAAACGCCACCCGGAATCGGTTAAGCAATGTCCAAGTTAAATTAAGCAACGGCTTGAGTGCCGTAGAAGGCACACAGCTCAGCCGCATTGTGTCGAATGTGCCAGCTAAAGTCGGCAAAGAACTTTGGTCGATTATGTTATTAGATGCATGGCAAAACTTAACCCCCGGCGGGGATATTTGGTTTGTCAGCATTAATGGCTTGCGGGATTATTTTAAACGCACCTTTAAAGAGCAATTTGGCAATTATGACAAAATAAAACAAGGGCAAGAGTACACCATTCATCGTGCGGTCAAAGAATAGGCGCAAGCTTATGTTTAAGTTTAACCCTCACTATTGAGACTAGAAGCTGTGGCAACTGATTTTTACACTTGGCATATGCAAGGCGATGGCAGTGCACAACTCCTGCCCTTATCTGATAACACCCCAAGCCCGGGGCCAGTCTGGATTCATTTAAATTATAGTCAGCCTGAAGTGCAAGACTGGATTCGCAGCCAAGCCGACATTGATAGCACAGTGCAAGACACCTTATTAGCCGAAGTGACCCGCCCGCGCGCCTTAATTTTAGATCAAGGCTTGCTACTTACCTTGCGTGGCATTAATCACAACCCGGGCCAAGAGCCAGATGACATGATTGGCATAAGGCTTTGGATTACCCCGCGCCGCATTATCAGCACCCATTTGCGCACCTTGCGCGCCGTCAATACGATGCAGCGGGATATGGAATCCAATAATGCCCCCAAAGACGCGGGGCAATTTGTTACGCGGTTGATTGAACTTTTAAACGACAACATGCTCGACACCATTGATGAGATTGATGAGCTCACCGATAACTACGAGAAAAGCATGCTCCTCAGTGATGAGGTTGAACCTGTGTCAGATCGGGATTTAGCCGATCTACGCACTATGATTTTAACCCTGCGTCGCTATTTAGGCCCACAACGGGATGCCATGCTTTCGGTGATTGCCAGCCATTTAAGTTGGCTGAAAAAACCAACCATCCAGCGCTTACGTGAAGCAGAAAACCGCCTTACACGATATATCGAAGTATTAGATGCCTCACGCGATCAAATGCGGATTATTCAAGAACAGATGAACACCCGTTCAAGCAATGAGCTCAACAAGCAGCTCACTTTCTTAACCGCACTGTCGGCCATTTTTCTGCCATTAACTTTTATTACCGGCTTATTTGGCGTCAACATTGCCGGCATTCCAGGCAATCAAGAACCGAGTTGGTCGTTTTCTCTTTTCGTCGTGATTTTGGCGTTAATCGGCGTTTTATTAATTTATTTATTCAAACGCGCCAAATTATTTTAAATCTTATACGCGGCGTTTAATCCGATAAATCGCGTGCTCCCCAAACCAATTGGGGAATGTGCGCAATAAAGCCGATTCACGCCGAGCGCTATCCACCACCGCCCGATCGAGTATCTCCAGACCCAATTCATCGCACAGTGCCTCAAAATCAGTGAGTGTGCACAAGTGGATATTCGGGGTGTTGTACCACGGGTTCGGCAGCGCACGATTAAATGGCATGTGGCCGAGCAACCCCAATTGCACCCGATTGCGCCAGTAACCCATGTTGGGGAATGTCACAATCCCCTCACGGGCAATACTGAGCATATCCGCCAGCAAGCGCTCAGGATGGCGCATGGCCTGAATTGTTTGGCTGACGATAACGAAATCAAACGACATTGGCGCAAACCAATCGCTAATGCCACTATCGAGATCTTCTTGAATTACATTCAAACCAGCTTCAATGCAGGCGGCGACTTGATCATCATCCAGCTCAAGCCCAACAGCTGAAACTTGCCGGCGATCAATTAAATGCGCCATTAACGATCCATCGCCGCAGCCTAAATCCAGCACGCGGCTGCGGGGGGTAATCCACTGCTCCACAATATGCCAATCGGGGCGAATCATAAAACACCCGCTGACTGTTCAAGGGTTAAATCAATATTGGCCATATACCCGGCTAAAACTCGGTGGTAGTAAGGAATGTTCATCAAAAACGCATCGTGGCCATGATTCGATTCAATTTCGGCATAAGAAACCCGCCGCCCCGCCGCCAGCAACGCACGCACAATCTCGCGCGAGCGCATGGGGGCAAAACGCCAATCGGAGGTAAATGAAATCACTAAAAAATCAGCCTGCGCCGGCGCAAGTGCGGCGCTCAAATCGTCCCCGTACTCATGCGCGGGATCAAAATAATCCAAGGCCTTAGTCATGAGAAGGTAGGTATTGGCATCAAAACGATCGACAAAACTTGTGCCTTGATAGCGCAAATAGCTTTCCACCTGAAACTCCACATCAAACCCATAATTGACTTGCCCTGCGCGCAATTCACGGCCAAATTTAGCGCGCATCGCATCATCAGAGAGGTAGGTGATGTGCCCCAGCATCCGCGCCAACATAAGCCCCCGCCGGGGGAGTGTGCCTTCTTCAGCATAACGCCCGCCGTGAAACTCAGGGTCGGTGATAATCGCTTGGCGTGCCACTTCATTAAACGCAATATTTTGCGCTGATAGCTTAGGCGCCGCCGCGATCACCACCGCATGGGCAATCGCATCGGGGTAACTGATCGACCACTGCAACACCTGCATGCCGCCTAAGCTGCCGCCAATCACGGCAACCCAACGAGCAAGTCCTAAATATTGCATCAAACGATGCTGGGCACTCACCCAATCGCGTACAGTCACAATCGGGAAATCCGGTCCATAGGGTTTATTGGTAGCAGGATCGATACTCAAAGGCCCTGTTGATCCCTTGCAGCCGCCTAAATTATTCAAGCAGACCACAAAAAACCGGTTGGTATCGATGGGTTTGCCAGGTCCTATGGCAGAATCCCACCAGCCCGGCTTGCGCTCAGTTTCTGCGTTAAATCCGGCCGCATGATGATCGCCAGATAGGGCATGACAAATCAAAACCGCATTGCTCCCCGCTGCGTTTAATTGGCCATAGGTTTCATAAACGAGCGTATAGCTGGGTAAACTTCGGCCACAATCCAAAGCCAGTGGCGCAGTAAAAATCGCCGTTTGCGGGTGCACAATGCCCACCGAGTGGTTCATGCCGGCATCCGCCGCGCCCGGCGTCGCTATTTTTGGGGCTACATCACTCAATCCAGACACCTTTTACTGATTCAAAAATAAAACCACCGCGCAAAAAATCACCCAAAAAGCAGATTACCCACCGCCATCTGCAAAACTTGGATCACAATCAAAACCGCCAGCGGGCTTAAATCAAAGCCCCCTAAGGGTGGCAAAAACTTCTGCACCGGTTGCAAAATAGGGTCGGTTAAATCTTCCAGCAAGGCGACGCCCGGTGAGCGATTATTACCCACCCATGAGGCCACCGCGCGCAGCAAAATTGTCCAGAAAAATAAATCCGTCACCAGCAAAAAAGCAAAATAAAGCGACATGAACGCCAAGGCGGAAAGGGGTATGCCGCCCCTCAGCATGCCGAGCACCCAAACCATCAGCACGATTAAAACTAAAGCGACCAGCAGGGATGCTAAATCATGCCGCCCCATCCTTGGTAGATAGTGGCGCAGGGGATTGAGCACGGGGTCGGTGATTTTGACGAGCGTTTGAACAATTGGATTAAAAAAATTTGCCCGGAATGCCTGCAGAAAATAGCGCACCAGCACGATAAAAATTAAAAGCTCAAATAAGGTGCGGACAATAAAAGCCAGCGGATCGCCAAAACTTCCGCTCATAATGCACGCTCATCTTCGCTTAATTGCACACCGAGCTCGACACTGCGCTGATGCGCAGCAGTCAATGCCTGAGCAAACGCCGCGCGCAGGCCGGCCTGTTCAAGCACCGCAATCCCGCGCTCTGTCGTGCCATTCGGGGATGTAACCCGTGCACGCAACTGCGCGGGCGATTCATCGACCGTCATCGCCAAGCGCGCCGCACCCAGCACAGTTTCTAATGTGAGCAATTTTGCAGTTTGCGCGGGCAAACCTAATTGCTCCGCCGCCGCTTGCATGGCCTCCATCACAAGAAAAATGTACGCAGGCCCACTGCCCGATAACGCAGTAACCGCATCCATGTCTGCCTCATGCGCCACCCACTGCACCAGACCCACCGCGCGCATCAGAGATTCGGCTAGGTTGCGTTGCGCGGCCGTTAATGCCGGGTGCCCGCAGAGACCTGTCGCCCCGGAACCCACCATCGCGGGCGTGTTCGGCATGGCGCGCACCAGAGCTTGATGCCCGCCAAGCCAATTTTGCAACGCAGTAAGCGTGATGCCCGCCGCCACCGAAACAATCAATTGGTTCGGCGATAAGTTGGTCCGAATTTGCTCGGCGGCGGCGCGAACGTGATTGGGTTTAACGGCAAGCACGATTAAATCAGCATTAGAGACCGCCGCCATGCTATCGGCAAAAGTTTCAACCGCGTATAGATCAGCCAGCAAGGCGCGGCGCTCTGCCGAGGGATCGGCCACCACCAACACGGGCTGCGCTACAGACATCATGCTGGCTTGATTTTTTTGCAAACCTTCAATCAGCGCCGCTGCCATATTGCCACCGCCAATAAACGTGATTTTTGCCGCCTGCATAAATACCTCTAGCCTAGTTCGTCATTTTGCTGCGCTATTTTGATCGCGAGTTGATTGTTTTCAGGTGTTTTTTATAACGAATGTTGCACCCGCACTGAGCAAGGTTACCACGGGGCAGCTGCCTTAAGGGTACCGTGAGGCGTCAGCGTGCGCCAAAAAGTGCGGTGCCAATGCGCACATGCGTACTCCCCGCCGCAATCGCGGCCGGAAAATCGACACTCATCCCCATCGACAACATGGGCAAGGGCGAGGGCAAATTCGCGTTGATTTCTGCTAAACGCACAAAGGCATCCGTTGATGCCCGCGCGGGAATCGCCATTAAGCCGACCAATTCGATGCGTGGCAAACGCTGGCATAAAAGCACCATCTCGGGCAATTGTGCCAAAGTCACGCCGGCTTTGGTTGGTTCAGCATCCAAATTTACCTCAATAAAGAGCTTGAGTGCAGGGAGTGAATCGGGGCGTTGCGCGCTGAGCCGTTCGGCAATTTTTGGCCGATCAACACTGTGCACCCAAGAAAAATGCGTCGCAATGGCGCGGGTTTTATTCGATTGAATAGGCCCTGTAAAATGCCAGATTATTTGTTCAAACAACGGATGACCTGCCAGCATCGCCTGCTTACTTAAAGCCTCTTGGACATAATTTTCCGCAAAATCTCGTTGCCCCAATGCTGCCAGTGCCGCAATTGCCGAGGCGGGCTGAAACTTACTCACCGCAATAAGCCGTACTGCATCTGGCGATCGCCCCGCTGCCGTCGCCGCCGCCGCTATCTGCGAATGGATGGATAAAAAACGCGCCTCAAGTGTATCCACGCTGTGCCTCACGCCCATTTCATTTGTTAACCATGCCCATTTAAGACTATTATTGACCCGATTAAAACCCGTTGCGCCCACAAGATGTTGGCTGAAGCACAGCTCATGCGATAAGTTTGCAAGCATCGGCAACATGGGTTAAAAAAGCACGCGCAGAGATCAATTTAAGGATTAGCACTCAAAAGGATATAAAAATCATGGCAGAACAACGCGGTATTGATTCTCTTCTGACCTTCTCGGTTAAAAATGGCGCTTCAGATCTTCATCTTTCAGCCGGTGAGCAGCCGCGCGTGCGGATTGATGGTGATATACGCAAAGTAAACGTTCCCGTGATGGAACACAAAGAAGTGCACGCCATGGTGTACGACATCATGAACGATAAGCAGCGCAAGGAGTATGAGGATAATCTCGAAATAGACTTTTCCTTTGAGCTGCCCGGCGTCGCCCGTTTCCGGGTTAATGCATTTAATCAGCAACGGGGCGCATCGGCGGTTTTTCGCACCATTCCGAGCGAAATTCTCACACTCGAACAGCTCGCCGCCCCCAATGTGTTCAAGGACCTGTGCTTCTTCCCTCGCGGGATCGTTCTGGTCACCGGCCCCACCGGTTCGGGCAAATCGACCACCTTGGCCGCGATGATTAACCATATCAACGAAAATCGAAACGACCATATCCTGACGATCGAAGACCCCATCGAATTCGTGCACAACAGCAAAAAATGCCTAATCAACCAGCGTGAAGTGCACCGAGATACCCACAGCTTTAATGCCGCTTTGCGCTCTGCCCTGCGGGAAGATCCCGATGTGATTTTGGTCGGCGAATTGCGGGATTTAGAAACCATTCGCCTCGCACTTACTGCCGCAGAAACGGGGCATCTGGTGTTTGCCACACTGCATACCAGCTCAGCTGCAAAAACGATTGATCGCGTGGTAGACGTCTTTCCCGCCGCTGAAAAAGACATGGTGCGCGCCATGTTATCTGAATCACTGCGTGCGGTTATTTCACAAACGCTGTTGAAAAAAATTGGGGGCGGGCGAATTGCCGCGCACGAAATCATGCTGGGCAGCCCGGCTATTCGTAATCTCATTCGTGAAAACAAAATTGCGCAAATGTATTCTGCCATTCAAACCGGCCAAACCCAAGGCATGCAAACCCTCGATCAAAACCTGCAACAACTGGTTAAACGTGGGCTAGTTGCCAAAGATGAAGCCCGCTCTCGCGCGCAAAACAAAACAGACTTTATGTAAAACTCACCCCAAGTTAAACAGAACGGTTTCACACCAATCTAAAGGAATGCTTCACTATGGATCGCAGCCAAGCGGCAAACTATGTTCAGGGATTATTGCGTAAAGCCGTTGACCTCGACGCCTCCGATTTATTCGTGACGGTCGGCGCACCGCCCAGCGCCAAAATCAACGGCGAAATCGCGCATTTATCAGAAACCCCGTTATCGGTTAACCACACCCAAATGCTGGTTCGCTCCATTATGAGTGATAAGCAAATCGCCTCTTTTGAAGAAACCCGTGAAGCAAATTTTGCCATATCCTTGCCGGGCATCGCGCGGTTCCGCGTCAACGCATTTATGCAGCGCGGCAGTGTTGGCATGGTTTTACGGATGATCCGCTCGGATGTGCCCAATTTTTCAGAATTACTTTTACCCAAAATCCTGGAAGATATTTCCATGACCAAGCGCGGTTTGGTCATTTTTGTTGGGGCTACGAGCTCGGGCAAGTCCACCTCCCTTGCCGCCATGCTGGATTACCGCAATGAGCACTCCAAAGGGCATATTGTCACCATCGAAGATCCGATTGAATATGTTCATCGGCATAAAGGTTGCCTTGTTACCCAGCGCGAAGTGGGCGTTGATACGGAAAGCTTTGAATCCGCTTTGAAAAACACGCTGCGCCAAGCGCCCGATGTGATTTTAATTGGTGAAATCCGCGATCGGGATACCATGGATCATGCTGTCGCTTTTGCAGAAACAGGGCATCTGTGTTTGGCCACTTTGCACGCGAACAACACCAACCAAGCCCTTGATCGCATTATTAACTTTTTCCCCGAAGAGCGACGCCACCAGCTGCTCATGGATTTGTCCTTAAATCTTAAATCCGTCATCTCTCAGCGCCTGCTGCGCCGCGAGGATGGGGTTGGCCGAGTACCCGCCGTTGAAGTGCTAATTAATACGCCACTCATTGGCGATTTAATTTTCAAGGGAGATGTGCATGAAATCAAAGAGGTCATGAAGCGCTCGCGCGAGCATGGCATGCAAACCTTCGATCAGGCCTTGCTTGATCTCTACGATCAAGGGCGGGTTAACTTTCAGGAAGCCCTGCGCAATGCCGATTCGCAAAATGATTTACGGTTAAACATCAAATTACACAGTCGGCGCGGCTTACCTAAGGGGTTGAGTGATGACGATAATCAGCTCCAAGTCGAAAAAGAAGACTAAGCCCGTCACCGCGCAATATAGAAAGCTTAACGCCCGCGAAGGATGCCCTAGCGCCCCTTTGGCTAAAGCCAGAATCAGGACCAAACCCCATGAATGAATCCGCACTTGACCCTTTTTTGAAGCTCCTCGCGGAAAAAGAAGGCTCCGATCTTTATTTCAGTACCGGCGCCTTGCCAGCCGTTAAAATCCAAGGGGAATTGCGGTTTATCGGCAAAGAGCGCCTGAAACCAGGCCAAGTTGAAGCGCTGGGCAAATCCATTTTAAGCCCCGAGCAAATCGATAAATTTCATAGAGAACTTGAGCTCAACTTAGCCTTAAGCCGCCCTTCTTTGGGGCGGTATCGGGTTAATATTTTTATGCAGCGCGGAGAGTGGGCCATTGTTATTCGCTTTATTAAAAGCGAGATTCCCCGAATCAGTGATTTAAACCTACCCAATATTATTGAAAAATTAGTGGAAGAGCGCCGCGGCCTTATCATGGTGGTCGGCGCCACCGGGTCAGGAAAATCCACCACATTAGCCGCCATGGTGGATTACCGCGCCGAAGCCAAACCCGGGCATATCCTCACCATCGAAGACCCGATGGAGTTTGCCTTCCGCCACCGCAATTCGATTGTCAATCAACGTGAAGTGGGTATGGATACCCATAGCTACGCTGCCGCACTGAAAGAAGCGCTCCGTGAAGCCCCCGATGTCATCATGATCGGTGAAGTGCGCGATCGCGCCACCATGGAGCACGCGCTGGCTTATGCCGACACCGGGCATTTGTGTCTAACCACGTTACACGCTACCAATGCCCACCAAGCACTAGATCGGGTGATTCGTTTTTTCCCATCTGAATCTCGCGATCAACTGCTGATGGATTTATCTTTGAATTTGCGCGCCATTATTTCCCAGCGATTAGTGATTGGGAATCAAGGAATGCGGGTGCCCGCCGTTGAAATCATGGTTAATACACCATTCATTGCTGATTTAATCAAACGCGGTGAAATTGATGCGATGAAAGACGCCATGGAGAAAAATGAAATGGATGGCTCACAAACCTTTGATATGTCGCTTCATGCCTTATGGAAATTAGGCCGCATTGAGCGCGAAGAAGCGCTTAAAAATGCCGACAGTCGCGCCAATCTTGAATGGCGCATGAATTTTGGCAGCAGTAAAGATGAGCTACGCGCTTCAGCAAGCCAAGCATCGGCACATACCAGTATGAAATCCAGCGCCACACATGATGGCGATTTACCCACCTTAGATTAGCGGGCAACAGACAACATCGGCACGTATCGGCACGTTAAGCTAACCGCCGCATCAAAGTATCGACCACCGATTCCCCGAAGTAGATCGGCGGCTCAAAATGGCCTTAATTAACCGGATGCCTTATTGATCGGAAAAAATGCCGTGCTGGGCTTTCCATTGTTGATATAAGCGATCAAAACGAGCATCCATCATGCCGCTTATAGCAGGATCTTTGAACGCACTGGGGGTCACCCAAGCCCAATGACCGGCATAGAAGAAGAAAAACCAAGGTTTATCAGCCTGAAATGGCTTGCCATCCAACGCAATCGAATCGACCAAAGCCCAGCGTGAAGCTATGTGTATCGCGCCAATTTGGGTTAATGATTCAGTTTTTAATTGAGCCACTAATGCGTTCAGCTCATCATTTTGCTTGTCTTGCGCGCGCCAGCGTGAGGGCAGCATAACTAAACCCGCCGCTTTAGCCGCTTCTATATTCCCGCCTTTCAACTCGGCAAACAAAGCTCGAATATCCCGTTCAACTTGTACCGGGGATTGGGCATTAACGCCGTAATCTGAATCTTTCGAACTGCACCCGGTTAAGACCACAACGATAAAAACCAGAAATAAGCGACCCATCATCGCTGAAAAATGCCTCATACCATCACCGGTGCGCGGCGGGCATCTCGCAAAGCCAAAAGTAACGCGATTTGCAAGCCAAAAATCAAACCCGCACCCAGTAAATGCAGGGGTTGGAGCACTGCAGGAAAGCCTGCCAGCGCAAAACTCATCCCCATCACAACTTGGGCAACCAAAACGCCAGCCAAGGCCACAACCAGGCGCTTTAACACCGTTTGCTCTGAAGCCCAGCGCCACAACATAACAATAACTCCAGCGTTCCAGAGCACCACAACCCCCGCAAAAATAACGTGCGTCAACACCGTTTGCCCTAAAGCGGCAAACCAAGTCGCCCGATCGGCAAACTGTGGATTTAATGCCAGCACATCGACCGCTTCACGCACTTGGGTGCCCATCGCGATTTGCGCCAAGCTCAAAACCAAAGCAATCGCTAAAGCAAAACTTAAACCCCGCGTCGGGATTAAATTATGGCGAAGCGATAGGTTCGAGCTTCGGGTTGTGGCATAAATCAACACAGCGATGGTCAGCAAAGCAGCAAACATATGCGTTGTAATCATCGCCGGATGCAGATTGCTCGACACCACAACCGAACCCAACCAGCCATTAAACCCGACTAAGAAAAAGGCCGCCAAACTCGCTTTAAACGCAGCAGAATCAGCACGACGCCGCACCCAGGCCAAAATCAATGTAATGAACACGAGGATGCCGATGGTAGCGCCGGTCAGACGGTTAAAATATTCTGTCCAGGTTTTAACCGGGTTAAAAATAACATTCGCATAACCTCGGTCTTTATAAATGGTTTGATAATCGGCCGGGAGTTGCGCGACATCGGTCGGCGGAATCCATTGGCCAAAACATTTCGGCCAATCCGGACAACCCATACCCGCTCCGCTGGCACGCACCGATCCCCCCACCACAATCAAAATATAAACCGCGATGGTCGTGATCATCGCCATCCGTTGAAACCAAACCTGTGAACGCTCTGCCATATCGCTAACCTTATTTAATTTCCGCATTTCGACGACGGCGGGACCACCATAATAAAGGTACCGCCAACGCAGCTAAAACCCATAAAACCCGTCCAGCTTGGCCTAAAAAAGCCCCGGTATGCCAACCGAGTGCTTGATGCGCCAAACCCATCGGCACCCAACCCCCTAACGCCGGATTGAGCGAGGGAGAAACCCATGCCCGACCATCGGCACATTGCACCTGCAACCCTGAAGGCAGCTGAGCTGGTCGATTAATCCATACTGGCCGACAATCAGGCAGATGGGTCTGAGTATACGCGCGCCAGCCGGCAAGATCGGCCGCAGCAAACGGCTTGGTTTCTTGCATCACCACCCAAGCCGCGCCGCGCGGCTGCAACGCCTCACGTGGCACATTCCACGCCAGCAGTGCCACGGCGGCCAACAAAATCAACAAAGGCGCGGCGCTTAATCCCCCCATCAAATTATGCAGCGGCAATTGCATTTGGCGCCCACCCTGCCGCAATGCCAGTAATCCGGAAACGATAAGCAAGCCCAACCCGGCACTGGTAATTAAAGCAATGGCGCGATAAACCCACTGCACACCCAAAAAATCGCCCGTATGCAGCCGCAACAGCCAAGCCTGCACGCCGGCGGTGGCCGCGCGGTGCCCGCGCAGCTCGGTGCTTTGGGGGTTCACATACCACAATGTATCCGCCGTATCCTGCCAAATGCTGGGGTCAAAGGGCGTGGCGGCCGGCGCAAAGCCGGTCCATTGATCCAAATGAATGAACTCTGTCGGCAGTTGATCGGACCAATCGCGCTCATGCCCCGGCACATGCGGGGTTGAAAGCAACTCCGGGCTAACAATTCGATCCGTTTCAGCCGAAAACCCAAGCAATGCCCCCGTTACAGCCAACCAAAACAAGGGCACGATCAAAGCCATCGCCAATGCGCGATGCAATAAGCGCAGTGTTAACTTGCGTAACAACATCTAACGCGGCTTATCGCAGCAGGGGCAACAATAACCGGTCAATTAACATCGCCGCAAATAACAGCATCAGATAGGTAATAGAATAACCAAACAAAGGCATGGCTAAACGGTCATCAGCCGCACGATAAAACCGCCAAGCCATCACCACAAAAACGCCACCCAGCAGCAAAGCGGCTATAAAATAAAAACTCCCCATCATACCGATGCTGGCAGGCAGCAGGGTGACGGCCAGCAGCACCCATGAATACAACACAATTTGAAATTTTGTGTGCTGCACACCCCGAATGACCGGCAGCATCGGCACGCCGACCCGACGATAATCCTCAACCCGATGAACCGCTAATGGCCAAAAATGCGGTGGCGTCCAAATAAAAATAATCAAAAAAAGAATCAAGGCTTCCCAAGATAACTGCCCCGTCATAGCAACCCAGCCTAACAACGGCGGCGCGGCACCGGCAGCACCGCCCCAAACGATATTCATCGGTGTGCTGTGCTTGAGCCATACGGTGTAAATCAGTGCATAACCAATTAAAGCAAAACCCGTTAGAACCGCTGTCAGAAAATTAACTTGCCATGCTAATAATCCGATACCCGCCACGCCCCATAAAATAGCGGTTAACAGCACTTCATGCGTACTTAATCGGCCGCTCGGTAGCGGACGTTTACCGGTTCGCGCCATTTGTGCATCAATACGCTCATCCATTAGGTGATTTAACGCAGCGCCACTGGCTGATGCTAAACCGATACCAATCAAGGCATAAATCATCACGAGCCAATGAAACGATGCCGATGGCACCAAAACCATGCCTACCCATGCGGTAAACACCAGCATGAGCACCACTCTAGGCTTAGTAATTTCCAACAAGGCTAACAACTTAGATGGAAATGAAGGCACTTCTATCGAAGGTATAGATGAAATTTTTTGCGACATGAATCAGGCACTCCATCGAGGCAGTTAGCGGAGCAAATATTTTTTGTATGAGGGTATCATAAAACAATTATGGTGATAATATAAGCTCATTCTGTGTTATTTCACACAGTCTGCCGGCTGAAAGAAATGCCATTAATAATTATTAATGCTAACAATATAGAGGACAGCGCCTTATGCAAAAGCTATCACCCGAAGAAGAGAAAAAAATCTACAACTCCGCCCCCACCGGGACTTGGACAATACTTTTAATTTATGGCGCTTTAGTCGTTATCGGCTGGACTGCGATGTGGGCGCGTTTTATCGGCTTCGGTCATATCAACTAGAGGGCAAGTCATGCATGTTGATCCATTAGAAAAAAGATGGCTTTATGTTGTGGGCGGCATTGTCGCGTTCACCATCGCAGTACAAGTTTATTATGCAGCCGCTAAAAACATTCATCCGCCCTCAAATGTGCAAACCATTGATTCAGCCAAGCTTCATCTTTCTAAAGAGTTTGCCGAAGACAAGTTAGGCGTCCACAAAAATGCCGATGGCAGTCTTGATGTCACGATGGTGGCAGCGCGTTACGGTTTTTATCCGCAAGAAATTGTAGTCCCCATTGATACGCCCGTTCGGTTGCGCATCGCAAGCCTTGATGTATTGCATGGCTTGCTGGTGCCCTACTCGAATTTGAACTTAATGGTGGTGCCGGGTTACATCTCCGAGGGAAACACCACGTTCACCAAACTGGGCGAGTTCCCCATGATTTGCAATGAATATTGCGGCATCGGGCATGACTACATGTACGCGCGGGTTCGTGTCGTACCCAAGAATAATTAAGGAGCCACGATTATGAGTATTACCGCTGAAGAGGCCGGCCGCTTAAGCCGAACCCAAAGCACAACCGCCAGTGCAATCAGCCTAGGCAACCGCTTAGGCATGTCCAACTTATGGGTTGCTTTTATGGCGCTGCTGTTGGGTTTGCCGATGGGCTTATATCAAGTTGCCGAGCGTTCTGGTTATTTTCCTTGGCTTGAATCATCGCATGTGTACTTTGCCTCAACATCCACCCATGGCGTGTTAATGGCCTATGTTTTAACCACCTTTTTTATGATGGGTTATGGCTATCATTCGATGGCGCACTCACTCAAAATAAAAACATGGAGCCCCTTGTTTAGCTGGGTCGGGTTTTATTTGGCCGTTTTTGGCACCGCGTTGGCAGCTTTAATGCTGCTCACGGGCAAAGCCTCGGTGATGTACACGTTTTATCCACCCGAGATGGCTAACCCCTTGTTTTACATTGGCGCTGTTTTGCTGGTTGTCGGCTCATGGTTTTGGTGTATCGACATGATCGCCGGCATGACGCAATGGAAAAAACAAAACCCGGGCAAACCCGTGCCTTTGGTGATGTTTGGTACCACGATCAATGCTCTGCTCTGGCTGTGGACTTCGGCTGGCGTTGCCATTGAAGCGCTATTTCAATTAGTTCCGGTGTCTTTGGGTCTGAAAGAAACCCTAGACCCGGGCATGGCGCGCACGCTGTTCTCTTGGACTTTGCATGCGATTGTGTACGTTTGGCTGATTCCTGCCTACATTGCTATGTATACCTTGGTGCCCAAATTAGCAGGCGGCAAGCTCTTCTCCGATGAGTTCGCCCGTATTGCCTTTGTGATGTTGTTTATTTTCTCTGTGCCGATTGGTTTTCATCATTTGTACATGGATCCTCAGCAGGCAGCTGGCTGGAAACTCTTGCATATGCTCGGCACATTCATGGTAGCCGTGCCCACCTTCCTGACCGGTTTTACCGTCTTAGCTTCACTTGAAATCGCCAGCCGTCTGCGCGGCGGTAAAGGTGTGTTTGGCTGGATGATGAGCGTTGACTGGAAAGAGCCTATGGTCGTGGCGGGTATGCTCGCCATGTTTATGCTCACCTTCGGTGGCTTTGGCGGCTTGATTAACGCCTCTTATTCTTTGAACGCCATGATTCACAATACCCAATGGGTAACCGGGCATTTCCATCTCATTTTTGGCGGCACCACCGTCATTATGTATTTGGCCGTAGCTTACTGGGTGTGGCCAAAAATCACCGGGCGCCAGCTGTTCTCTAAAGCGATGGCGGTATGGCAACTTTGGTTGTGGTTTATCGGCATGTTGGTGCTGACCTTACCTTGGCACTATATCGGCTTGCTGTGGTACCCCCGTCGGGTTTCCAGCACGCCCTACGAGCACGTCGGCGTGGTGGCACAGTGGGGCATCTACGAGCTCATGATGGTAGTGGGCGGTGCGATTCTGGTGGTTTCAGGGCTCTTGTTCATCTACAACCTGATTCGCACGCATTTTAACAAAACTGCCGAGAGAGATTTGACGGTGAGCTATGCGGAGGCGATTCACCCACCCCTCAAAGTGCCGAACATCCTGAACAGCTTAACGTTTTGGAACTGGGCGATGGTTGCTTACATGCTGATTAGCTATGGCTATCCGTTGCTGCAATTCTTCTTTATCGGCACTCATGGTGCGATTCCTTACGGCATTTAAGGGGGATTGACCTATGGAGAATTTATCTATGAATCGTTTAATCACATTAGCCAGTGTTGCCGCACTCTTTGCGATGAGCACAAGCAGTTTTGCCAATGAACAGGGCAAAAGCATTGCAAAGGCAGATAAGCCCTCAACCGAAGTCGCTTGGACACCCGAAACCATGGCGCTGGTGCGTAGTGGCAATGTCCAAAAAGGCGGGCAGCTTGCCAATGAGCAAATGTGTGCCTCATGCCATGGTCATGCGGGAATTGCGCAAAGCAACAACTGGCCAAGCTTGGCGGGGCAGCGGGCGGAATACACGTACAAAATGTTGCAAGATTATAAAAACGGCAGCCGAAACACATATCCCTTGATGACTGCGCTCGCTAAACCCATGAGCGATCAGGATATGGCCGATATCGCGGCTTTTTATGCCAGCTTTAAACTGCCTCCTGTGCCTGAGGGCACCCCAATCGACAAAGCTTTGGCAGATAAGGCTGAGCTTCTGGTTATGAAAGGGGATGGTAATCGGTTGCTGGCGCCGTGCATGTCGTGTCATGGCTACAAAGGTGAGGGGGATGTGGTTGACATTCCGGCTATGGCGGGGCAAACGCCGGAGTATTTCATCCGCACTATGCAAGATTACAAAGCAGGCAAACGCAGTGATGATGTGTATTCGCGCATGCGGCTTGTAGCGCACTCACTATCAGATCAAGAAATCATTGAGCTGGCTAATTACTACGCGAACCTGACCCAATAAGCTTTTGAAAAAAACACAATGGCAAGCCTTTAACTGCCGTTGTGTTTTTTAAACGCCCTTCAATGCATTCCAAAATCTCGCCTAACGGGTGATTTTTGACTGTGTTGCCCGCTAAAACACCGCAACGCTCGGCACAGGAGCACGCTCGCAAACACCATGCACCCATCAAGCTCAGTTCATGAATAAGCCCGCCCCCTGCTTTCATTGCGGCCTGCCTGTGCCACCCGGCACGCGTGCTCACTTAGTTGTGTTGGGTGAAACGCGCTCGTTTTGTTGCGCAGGCTGCGAGGCCGTTTGCGAGGCGATCGTCAAAGCGGGATTAGACGAGTATTACCAGCACCGCGAAGATCAAGGCGCTGGGGTGGCATCCCAAGCCCTGCCCGATATTTTGGCGCAACTGAAACTCTACGACCGCCCTGAAATTCAATCGCGATTTGTGCGGCAAACCAAAAAACCCGGGCTGCAAGCGCATCTTATGCTGGAAAATATCCGCTGCGCGGCCTGCATTTGGCTAAATGAACAGCATTTGCGCGCCCAACCGGGCGTGCTGGATGTGCAAATCGATTACACCACGCATCAAGCGCATATCCGCTGGGACCCCGAGATCACGCTGTTATCAACGCTCCTCAAAGCGATCACCGATTTAGGGTACGTAGCGCACCCCTTTGACCCAAGCCATCGCGAACGATTACTCGAAGATGAACAACGCCGAAGCTTAGAGCGGCTACTATTCTCAGGTTTTCTTGGCATGCAAGTGATGATGTTTGCCTTTGCCACCTATTGGATGGGGGGCTATCAGGCAGATGGCACCCTGCCCTTGTGGGAAATTATTGGCCGTTGGACTTCGCTCATCGTCACCACCGTGATGATGATCTACGGCGGCGCTGATTTTTTTGTCGGTGCCTGGCGGGATCTCAAACACAAGCGCTTGGGTATGGACATGCCAATTGTGCTGGGCTTAGTGACCGCCCTGCTCGGCAGTATTTGGGGCACCTGGAAAAACCACGAGTACGTTTACTACGACTCCATCGGCATGTTTATCTTCTTTGTGCTCTTAGCGCGCCATTTAGAAATGCGCGGACGACGCACCGCGGCCACCGTCTTGGATCGGCTGATGCGCGTAATTCCCGCCACGGTACAAAAATATCCCACCAACACACCCTTCGATGCTTTTGCGCCACTGAGCACTGTGGCCGTGGCGGATTTACTGCCCGGCGATCGCATTCGCTTAGCCCCCGGCGATATTTTACCCGTCGATGCGAGGTTAGATGATCTTGAGGCCTGGGTCGATGAATCGCACCTTACCGGCGAATCGCGGCCGATTGCCTATCGCCAAAACGATTTGCTTTCTGCCGGCACTGCGGCCCGCTTTCAACCGCTTAATCTCACGGTAGAGCACCGCGATCGGGATTCCGCCACCGTGCGCTTGCAACAATCGATCATGAGCGGCTTGCTGCAAAAACCCAAAATTGCGGTCTTAGCGGATCGAATTTCCACTCCATTTGTTGGCGGCGTGCTCATCATTTCAGCACTCACCGCGCTAATCTGGCTGATGCTAGACCCCGCCCAGGCCCTGCCTAATACCATTGCCGTTTTAATTATCACCTGCCCATGCGCGCTCGCACTGGCAACCCCAGTAGCACTCACCTTATCGGCCGGTCGGCTCACCGAAATTGGCGTACTGCCTATGCGCATGGCCGCCATTGAACCCCTTGCCAACGCCAGCCTTTTTGTGTTCGATAAAACCGGCACACTCACCGAAGGCCAACCTCAAGTCACCCATTGGCAAACTCTGCCCGATGCCGACTACCCCGAGGCCGAACTCTTAAACATTGCAAAGCAACTGGAGCAAGAATCCACCCATCCCATCGCGGCTGCAATTCGCAATTTTGCCAATCAAACACCCAACCCGCAAAGCGCCGCACCGCTCACGGGAATTACCCACACCCATAATAGGGTGTGCGGGCAAAGGGCGGACGAAACTTGGTGCATTGGGCGCGCCGCCGATACGATAACGATGCATGCCGCGCCATCGCATGAAACCTTAGTCTCGCTCAGCTGCAACCAGCGCCCCCAAGCGGTAGTGACCATTGCCGACAAACTGCGCCCCGGCGCCGACACGCTCACAGCGGATTTGCGTGCGGAGGGCGTGCAAAATTTCGCCCTATTAAGTGGCGATCACCCCCGCAGTGTGGCCTTTATCGCGCGCGCCGTTGACATCAGCGACGCCCATGCCAACCTGCACCCCGATGAAAAACTCGCCTGGCTCAAACAAGCCCAGCAAACCGGCAAAGGCGTGGTGATGGTGGGCGATGGCTTAAACGACGCCCCCGCTTTGGCGGCAGCCGGCACGGCTATTTCTTTTGGTAAAGCCACGGAACTCGCGCAACGCCACAGCGATTTTTTGATTCTCGGCCAATCGCTACGCGTCATCCCGCAGATGAGGCAAATCGCCAAAGCAACCCAACGCATTATTCGTCAAAACCTAATTTGGGCTTTGGCCTACAACATTCTAGCCATCCCGGCTGCCGCAGCGGGGCTCATCACCCCTTGGATGGCCGCCATCGGCATGTCGGTAAGCTCACTTGCCGTCGTGCTTAACGCCCTACGTTTACGCCAAAAAACGAGTGATGCGGTGAAGCCCGCCCCCTAACCAAACCTCAACAGCACCTCATCATTAAGGAAGTAACTTATGAACCCACAAAAACCCCCTAAATCTGGTCGCAACCTTATCCTTGTTGCCGCCCTCGCCGGCGCGGCGTTGATTGGCTTAAGCACCGTGCTTACGCCTAAATTGTTTGCCCCCGCTGCAACAAATCCAAGCGCCTACAACACCGATGCCTTTCGCCCCATGCCAGGGCCTATTCCTGTGGCAAACGTCAACTTAACGGATATGAATGGCAAACCCTTCACGCTAAATAACTTCAAGGGCAAGTGGACTTTTCTCTACTTTGGTTACACCTTGTGCCCCGATGTGTGCCCGATAGAACTTACGGCTTTAGCCAATGTAGCCAAAGACCTGCGTGCCAACCCGCCCGCAAAACCCGTTGATTGGCAGATGGTATTTGTCTCTGTTGATCCTGACCGCGACACGCTGGAAAAAATCAAACAATTTGTCACTTATTATGACCCTGCCATCATTGGGGCAACCGGCCCCGAACCCCTGCTGCGCGACATTGCCACGCCCTTAGGCGCGGGCTGGGAAAAAACTGGGCTTGAAATGAATAATGGCAAAATGGCAGGCGGCACTTATTTCATTAACCACACCACCACCATTTTCTTGGTCAATCCTGCAGGGCAAATGGTGGCCGTATTCCCCACACCCCATCATCCGGATCTGATGGTTCAGGCGTTCAAACAGTGGCTCGCCGCCCATCCCGCAAAACAATAGTCAAGCTTTTTATTACTGAAGGAATCATAATAAATAAAATAATCTACCAAGATAAGAAAAACTTATCTAAACTACTCATTGTTACATTTGACTCTTGACTATTTACATTCAACTAATTTTTGCCGGGTGGCTGCCAGCGTTCACGCTCAACTAAACCCACAGTTAATTGAAAGTGAAGCATTGAGCCCCACCCAAACAATAAATAATGAGGATCGGTCTGTGATGAAAAAGACTCTTACCGGCGCATTCGCGGCAGCACTGGGCTTAGCCGCAATCATGCCAACGGCTAACGCAAACCCAGAGCAAACCACCAACGGCGCTCAGAGCCCAGCGGCCACCATGGCAGCCCAAACCTGCGGCGGCTGTCACGGCACCCTAGGCCAAGTGAAAGATACCGCTTTTATGCCCTTAGCGGGCATGCCCACCACACATTTTGTGCGGGCAATGGAGGCTTTTGCTAATGGTTCGCGCCCGTCTACCTTGATGGGGCCGTTAGCGCGTTCATTCTCCAAAGAAGAAATTCAAGCCATGGCGGAATACTTTGCTGCCATTCCTAAATTCAACCACACCGCGACTAAGTGAGGTTTGTTATGAGCACGATGAATCGTCGTAATTTTCTTAAAATTGCCTCTGCCGCCGCCGCAGCCAGCCCATTTTTAGCCGGCGCCTCGGCAAAAGCTGCTGAAGAGAAGCATGTGGTTGTAATTGGCGGGGGTGTGGGCGGCGCTACGTTCGCCAAGTATCTTCGGATGTATGCACCCGAGATTAAAGTCACCATCATTGAACCCAAAAAAGAATACCAACGCCCCTATGGCTCAAGTGAAGTCATTGTAGGCAATGTGGATATGGAAGAAATTACCATTTCTTACGATGCCTTAAAAAATAAACACGGCGTCAACATGATTCAAGATCTCGTCACCGAGATTCGGCCGGATAAAAAAGAAGTAGCCACCGCCGGCGGCATGACCCTCACCTACGATCGACTGATTGTCTCCCCCGGCATTACTTTTGATTATAGCCTCATCCCCGGCATGCAAACCCCTGAAGCCCAAGCACAAATTGTGCATGGCTGGGATGCGGGCAACCAGCTCGAAACCCTCACCAAACAACTTCAAGCCGTACCTGTAGACGGCACCGTGGTACTGGTTCCCCCACCCAAC